>JAAUYI010071954.1_pt1 | contig 25462 bp, 22 predicted proteins | sample 7278041 | NCBI WGS metagenome assembly JAAUYI01 (sample SAMN14350216, study PRJNA611818) | marine sediment metagenome | isolation source: surface marine sediment (0.6m) | place: French Polynesia: Moorea | collected 2018-08
ATGCGCTGTACCTTCTCATCCCTTTCCACTTCTTCAAGACAATGCTCCTTATCCAGAAGCTCAAACCCACTATGAATCTCACCTTTAGCGATTAAATCCACGGCTTCTTGTAAATGAGGGGCTTTTTGCCGTAGGGACTGATCCATATAAGCGGTGGCCATTCCTGCTTGTTGTAAGGATTTAAACGGGTTTCCTGCCTCAACCGCCGATAATTGACGGGTATCTCCTACAAATAAGACTCTAGCTTGTTGTTGTTCTGCTTTCTTTAACAGTTGGTAAGCAGCTTCGGCACTGAGTAAACCAGCTTCATCGATAATCCATAATTGATTCGGTTCCGGAATCTTATCATTACCAGAATGCAGTAACCTAGCAACGGTGTGGGTTTCAATGCCCACCTCAGTCTCTAACACCTTGGCTGCTTCTGCTGATGGGGCAAAACCTTTTACGAGATAACCCTGTTGCTGTGCTAAGGCGGAAAAGTGGTTCAAAGCATAGGTTTTACCAGCACCAGCCACCCCTTGCCAAGCCATAATCCCATCGGTGGTGGTCAAAGCAGTGGCGATGGCTTCTCGTTGACCATCGGTGAGGGAAATAGAGGCTAACATTTGCTCGGTTGTTGATGGTGAGAGGATTTGAGACACATTGCCCTGTTGCTGCTGCATCAAACGAATGGTGGCTAATTCCCGTAACAAAGCGGACTGGGTGGTGTAACGGGTGCCAGTGCGTTCGGTTAATCTGATTAACTCAGGGTGCTGTCTAATGGCCTCAACGAGTTCATCGATGGCAACAGGTAACTTCTCTTGTAAGATAAACTTTTCCAGTTCTTCGGTGTTAAAGGCCACGTTCCGTTCGGCACAATGAGCAATGGCTTCGGTTATATGTTGTTCGTTAAGAAACCTTTTTTTGATACGGTGGTCATGGCTAACCTCATTAGGAACCACAAACTCTATCCCCAATGCGAATGCTTCCTGTCGCCACCGTTGCCGTAATTTGTAGGGGACGATCGCCTTTTTCCGTTGCCGTGTCATATCCCAAGCAGCGTATCTATCCTTAGCACAGGAGGGGTTACGGGCGGTGGCTAAAATCTTCTGACGACGTTTGGAGAATTCTTGTAAATCCGCTTCTTTAAATCCTTTGATATCGAATTGACCCTGACCTTTGGCTTCAATTTCGTACCCTAATTTCTGCACTTCCATAGCCAGATGATGCTGATAGACCATGCCTAAATGCTTCTGGTTACGATAAATCCCCTCATTGAGATGACTATACCAGACCCCTCGCTTTAGTTCGGTCATGTTCATGATGAGGCAATGGGTATGAAGATGGGGATCTGGCCCCGTATCTTGGGGTTGATTTTCATCTGCTTTAACCGCACGGCTTTCAATATGGTCAAACTGCGCTACTACTAAATTCCCTGTGTTGACCACCAAACGGTCATGTCCGTTTCTGACACGGGTATGGGAATAACGATCTTCGATTAACTGTAATGTTTTCTCAACCGCTTTGGCATGGGCATCTAATAACCGTTCATCCCCACCCACTAAGGCTTGTAAGCTCACTGATTTCGGGGCATTAAAGGTACAGTCAACAGCAGCCCTTCTGTTTTTATCCGCCCCTATCCCTTTGGAACCTAATTTCTTACGGCCAGAAGGACTGTAACCATTGAGGATACGCTGAAAGACTTTCTCATCGTCCACTGCCCCACTTAATTGTAGTTTGGCTGCTCCTTTTCCCCACCAACGAGACGTTTCTTCAAGGTAGTAACCCTTGATGTAATAATCTTTGCCTTTTTCTGCATCAATGGTGGCAACGGTTAACATTTCTGTTTGGTTATTCGAGTCCGTGGTTTTTATCTGTGAAAGTTATTGAATAAGAAATCGATTTGAGAATTGAAAAAATATACTACGGATTGTATTATTGAAAAGGTTTGAAAGGGACTAGAATAAGTATAGTAATTTTCCCAAAGGTTGGGAGTGATGTGCAGGGAAAAATACTATTAAGTTTTTGGGGTTGCTGAGGGGTATAAGTTGAAAAATAGAAGAACTTATGGCATTTTTTTGACGGATTAGTGACGGATATTCAACGTGATTACGACGGATTTCTGACGGGGGAGTTTCTGTCAAGAATTTTTCCCTCCTCGGCTTTGGTGGGAAAAGTGCTTTTAGTCAAGGTTTCAGCCCAAAAAAGAGACCAGATACATCCAGATAAAGTCTGAATTAACAAGGTTAAATTCAGAGAAGGGAAAAAAACGTCTAGAAGTAGCTGAGGGCATGAGTGACAGCCTTTTTCGGAGAGGAGCGTTGGCGAGGAAGAGACGGATTGTGGACATCATAAACGATCTAGAAATCAAAAAAAATCATCCGCTCGGCTAAGAAAATGAAACGAATGAGTTTCTGTTTTGAAGGGAAGCTGAAAAAATTTTTGACTTACCCCTACTGACTGAGAAAAAGAAAGGCAGCGACAAACCAGAAGAAAAAAATCAGGCTAGGGTTGCTCTAAAAAAAAATTAGTGCTACAATCACATTCAACACAACAACCACTTGTCCAATAACTTATAAAGGTTAACTGCTACTCTCTTCTCTTTCTAATTCAGAGACTGGGCAACTACCTACCTTCATACCTATTTAGAAGTAAGGATAGAAACCAGACTCATGTAACAGACCAAGTTAAAGAGTTGTCCCTCGAAACAGCCAGCGTTCTTGGTTAAAAAACTAGAAAGAATCGTGAGAGAATGTATTTATGGCAGAAATAACCATTGCCTTTGATCCGTCATCGAGCTTAAGTAAAGCTTTTTACACGACGGGTGGCTATTCTCCAGAATGGCTAGTGATGGAACCAGATGTGGTACAAGTCTCACCAGAGGCGATCGTACAATACGAAGAAAACTGTATCGGTTCCCCAAAAAGTACAGATTCAGCCTATATCTCAGTCAATGACCAACCCTATGCAGTGGGATTTTTGGCCAAGACTAGGTTTTACGCTCAATCTAAATTAGAAGTCTTAAAATTTGAAGCAGCCGTTTATAAGGTTCTGGCTTTAGTAGGTGCGCTCGCACAAGAGAAAAAGTTAGGAACAGTGTTCAGCTTGAATTTAGGAATTTTATTACCTTATTCAGAGTATGCTGATAGAACTCGCTTCCAAGAAGTCTTGAAAAACGCTCTAGCTACTTTTAAGTTTAAAAAAGTAGAGTATAGAGTACGTTTAGAAGGATTCGTTTGTCTCCCAGAAGGTGCAGGATTACTGCTAAAAGGACTAGATTTTAAAGTGCCTCCATCAGAAAGAGATGTGGCAGTGATCATGATTGGTTATCGAAATGCGTCTCTTTTAGTAACCCATAGAGGGCAAATGGACCAGGGAGAAACAACACCTCTGGGAATGATTAGAATGCTAGAGAGGATCGTCGAAGCGACCTCTGGTTTAAGTGCGACCGAATTAGTTTCTCCTGTCTATAAAGCAGGAAAGCGAGTCAAATTAAGCTCTCTCAAAGTTCTAGATAAAACGACTATACATCAATGGGGAAATGAAGAGCTAAAGGACTTACAACAAATAGTAATGGCCGCTAGAAAACAATACTGGCAATTACTAACCGATTGGCTAAAATCTCGGAAATTAACTAATGTGGAGACAGTAATATTAGCAGGTGGAACTGCCCATTACTATCAAGACGAATTGTCCAAGTTTTTTCAAGAAATTCCTGTTAATTGGGGGGATAAATTAGAAGTCCAATTAGAGAATAAGATGGGAAACCTCTTAAGCAAGAAAGAACTTAATTGGCGTTTAACGGATGTGTTTGGCTATTTTTATTGGTGCCAAAATATCTTTAGACAAAAAGAAAAAAAAGTCGCTTAAAAACATTCAGTCATTAATTATGGTAGCCACTCATAGACCTCGAATAGCTCTAAAAATAACGATTCGTTTTGATTCACTGTACTGGGGATTAATAACGTATTATAACACCCTGAGTTCTGAGCAAAAAAATCAACAGATTTGTGAAGCAGCACAAGCTTATTGGGGTCCATTAGTAACCCTGGAAACAAATTTTTCTGATTCAGAAATGACAAGACAAGAGAAAACTTGGGTATCGATTAATCGTTTACTGGCACAGATTAACCAAATTACCAGCACGGTAGAAATTTCCCAAACACAACAATATACAAAACCCCTAAAAGTTAAAGGTTCTAAAGATATTGAATGGGACTTTAGCTATCGTCCTAATGATACATCCCAACGAACAAGTTTGATAGCTTTTTTAAGCTCTAATACGACACCTTGGACGAAAGAACAAAAGCTTTTAGAGTCGGGGTTAGCTTACTGGGATTGGTGGGCGTACTTACAACTTGGTTTATTGTCAGAAGAACAAATGATAATTTGTGCTACAAATTGTGTCATCAGGTTACAACAGCAAATCAGTTTCTTGGGGAATTATTTGGGATTAAAACCGAACTTTCCCATAATGAGAGATGTTAACCCTTTACTGAGTTATTCTCCTATGTTAGTTCCACAGCCGACTCTTGATTCTGCTTATGAATCCCCCATGCAGAATAGATTTTCTCGGCCAGAAACAGAAGAGTATGAGAATAATAATCAAACCGATGATACATGGGGATTGGAATTATTTTCTACTGCATTGGATTAGTTTATTTAACCAGAAAGGAGTGTAAAAATCATGTTAAGCTTATTTGACTTATCTGAATACATTGAAGTCAATGAATCGGAAGTAATCCCTCTCTTAAAAGCCTGTCAGATTCCGACAGAAGATAGTAAAAATGAACCGAGAAGTGACTATACAGAAGACGAGTTAAATCTAATTTCCGATTATGCCGAAATTATCTTGGCTAATAATCTTCAAGCAAGGTATGACGAATTGATAAAACAGAAGTTAACTTGTCAAGAAGCTTTAAGGAAAATACAGGAAGAATGCCAAGAAATTAACGTTTTCCAATTAATTGAAAAAGCGAAGAAAACCATTGGACAGAACATTTCTTTAGCGAGAGCTATAGAGTATTTAAAACTGTCAGGATTGAAAGAACAAGATACTTATAACTTCCCAGAAGTTGAGAAATTTATTGAAACTTGTCGACTGATTATTTTAGATGGTTGTAGTTATGGTGAAGTCGCTGAAAAAAATGGAGTTTCTCAGATGAATGGGGTTCCCGAAGTTGGTCAATCTATTCTAGAACAAGTTACCAAATTTTCTGACCAGCAAATAGCTAACTGGGGAACGGCGGTCAACAAAAGTATGGAAAAACAACAACAGGCAATGGCTCAAGTGGTAACTAGAATGCACTTGCATGGGTTAGCGCACTATCTTGGGTCAGAGGCAATGCAAAAACAAGCAGATCAAACTCGTCAACGTATCTTAGCTCAAACTGATATCGAAATCGAACAATTGCAACAAGAGTATGAGGCATGGGAAAACAACAAAAGACAACAATGGGGTCTGAATGGGACAAATTCCGTCAACGCTTTGCCTGGTTCAATGGAAAATTCCTAAACCCCAAAAAGTCCCCAGAGTCCCCCCAAACATTGGCAAGAGATAACTCTTATTCCCATGCCACCAAACAAATTTACTTTGAAATTCCCTACAACATAATTCAACGGACGATTGAACTTGAATTAGAAAAAAAAGTCGCCCAAGACCAGGAATTTCTCAGAATAGGGGGAGAAAAAATCAAGCTCTTTCAGAAAGAAATGGCGTTAAAAGAGGAAAAACGAGCCAAAGACAAGAAATGGCATGACCAATTCTCTTTTTACCTGAATCTGTACCTTGTTGTCGGTTTGTTGATGTTAGGCAGTGTGGGGGTGGGGGTCGTCCTCGGTATTAACATCCCAGAAGCGATCGCTTGCCACTCTGAACATAGTCCTTGTTGGCATCTACGCCTAAGAAACTTAAAAACGATTATCAAAAGATAACCTCCATGTACACCAGACCAAAAACAGATGAATTAACTCTAGACTCCGATCATGACGGCCTTTCTAATGGCAAAGAGTCGGCAATGGGAAGTGACCCTTACCAGTTTGCTCCGGATGGGGATGGCATTTCCGACACCAATGAAGGGAAGCAACAGAGCCATCCTCTCATCGAAACTGAACCGATCACAGAGCCGACAGTGGCCAAAGAAAGATATTACCATCATGCCAGTCAGTTACTGGGATGGGACCAATACTCAGGGCTGTCTTGGGATACCCTTTACCATGATGTCCGAGGCAATTTTGAACTGGGATGGGTTTTGGATAAATCCGTTTATGAACGAGCGATTAGTCAAGGGGAATCCCCTACCAATGCTGTGTATTTATTGGCTCAAAGCCCCTTCCTACAATACCACAAACAAGCTGGATTAATTGGGGTTAAAGAAATGGCTGACTATACACAGCAGTTGCTTCAAGAAAATCAGAAGAGTTCTGAGAAAACCTCTCAAAACCCACAGGATTTTGACGACCCCGACTTGGAGAAATAAAACATGAAATTACCCGGTTTAAATCAAGAAAAGAGTGATTTATTTTTGGGATTAATTGTAATCCTCATTCTGGTAACTTGGCTAGAATAATTGTAGTTTATTCGGAGAAATCCTACTCATGTCTCAATTCCCGGCACTGTCCATTCCTTACCCGGCTAATCAAACGCCCAGTGGGATTGAAATCTATTTTAATGGTCATAATGTTGATTGCTGGTGTATTTTAGACGGGAAAAAAGCGGATATTGACTATTATTTGGGTTTACATTTAGATGCAGTGATTGTTCCTCCAGATAGGTTAAAGTTTGTGGATGTTTATTTCGATAAACAGTCCGTTTTGACTGTTGATTCTGATGGAGTAGCTACCCAAAATAATTTGACAGATTTTATTGAAAAAAGACCCTGGTTTTTTCATGACCATCAAGACCAGTTTGCTCAATCAATTCCCAAGCTGATATTAGATTGGGAATTACAATCTAATATTCAAAGAAAGTGGAAAGAGTCCCATGATCGGGCTGCCAAAGTAGCCGAAGGATATATACCATTTTGAAACAATGAAACTTGATGAATTTAAAATAGCTAATACTATCGCTTTAGTAATTGAATCTGAGGATAGAATACATCTGGCGACGGAACAAGGTGATAACCTAACTGTCTCAACTGAAGAGTTTAAAGAAATAGCCTCGTTAACAGATAAAGTCTTTGTTTATGGGGATGCCGTTAGGGATAAAACGTTTCTGCAAAAAGTCAATGCTGAACCGATTGGAAAAACATTTGATGTCAAATTAGCTGACTCAATGTTAACGGCAGGACTGAACTTAAATGACGGTTATAGTGATATAACCCAACGGTATTTAGGGGAAACCAAACTGACAGAAACCCCTCAAGATTTGCTGTCCTTATGGGAAAAACTAAGGGTTGATTTATATCAACAACAGATGATCAACACGGCCATGGCCGAATTTGGGGCAACTTCTGCAACGGCCAAGATGCAAAATAATGGTTTACGCTTAGATGTCGGGTTACTCAAGGAAAAACAACAGGCACTCTTCCAGGTCAAAGAGAATACCGCAGGAGACATATCTCAATGGTTGTCTGAAAAATTACCCCATGAAACTGAGGCGATCGCTGCTGTGGATTGGGCTTCTAATGCCAAACAACATAAATCAGAAATTCTCAGATTATTTAAAGCGGCGGGGGTTCCGTTAGAAAGTAGTCTCTCAAAACAGACGCTAAACGGATTATCCTCACAACACCCAATTTTAGAAAAGTTAGTAGAACATCGTTCAGCCCATCACCGTATTGGCAAAGGGGGTATTGGGGGACTATTAGATCGAGCTAATGAACAAGGGATGGTCTATCCCACTTGGAGACAAAATGAAGCAGCTACCGGACGTATGAGTGCAAGAGATCCGGCCGCTCAAAATATTCCTTATGATTTAGCAGAAGCCGTTATACCCTCCAAAGATGGGTACGTATTCGTCAGAGCCGATTATTCACAGATTGAATTGAGAATCCTGGCAGAAATGGCAGGAGACACTAAACTTATTGAAGCGTTTAAAGAAGGGAAAGATCCCCATCGTTTAACAGCTTCTTTAATGACTGGAGAGCCAGAATCAGAGATTACCGATGCAGAACGAAAGGCCGCTAAACCGGTCAATTTTGGCAAGGTTTATGGTCAATCAGCACAAGGCTTGGTACAGTATGCTCGTTCAGCTTATGGGGTTCATTTTACTTTAGAAGAAGCTGAACAATACCAAAAAGCCATTACAATCGGATACCCACAAGTTGGTGAACGGGAAAGGAAAATCAAAGCAGAATTCACTCAACAATGGCAACAATCGCAGCCAAGTGGTAGTGAAACACCCTTATGGGAAAATCCTAATACTCCTCATACTCGTACTATTTCAGGTCGTAAACGTCATTGGCAACCTATAACGGGTCAAGACGCACCGGTCACAGAAGCTCTCAATGCACCCATACAAGGTACCAGTGCTGATATTACTAAAACCGCTTTAGGAGAAATATATGATTTACTCCCTCGACTCAAAGCTGATTTAGTCGCAGCCCGACACGATGAAATTGTCTTACAAGCTCCCATAGAAGAAGCCGAACGAGTGGGTCAAGTCCTCAATCAAATCATGGTGAAAGCAGGGGAAACCTATTTGAAGGAAGTCCCTGTCGTCTGTGATGTCGAAATCTGTGATAACTTAGCGGGCCAGCAATTAACCCCGGAACAATATAAAGAACGAGAAGAAAGACTGAAAACTAACCAGATGCCAGTTACGGTAGAAAATAAACCTAAAAACAAAATCAAAACTCCTCAAAAGACAGTTAAGCAACTAAATCAAGGGGATTTTGATATTCGGGCTTATGTCAATCTCTCTGATTCTGGTAATGAGTGGTATCGTGCGGATTGTCCTTGTTGTGCCAAAGAGGGGAAAGAACTCAATAACCAGAATTTATCGATTTCTAAAGAAACTGGTTATGTAAAATGCTGGCGTGACACGGATAATCATAATCTCCCTAATATTAGAGAGGCTTTGGGCTTACCTCGTTCTGGTCCGATACCGGAACAGTTACGCCGTTCTTTTGCAGGTACTGTGTCCAGTCCCCCCAAAGAGCCGGTGGTGAAAATTAAGACTAAAGATCACCTTGAACGTTCTCAACAACGACTTTTAAATAATCCGACGGCGTTAGCTTATCTTGAGTCACGGGGCATTACTCCAGACATGGCCCAACGATATAATCTCGGTCTGGAATCGGATTTTAAGCTAAAAAATGGCATGGAACGCCCGGAATCCATGGCTATTTTCTATCAGGATGCCACTGATTCTGACAAATACTATCTTAAACGGCGGTATGCCCCTTGGGAATCTCCAGAAAATTTACCATCCGGCACACCCAAATGGGGACAGTACGGTGTACCAGCAACGGTGTGGGTCACTCATAACCCTCCCGATGCCAAGGAAACCTATCTCTGTGAAGGAGCTTGGGATGCCATTCGACTCAGTGAGGAAATCCGTCAATCAGGGGAGAAGATTGCGGTAGCTTGTTGCACTACCGGTGCTACTGGGATTCCCCCCAAAGAACAATTAGCTGCTATCCCCACTGATAACGTGACCATCTTCTACGACTTAGATAAAGCAGGAAAGGAAGGGGCTTCTAAAATGGTTGAGGGTTTGTCTGAGGTGGGAAAAAAAGGAACCATTGCTACTGTCCCCCATCAGGAGCGAGTTAAGGATGGCTATGACGTTAGTGATGCCTTAGATGCTGGAGTAACTCTGCCTGATTTCCATAAAGCAGCTTCAACACAAGTAACCAAAAGCACCGATAATCCTAAACCTCCTCTCCAAACTGCCGACAGAAAGAAAACTACGGCTTTAGTTTCGGTTAAACGGATTAGAAGTGAAGCTACAGCAACATTTGATCCTAAACGGGTCGATGAGCAAGCCAGGTCTTTACTTGAGTTTGGGGCCTTGGTTAAACCCATCATTGTCCGACGTGATGGACCGATGAACTTCCTTGTTCACCCTGATAGTGCCTTTGATTTAGCCGTAGCACAACGGGCTAGGGTATTAGACCCCAAGGCCGGTGAAATGGTCAATGCTTGGATTCTGGAAACCCCTGTTGAGGAAAAGGCTTATCAAACTCAGGTTTCTCAACCTTCTGACAAAGCCGTTGCTCAATCTCAAAAACCTTCTGTCATCGACCTTAATCAAGGGAAAGATACTCCTCATCAACAACAGGCACAGCGCACGGTAGAAGTAGCTAAGATTGTTACTGACTTGCTTTGCTATCATGAGACTTCCCAACATTCGGGAAAACAATACACCGCTAACTGGGACCGAACTTCTAAAACCCTTTCTTTGGTTTCTAACACCAAAAATGAGGTTTTGATGATGGCACAATATCACCAAGGTTCTTGGCATCCATTACCCGTTCCTTTGAGTGATCGCCATTCTCCTAATCTGACTGATGCTGATTTGTCCCATTTTCGACAATTAGCTCCCAAAATCCAAGACAAGCTTAAAAAAAAAGAGGTCAAATACCGTCAATGGTACGAAAATAACAAAGCTGCCGTCCTCGAAAACAATCCCCAACTCAGCCAACCTCACCAGATTGATTTAGCGATCGCCACTGAACTCCTTAAAATAACGGACGACCCTAATGATGTTGGTCGAATTCTCAACCATTCTGATCTAGCTCAACAGTGGCGGTCAACCCTTCCTGAAAAAGAAGCTAATGCTAAAATCCTCCAGTATGCGTCTGATATCCATGAACAAGCCAATCGTTCTTTGATTAGGAAAAATCCCAAACAAGAGCCTTCAAAAAAGCAGGATTTAGAACTGCATTAGCCCACTTTTCTCTGCCCAAAAAATCTTTTTTAGTTGTCTAGGTTCTGATTAGTGAAAAGCCCCAATTGGAGCTTTTTTGGTATGCTATTAATTACCGTTTTCTCCCTAGATTATAACACAATTCGGTAGCTATTTGGGGTTAGCTACCTTTTTATATTACCAAAAACTTTCTGGGGCGAAGCTTAGTTTGACCGAATAAGCTGCCTTATAGATAGTATTGAAATTGGGAAATCCTTGAGCATCTACAAATTTTTCTTTGGCAATAAGAGGTGAATAACGACTAAACCAATTTCCCTTAAGTGTTCGATAAATGTCACTAATCAAGTCGAACCTTGCGCTGGCTTCTGGAGAAGAGTTAATATCCGGATGCCATTTTTTAGCTAAGATTTTATAGTTTTCGACTAAACTATAAGCAGAAATAGGAGAACCCAGAACTCGATAGGCAGGGGCATTCTCCAGTCCATTCGTCGGTGTATAAGGCAAGAGTGCGATCGCTTGAGATAATATTCGAGATGCCTGAATCTCTCGGTTATTCTCTGTGCTTGAGGCTGAGGGCGTTTCCGCAACAACAGGCGGTAAAACACTCTGAGATAGTTCTCTGGCTGCGGTGAGAGCAAACCGTAACTTTCCTTCGGTGGTTCGGCAATCAAGTTCATATTTGTTACGATGCTCGGCGATCGCTTTGGTTGTCCATTGTTCTCTCACCCACTTGTACAATGACATCAGAGCATCCACATGGCAACGGAAACGGAATGCGGTTTCGGGTAGTGAAGCAAGGGAGAGGATTTGTTCTGAGGTAAACATGATCTTTGTGGCGGTAATAATTTAGTAATTGGGGAGCTTTTGTTGATAGTCACCCCCCCTGTTTTATGGACTAAACAACTGTAGAAGATGTAGGCTTTTCAATGACTTTAAAAGAATCTTCTCCTGGGATTAAAGCTAAGTTGGAACCGGTATCCCATTTGATATGGATTTGTCCTATATCATCGACGAAATCTACCGTCCCAGTATCACCTGCTTTTAACTTTGTGTACGGATCGTCTAAGGCAATTAACTCGATACGAGTCCCTGTTAAAAACTTCTGTTTGATTTGATTTACTGATTCATTCATGACCAAATATTTGAGGGTGAACAGAGGGGTTAATTCCCCTCTCAAAATTTATTAGAAACCAATGCTTGAGGTGGGATTAGCGGTAACTGTAATGGTTCCTGATGAGTCCGCTAAATTGCTTACTTCTGGCAATAAATCCGTGTCAAAATCTTCCAAACCTTCTAAACTCAAGTTATTCTGAAGTGAGTTTAATTGATTGTTTTGTTGAGTGTCGACCATGTTTTGAGCGAGTCTAGTTTTTCCACTACCAAGGAATTTCTTAGCCCACGCTTGTGTTCGTTCGTTATGGATGTTGAGCGTTTCTTGAACAGCCATAGTCATTTTAGCTTCCAGAACCGTCTCAAAGTTTTCTTGTAAGCTTTGGTCTAACATTTTCGCTGTCCGACCAGCTACCACCTCAGCTATTTGATTGTTCGCTTCATTACCAATGCTAAGGGCTTCAATGATTGTCCGTTGTTCGTTATTTTGTGTCATTATTCTTTGTCTAGAATTCTGTAATTAATTAGTCAAGTCTGTTGCGAGTAGCTTTCAGTTATTGGAGGGCAACTGATTACATCTATCTTATCGTTATCTTTTCAAAAAGTCAAGAGCTTTTTGTTAAGTATTTATCGATAAATGTAATCAAATGACCCTAGCTAGATTAAGTGAACGGGGATAGATTTTCCCCGTCATAGCACTAACTTTTAAAGATATCTCTCAATTAAAGAATAAGGAAATCCTTTGGGTCGCCCTTCGTCTTCATCCCATTGATTTAAGGCTTCGTTAGCCTCGTTCCAGTCTGTATAAGGCTTCGAGCAAGGAATCATCTCAAAAGGCCATTCTTTGTTTACTTTAGCAATGATGTAAACTTCATTTCCGTTGGTGTTGTTCATTTTCATGTCCTTGAATACTGTAACTAATCAGTTAATTCTGTAGAGTCTTTAATCAGCTTTCTGTGGTGCAACTGATTAAATATATAATAACACTAATATGCTGAAAAGTCAAGAAATAATTGTTAGCTATCTATAGATAAATGTAATTAATTAAAGCCTGATAAATTAAGATAACTGATCGATGATTGAGTGAAAGTTTTAAGAATATTTTATTTGGCTATATTCTCTTTTGCTATAATAACAGAGTCGATGATAATCTGAGTTAAAAAATATGACAAACCAGCCAACAAAAACACAGTGGCAATATCTTGAACCCCGTCCGACTTCTTGGCGAAAGCAGCTTTATATTAAGGGTCGGAAATTGACAGCTTTTGGGGTATGGAGTGACATGATGGTAAACGGTGATACTCTAGAAGAAACTGCGGATAATTGGGAGATTCCACTTGATGCTGTAATTGAAGTAATTGAATACTGTGAAACTCATCAAGAACTTATCGCTGCTGAAGCTGAGTCAGAACGCCGTTATTTAGAAGAGCGAGGTGTTCCCCTTGAGCCTAAAGTTGTTCATTGATGAAGATTCTTTATTCTTTTCCTTTGGTCAAACTCTTGAGAAAAGCTGGTCATGATGTCCTCACTGTAAATGAAGTAGGCTTGAGTGGGAAGAGTGATTTGATTGTCTTAAATTATGCAAGAGAAACAGGACGAATTATCGTTACCCATAACTGTAAAGATTTTGAGGCTCTTCATCAAGAAAATAGTACACATTCAGGTATTTTTGCTATTCGTAATGATTCCAATTACTCTAAAAATATGAGTCGCCAAGATATACTAAAAGCCATAGCCAACCTCGAAGCAGCGTCAATTCCTTTGACTAATCAGTTCATTTCTCTGAACCATTGGAATTACTAACTTTCTCTTGGTTCAATATAAATTCTTGACTTTCTTTTTGTTGAGCTAACCACTCCCAATCTATACAAGTTCTTTCTCCAATAAGGTTGTGTTCTCTGAGAAGTTTCTGTGCTTCTGCCCAAATTCTTTCTTCACAAGGATTTTCTAGTTTGACTCCTAACAAGCAAAGGTAATATTTCATCAAACTCGTATGTTGATAAGTGTAGTCACTAAAGGCTATTTTTAGTCCATTTAATAGTCGTTGTTTGTTCATTTCCTTCTTCATTATTTTCTCTAAGTGTCAATTTCACTTAAATACTGAATAAACTCTATTAATTGTTCATCGTTTAACAATTGACGGCTCCGCTTTCCATAGGTTTTAATGATATATTCTTGGCCCATTATTGGAGTCCAACTAATCCGTTTCATTTCTAAATTAATCTGTTGAATTATCTCACCATAATCAAGTACCTCTTTTTTTATTAACCCATGAGTAGCTCGATTAATGACAATTTTCCTGAAGTGCATCCCTTGGTCATAAGCTTTATTTAGTCTGAACAAGGATAACTCATCATCTTGACAGATACTAATCAGTTTTCTGTAACCTTCTTGAATCGCCTTGAAGTCAGATAACGGGTCTATTTTGAGAACTTGCCACCAACTTCTAATCGCTGCTGATGGCGGAGGACTATAACTAGATTTAGCCTTGCTTTCTTGAAGGAAATTAGGATTATTAAATTCTAAGGCTAGGTGAAATTTTACCCAGTTGGGTTTAGCATCAGGACACATTTCATAGAGATATCTCGTAAATTCTTCTTGAGCTTTATGGGAGTTATCCCCTTTGAAAACTGCTCCATATAACCAATCATTACAAAGAAGTTTTCCCGGATATTTATTGTCCCATAATTCCCATAAATTATCAGGAGGCAACCCTTTCGTAAATCGGGTTTTTCTCTGACTTCTAATGTATCTTATTTGGTCCATTTCCTCCCTATTTAACAGTTCTCCAAAAACCGCCTCTACAAATGAGTTATCCTCTTTTTCTCCCGTTGAGAACACAAACCCACATTCAGGACACACTTGAGAGAATATGTTTATATAAGCTTCACATTGAGGACATTGCTTCGTTGATTCTTTCTCTTTGGGAGGTCGAGGGCAAAGGGTTATTTTCCGTTTGGTATCTATCCTCCCTAATCGCTTAAAATTCTCTCCAAAGTCTAATAAAAAGCAGTCTTTCTTGTCAAGATACAGTCTTAACCCTCGACCACACATTTGTATGAGTAACGATAGACTTTTTGTTGGTCGTGCTAGAATCACTGCCTCTATTGACGGTTCATCAAAGCCTTCTGTCAAGGTTCCCACACTGCTTATTATTTGGGTATCTCCTCTTTTTAACCTGTCGAAAATTTCTTGTCTGATTTCTGTTGGTGTTTCTGCCTGTATATGCTCGGTTATGATTCCTTCATTATTAAATAATTCAGTTAATAATAAGGATTGTTCTACACTGGCAGCAAAACAGATTGCTTTTCGGTCAGGACAAATTTCTAAGAACTTATAAACAACAGCTTTATTGTATTCTAATTGTTTACACACCCCAACAACTTGAGATTTTTTGTAATCTCCATCGTGTCCTGTTTCTAACTTAGAAAAATCCGCTAAGCCATTATAACCAAAATGTCGGGCTGCAACTAAATAACCTCGTCTAATCAGTTGTCCAATATGTGGAGCTTGTACAATCGCTTGGATATGATTCCCAAAATATTCCGACGCTTTTAATCGAAACGGGGTCGCCGTTAAATGCAGAAAATGAACTTTTGAGGACTGAATAATCGGGGACTGAGTATAATAATTAACCAGTTTTTGTGCCGTTTTCCAAAATGATGTCGTATGGGTTTCATCAAACACCACTAAATCTATGTTCTCCGGATAATCTCGACGGGCTAAGGTTTGAATACTGGCAACAATTACCCTATCTGCATCGTTAGCATGAGGGAATCCTGCTTTTATGTACCCAACTGATTCCACTCCATAACTATGAAGGGTTCTCACTGTTTGGTTAACTAACGGTTCTCTGTGAATAATGAAGAGAACTCGTTTCCCTCTACTCACGGCATCTCGAATAATGTGAGTGGCTGTTAAGGTTTTTCCTGACCCCGTGGGACTTACTAACATCACTGATTTGATGCCAGCTTTGTAATGATGGTAAATTTGATTAATAACATCTTTTTGGTAATCCCTCAACAACAGCTTTGATTGCTGGTTGATGGATTTTTTTTCGGTCAATAAAGATAACTGTGTCATCCTTAATGCTGATATTTATTGATTTTTTATATTTCGATTGTACCTGATAAGGGGACATCTTTAGAAAATTAAGTCTGATTCTTTCTCAATTCCCACAAAACCTCTGTAATTTGTTAATATATAAGTGAGCCTAAAGTTACTCTACCTTCAACATAGAAGAAGTGGCAACACCCATGATTTGAAGTAAGGCCAAACGATTCCAAGCTTATAAGGTTCTATGACAAGGAAACACGGAATAACTATTAGAGCAGTTTAACTAAGTTAGGTTAGGAGGAAACCTTGAAAAATTACAGATTTCTTAGTTTGACGGGGAGAGTTAGTGAGGAGCAACCCCGTCAAACTTAATTTAAAGGTCAAAAAAATCACTATTATGGTCAAAATAATTAAAAGAAAAACCGCCTCAAAAACCTCAAAAAATAATGAGTTCCCGTCTCAGGAAAATGAGTTACCGTCTCAGGAAGATTTGTTCATTCGACAACAGAATACTTGGAAAACTTACTCGACTGTCTATGATGAAATCCGAGAAGATTGTCGCCTCGATTCTCTCTATGATTTAGGCAATGTCCATTCTCAGCATCCCGACGGTGATTATCTCTGCTCAGTCGAGGATGTCAGTGAAGATTACCTTGACTTTTTGCTAGGATATGAATGAATGGTTAGAGATTAATCTATTTTATGAAAGTCATTGCTGATATTTGCGTTATTCCGATGGGGGTTGGGGTTTCTGTGTCTGAGTATGTGGCTGTGTGCAAAACTATTTTTACAGAAGCGAATCTCAATCCACAACGGAGATGGATATGGAACGTGCGATTCGATGAGTCAGAAAGTTGATATCAAAAGATACAGCGTATGACTCGCTCAAGCCCACAAGGGCATCTGAGTAACTATCCGAGAGATGAGGGTGAAAGTCCCTCCCGTTAAGGTTAAACGTGACTCAAAACCTGGCCACAGTGACCCAACTCGGAATTTGGGAGGCTGAAGCTGGCATCAGGACGCAATCAGACACCGACTGCTGGTGACACTGGCGTTAAAGGAGTCCTCATGATGAAATAGAACCTAAAAAAAAGTGACTCAATCCAGGGCAGGAAAAGCAGAAAGAATAGAATCCCCTGACCCCATCGGAGTAATGTAACCCGTCAGCTATGTTCCAGTGACTGACATAAACCTTGGGTTTCCGATAGTCAAAATGGTTCCATCTAAAAGGACAATCAATCATCGGATGGAACGAATAAAAACGAGTCTAGAGTCCCAGGAATTAGTCGAAACCTGGGTAAACAAGACGAGATGCCTAAATCTCTAGATTCGGGTAGGACAGCAAGTAATTTTGCTGAGGCAAATAGAAAATGATTAACGGAGCAAATCATGGTTAGACACAAAATCAAAGATTTTAGTGAACTCTGGAAAAATATTCCTTGGAAACAACTAAGGAAAGAACTTTTCCGATTGCAAAGAAGATTGTTTAAAGCCATTCAAGCAGAAGACACTAGACGAGCAAGGAACCTACAGAAGCTTATTCTGAAATCCTTTGCAGCTAGATTACTCGCAGTCAGACAAGTATCACAGCTAAATACTGGTAAGAAGACCGCAGGAGTAGATGGGTTAAAATCCCTCAACTTCAAACAACGGTTCGCCTTAGCAGAAAGGTTACTCACAGCAAACGAGTGGAAACACTCCAAGTTGAGAGAAATACCCATCCCCAAGAAGGATGGAACCACCCGAACGCTCAAGGTTCCTACTATGGCAGATAGAGCATGGCAATGCCTTGTCAAATATGCCTTAGAACCAGCACATGAAGCACTATTTCACGCCAGAAGCTACGGTTTTAGACCTGGACGCTCCGCGCATGACGCTCAAAAGATAATATTCAACAACTTACGCTCCAACAGCAATGGTTATGAGAAGGTAATCCTAGAGCTAGACATAGAAAAGTGTTTTGACAGGATAAATCACACCTCAATTATGGAAAGGATAATAGCCCCCCAGTCAATTAAGACTGGGATATGGAGATGCCTAAAAGCAGGTGTCAACCCAGAATTTCCAGGACAAGGAACCCCGCAAGGGGGAGTGGTGAGTCCTCTACTAGCCAACATCGCTCTCGATGGAATAGAGAACATTCACCAATCTGTAAGATATGCAGACGACATGGTGTTCATTCTAAAACCAAAAGATGATGTTAACAAGATACTTGAGGACGTAAAGAAATTCTTGGCTGTCAGAGGACTAAAGGTAAGTGAAAGAAAGACCAAACTCGTTAAATCGACAGATGGATTCGATTTTCTAGGTTGGCACTTCAAAGTGCAATCCAACAGAAAGTTTAGATGCGTCCCCTCAGAGGACAATTACAAAACATTCCACAAGAAAGTTAAGGATATCGTCAACTGCTCGAATTATGGTGCGAAGGTAAAGGCTGAAAAACTAGCCCCCTTAGTAAGAGGATGGCGAAACTACCATAGGTATTGTAAATTGGACGGCTCTCGTTTTTCTTTATGGAAAACAGCATATAGGGCATTCAAAGTCTTCAATAAAGAGAAGAAACTGAACCGTTACACGGCAACAGAACTTGTCAAGAAGGCTTTTCCAGCAGTACCCTACAGCGAGAATCGTCATGTCAACGTCAAAGGGAACAAGTCCCCTTACGACGGGGATATAACCTATTGGAGTAAGCGTAACAGCAAGCTCTATGACGGTGCAACCTCTAAATGCTTGAAAAAGCAAAACCATTCATGCGGACATTGCGGTTTAATGTTTACCGATGATGAAAGGGTACACTTACATCATATAGACGGAAACCACAATAACTGGAAAACAAAGAACTTACTAGCAGTTCACCAAAGTTGTCACCAGTATATCCACATGGGTAAGACTGAAACAGTTTAGTTTGTCGGGAGCCGTGTGCAGGGAAACTCGCACGCACGGATCTAACTGAGAGGGTCGGAAGGTAATACTTCCACTCGACTCAACCTAATGTGGAAGGAGAATGGGATGAGGTCATGGCTGCTCTCAAACTTTGTCATGAGAAAATTCACGCTATGGGAAGTCCGAGAATTAGTACCTCGATTCGTCTGGGAACTCGTACTGATAGGGAGCAAACCATCGCCGATAAGATTGATAGTGTTAATTCTATCTTAATCGAGTAAGATTAGGCATATCTTTTCAAGAAAAAACATAAGATAAAGATGATAAGTTTCCTCGTTTTACGAAGTTAGAAAAGCTATTTTTACTTGATATTTTTTCGGTTTTTTACTATTATTAATTCTTGAGGTAAAAAACTTCAGCATCTCTAAGCCTTATGGACAAAGTGGACAAAGAAAAAGAAACTAGAATCACTAAAATCCCCGATGACATGGGGAGCTATTTGAAGATGATTGGTCGAGTTCCACTGCTCACTGGGGAGGAGGAAGTTGCCCTAGGACAGCAAGTTAAACAAATGATGAAGTGTCTAGAAATTAAAGAAAAATTAGAAGAGGCGGATTCAGTCATAAGCGATGAGAAATGGGCAGAGCATTTAGGGATAACTTTAAAAGAACTTAAGCAAATCTTAAGTCGTGGTCAAAGAGCCAAAGAAAAAATGGTTAAAGCTAATTTAAGATTGGTGGTTTCCATTTCTAAGAAATATCTAGGACATGGAGTAGAAAACCTTGATTTAATTCAAGAAGGAAATGTGGGATTAATGAGAGCCGTTGAGAAATTTGAAGTGGAGAAAGGTTATAAATTTTCCACTTATGCTTATCATTGGATTAGACAAGCATTAACTAGAGCCATCGGCAATAAAAGTCGAACAATTCGAGTCCCGATTCATGTGAGTGAAAACCTCTTGAAGCTAAAAAAGAAGAGACTAGAATTTCTGCAAAAGTTTGGGAGACTTCCCACAGGGAATGAACTGGCAGAAAGTCTAGATTTACCCCTAGACAAAATTCGTTTGTGGCAAGAGCGTAGTTCTCCTCTCTTATCTTTAGAACAACCAAGTTACGTAGATGCTGAATTAACATTAGGCAGCTTAATTATCGATCCTAACTCGGATGTCAATGATTACTTAGAAACACTCTTCAATCAGGAAATGGTTGAAAAATCGCTCTCTGAATTAACTCCTATTGAACAACAAGTTATTCAAAAGTATTATTTGCAAACTCCCTCTCTCAGTGTCTATAAAATTGGGAAAATGCTGAAGGTTTCTCCGCAAACTGTAAGTCTTCACAAAAAAAAGGCTCTGAAAAAAATGTCGGATTTCCTGACTGATTATCAAGAAGTTTTATCAGATACTGATAGCCAATCTCAGCCAAAATCTCAATTAGATGAAGGGATAGAGATGTTAAATAGCCAGAGTTTTGAGGTGGTTTTAGTGGGATTAATAAAGTTCACTGGCTGTACTCCTTCTCAACTCTTATTAAGCCATATCTTTCAGGTCACCTCCCACAACGGTGAAGCTCAACTATTTTTACAACAAGGTAAGGCCAAACAAAAACTACCTCTACTCGTTGAAGGAGAGCTTATTCTTAAGGCTATCTCCACATTAAGAAAGTCGACTAAAGGGCAAGAATTATTGACCCTTTCTCCATCTTCCATTGATCATCAGTTACTGGAAACTTTGAGAATTTAACAACGATCGCCCCCTGCCCTTCCATGTTTCAAACCCCGTTCCGCAAGGCAGAAGGGTTGGGACAATCATCGAACTGTCATAGTGATTGATACTGAAATTTGAGAGATGCTAGTATTAGTTCAAGACTGAGAATAACTCAGTTATTCGTGGTGTGAGTGAGTTTGTACAAAGCACTTGGGGTCGAAACACGGCAAGACTCCCAGGTGCTTTGTCTATTATTTGAGAAATCTGGGTAAAATTTGGGAACTATCATAGCAAGGTAGGCTATGATGGAGGCCAGTGAGGATATTATTGTGGTGATGAGAATGTGGAAAAAGTGGTCAGTGGGAATGGGTCTCATGCTGATAGGAATTTTGGCGATGACTCCATTATCCATAGCAACAGAAACGAGACAGCCTTTAGTTCCCAAGGAAGAAACAGACTTTAAGCCATTACAAGAGGGTGGTATCGGGTCGGGTCTCTCTGAGAACCTCAACCCTTGGGAGATAGAAGGGGAAAGGGAAAATGATTATGAATATCCCTTGGAACCATATTCCACTCAGACTCAGCCGAGTTTTGCTCCTAATGGTTCGGACAATGACTGGCTTGATAGTGACACGAATAATCCCAGACAAAGGAGTGGAACTGTCCCCTTTATCCGATTTTAAACCCTATTGAAAGTTGATTGGTCATCGCCTTCGGGGTTGATGCAGAGTATTTTCAAAGTTATCAGCACTAACTCACAGAGAGAGAACCCTGTCCCGTCATCGTCCACCGTCGCCGTTCTAAGTCCTAATCCAAGTTTTCGATGTTGCTTGACCACAGAAGACACAGCAGGATGGTAGAGTAGACCGACAATGACCTAACAGCGATGGGGTCTGCGTCTATTCATAGATGGGAGCCATGACGGGAGCATCGATCATTTATTTCGTCTCCTTTAACTGTTGAAAAGCTTTTCAGCCAAGTTTAGATTTGATAAGCCCCTCTTTCTGTACTAATGTTAGGCAACTTGTTCTTCTAAGCGACACTCAGCTAAATCTCGGATCAAGGCAATGCGCTGTTCAATGTAGTGGGTTAAGTCCTTGATTTCTTCACAACTAAGGTCTTTATGGTCTTGAAATTGAGATAGCAATTTATCAATTAATTCAGCATTATTCAAACTCAAAATTCGATGAGCTTGGATTTGTTCAACGTTAGACCACAGTTGCTTGATTGTGTTGGGATCGTTAATCATGGCATTTCCTCACACTATCCGCTTCTTCTCATACAGAATATGACAACAGCTTTTTGATTACAGTAGTCCAGAATACAAATGGCTTCTGATTCTAGCCAATTCTCGCCAAAATGGGTTAGGATTAGATTCAACTGAGTAATCTAGTTTAATAATTCGTGCTAAAGAACATGGATAAAAAGATAAACCCAAGGGCTGCTAAAATAACTAAGAGAAATAAAAAAAGATTGGTCAGCGTCATAGTTAAGTCCTTGCACTAATAACTACCTGAATTCTAATCTATTTAATTAATCTTTTTGGTAACAGAAAATCATTCTGTTATTCCTTTCTTAGTTTTTCTAAGACCGATTAATAGTCTGAAACGTAGATGTGTATGCGCTCGCAGACTCTTTGTAGATTGCTCGCTCGTCAGGCAATGCGATCGCGTGATTCCCAACTCCGCCCCCATCCCTGCTATGGGCAACGCGAACACCTTGGCTTTAAGAATGATGGATAACAACTTCTGAATCAGAAGATAATTGGGCCAGGTCTTGACGTAAACCTTTTCCTATATAAAATTTTAATAAGGCATCTATTGACATATCTTGATTATCAGCTATTCTTTGCAAAGATTCTAGGGTATCTTTGGGGATTGAGATTGATATATTTTCTGAGGGACGAGGTTTTATCTTAAGGGTGATTTCTTCGTTAGGATTGTTCATATAGTTTTTTCTCTTGACGAGTAGCTGGACGAGCAGAGATAATTCGATTTCGTTGACTTTTTTCGACAAAAACAACAAGTAAAAGACGATAACTTAAAGAATATCCAAGAATAAACTCTCTACTTTCATTATTAGCTGTGGCATCTCCTATTTGATAAAATGGGTCAAAAAACACTTCGGCTGCTTCTTCAAATGTTACTCCATGTTTTTCAATATTAATTTGAGCTTTGTTAGAATTTCATTCAAATTTGACCCCCTGTAAGGAATAAACCACATCCATATAATATATTTTACTGTTATTTTACTGCGCTCTCCCTGCTTCCCCCCTGCTTTCACCTCAGTTAATTCCTAGAATTGGCATAGAGACGGGATGCAACGAGGGATTTTACTAACAATTTTGACTAGGAAAACTACCTCTTTAATTGAATCTTTATTGACTTGATTATAACAGTTTCTCTCTCTAATAACTACACTAAATTCTAATATTTTTAATCAATCTTTTGGGAACCGAGAATCATTGCCAATCATCGAACAACTTTGATAAACGATGATTGATACTATGCCAAGACAACCCAGAGAGTTAAAACCAGGATATTGTTACCATGTTACGACTCGGTGTAATAACCGTGAGTTCAAGTTGCTTCGCCATGAATGCAGGGAGGTTTTTATCTATGCTTTGAACAAGGCGATCGCTAAGTTTCAATTTAAGCTTTATGATCTACTTATAGGTTATGTGAGAAAAGGGACCCCCACCCTCATCACATCTACATCTTCATAATAATTCCCCAGACTCGAAACAAAACCGTACTGACCTTGTTTTGTACTATATAGGGCTGGTAGATTACCTTGTTTAGCTGTTGTAGTAAAGAGCAACGAGTTATATTCCCTCCAATTTCCATCGATATACCATTCTATCTGTTCTCCAAACTTCTTCCAAGTATTGTAATTTGTAAACAAACCATCTATTTGTATAATACTGTGTAAAATCCGCTGCTGAACGCTAAATCCGAAGTGTCCCTGACTTGAGGACACCCAAAGCTGGTCAATTTCGTTGAGAATTTGACGGGGAAACACTCGGCATAGAACTCTCCAATCTTCATAACCTTGCTGCACCATCACGATATAGAATAGAAATGTTGTTTCTTTGTCAGCTTCTCTCCAATCTTCTTGCTCTAAATAAATCTTTAGTTGCTGACACAAGTTCTCTTGGGGCAATTCATCTTTAAATCGCCTTAATTGATATTCAAAGGCTCTATCTGCTTCTGGGTTATACTGCCACACTAAGGGTATATCTGCTTCTGGGTTATACTGGACCGCTAACATCTCAGAAAATCCCTGCCTAAATCGTTCTGTGTTCTCTTTGTTAGCGAACAACAAACGAAAAATCTCTTGCCATTTCTCCCCACTTCTGTTGTTTTGGTTGACCCATAATTCATGTAATTTATCATAAGCTTTCCGATGCAAAGAATAGACTTTGGGACTTTCAGGTAATTGGATTTCAGGAATGATATGAGGCAAGATTTGTGGAACAAAAAAAACTTGATTCTCTGGTTGAACATCAGAACTAACTTCGATAAGTCCGAGTTCCCTTCCTCGTTTTATTTGCTTTGAATCAGCCAGTGTTTCTAACGCTGACATCGGCACGGGAATTTCATAGATCAAACATTGACTTAACGCTTTCTGCAAAGGTTCATCAATGAGTTGATATAACTCATCCCAAATAATTCTATCTTTCCATTGTTCGGGACTTTGTTCTAACTCAGCTAATCGGTTTTCTACATCGTCTTTACCCAAGACTTCATCATTAAGAAATTCTAGTAATCGTGGATTTCCATCAGCTAAATTTAAGGCTTTTGTTTTGACTTCTTCTGGTATTTTATCAGATTTAAACTGTTCTAAGCGATTTAATTTCTTAGTTAATTCTGATTTTCTTAGCGGTTCTAATCCTTGCTTAAATAAACCCTCTAGTAAATCTGATTTAAACTCATAGCGACAGGTGATAATAATTCGATGAGCATAACCTGTTTCTTGAATAGCAGTCACCAATGCTTCTAAAATAGGAGCCACTTCTGGCTTTAAAATATAGTGACCCGCTCTTGGTTCTAAATTCCACTCAAAGTCATCAAGAATAAATATGAACGGTTTTTCTCCTAACTCCCCTAACTGATTAAGTAAATAAACTAATCTGGTTTTTAGAGGTATGTTTTGATTTTCTAAGTAAGGAATAAAATCAACTTGTTCAGGCTTAATTAGCTTGGTTTTGAGTTTATTAATTAATTTCGTTTCATCAATTTGTCGCCACCATAAAATCTTTTCATAGTCGGCTAATCTATCCCACAACCTTGAGGCGATGCTACTTTTGCCCCATCCTCCCATTCCATAAATTAATACTCCGACCTTAGCAAAATCAGTTTTCAAAGTTCGCAGACAATTTTGCAACTGACGACGACGACCCACAAATTCTTCTCTTTTGGCAACCCTTAAACGTTTTTCGTCATCTCTAAATTCAATGGTAGTAGTCGGTTTTGGTAGCTGTTTTCTCCCCCTTGTTCTGAATGGGGTCACTAACCCCTTAATTAAGGTGTTTGATACATATAGCCTCAGTTTATGCCAATCGGGGACATTTTCCTGAAGTAATGCCTTGTAGGTCAACGATAGTGCCTGTGTCAATGTGCTTCCTTGCGCCAATTCTCCGTACATAACACTGGCTGCTGCTGTGGCATCCTTATCTTTGACTCTTTCCCCCCAACCCATTACTGCTTTTGCCCCCATGCCTAATAACTCTTCGGCCATTGAAGGAACGATACTCTCACTAGAATAACCTGTACGACAACCTGATAAGAATATCAGTGACGGTAAGTTAAATCCTAATGCGTCATAAATGTCGGTGGCACTACTTTCTACTCGATTTCCATATTCATCCTCTGTTAAAAAATAAGGTCTTTGACCGTAACTAGCATGACCAGTCA
>JAAUYI010076286.1_pt1 | contig 25455 bp, 17 predicted proteins | sample 7278041 | NCBI WGS metagenome assembly JAAUYI01 (sample SAMN14350216, study PRJNA611818) | marine sediment metagenome | isolation source: surface marine sediment (0.6m) | place: French Polynesia: Moorea | collected 2018-08
ACCTTTTCCTCTATACCATCTTTGATCGCTATCGATTTATCATCTTGAAACACCCCATTTCCCTGGATATAGGTGACTTTTCTTGCTTTGGCCAGACCGTTAAGTCCATCGGTGAGCTTGGCAACAATGGATTCCTTCTTCTTGCGCAATGCTTCCAGATCCAGCTCAGGTTCCTTGAAGCTTATGCCGAATTCAGCAATATCACGAGCCTCTTCCATGACCGCAGCACAGTGAAGCAGGGTTTTTGAGGGAATGCAACCGACATTGAGGCAGACACCGCCCAGCCTCTTTTGTTTATCGATCAGGCAGACATCAAGTCCCAGATCTGCAGCACGGAAGGCCGCCGTATAGCCGCCCGGCCCGCCACCAAGGACGACGAGATCATATTCTTTTTTCTCGCTCACGTTATTTCTCCATCTGGTTAAAAGGTGTGATTGACCGCAATTATTTGAAAACTATAGTAAAGCCCTGCGTAAATCGGCTATCTTTATACTTAGAGTACGGCAAAACCTGGCCGCCTCAGCGCCATCAATTACCCGGTGGTCATAGGAAAGCGAAAAGGGCAGGGTTAGCCGGGGTACAAAATTCTGTTTTTGTTCATCCCAAACTGGCTTATGGTAATTGCGTGAAAGTCCGAGGATGGCAACCTGTGGGGCGCTGACAATCGGGGTGAAACCGGTTCCGCCGATTCCTCCAAGACTGGATATGGTGAAGGAGCCGCCCTGCATGTCGCCCGGAGCAAGTTTGCCGTCCCGAGCCGCCTGACTGAGTTTGGCAAGCTCTGCGGCAATTTCCTTCATCCCCTTCTTGTCAGCATCTTTGATCACCGGAACCACAAGCCCCTTCGGAGTGTCGACGGCGATGCCAATATTATAGAAATTTTTCAACACCAGCTTGCCGGCTTCCTGATCAAGAGAGCTGTTAAAGCTGGGATATTCTTTCAGAGTGGCCACCACAGCCTTGACGATAAAGACGAGTGGACTGAAACGGGGATCATCCTCGGCTTTCTCATTGTTCATCTGTTTGCGGAACTGTTCCAGATCGGTGACGTCTGCTTCATCGAAATGGGTGACATGGGGAATTGACACCCAGCTTCTCTGCAGGTACGGCCCGGATATCTTCTTGATCCGCGCCAAATCCGTTTCTTCGACCTCTCCGTATTTACTGAAATCCTCAAGCGGAACCTGATCTGGCAGGGTTGCAGCGGGAGCCTTTTCTTTGGCCGGAGCCGCTCCCTTCTCAGCCCTATCCACATCTTCCTTAAGAATCCTGCCTTTAGGGCCGCTACCATCTACTTTTTCTAAATCAACACCGCGTTCCCGAGCATAGGCCCGTATAGAAGGTGTGGCGTGGGAACTCTTCGCCTTATCCGAATCACCGCTATCCTCTTCAACTTTATCAGCTGAGGTTGGCTCAGCAGAGGCTTGCTTTTCTTCTTGCTTCTCGTCCTTCTCCTTAACTATTTCTTGTTTATCATCTCCCTCTGCTACAGCTTCCTCCTCTGCAGTTTCTTGCTCCTCTCCGCCATCTATTTCGAGCAAAACGATATCATCTCCGCTTTTGACATTGTCATCTTCCTTGAGATATACCTCTTTGACTACCCCGGCAACCGTTGAGGGAATATCCATGACCGCTTTTTCGCTCTCCAGAGCAACCAGTGGATCTTCGATCTCGACCTTATCACCTTCGGCGACATACACTTCGACAACGGTTATCTCCTGTACATCTCCAAAATCGGGAATTGTGACCTTTTCTGTGGCCATCCTTAGTCTCCTTGAAATCTAATTATCTGGTTAGCGAATGACCTCTTTCGGGGTCCATTTCATATTTCTTCATGGCTTTTTTCACCTGGGAAGCCGATATTTTTTTCTCGTCGAGCAGCGCATTTAAAGCTGCAATGACGATATGATAACGGTCAACACCAAAAAAGTCACGCAGCTTGGCTCGGGAATCACTCCGGCCAAAGCCATCGGTTCCGAGAACGGAGAGGGAACCAGGAATCAGTCTGCGCAGTTGCTCGCCATAGGCTTTTACATAGTCGGTGCTGACGATGACCGGGCCATCATGACCTTCCATAGCCTCTTCAACATAGCTGCGACGTGGTTTTTCGCCTGGATGCTTCATATTCCATTCTTCGACAAGCAGCCCATCATGGTGGAGCTGATTAATGCCCAGCACCGACCATACATCGGCCTGAATATCAAAATCCTCGGCAAGCAGATCGGCCGCAGCAATGACCTCACGGAAAATTGAACCACTGCCCATCAGCTGGACCCGAAGATCACCTTTTCCGCCTTTGCGAAAAAGATACATCCCTCGGTCAATGCCTTCTTCGACATCTTCGGGCATTTCGGGATGCGTATAGTTCTCATTGAGTAAGGTGACATAGTAGAAGACATCTTTGCCTTTCTCATACATCCGTTCAATGCCCTTTTTGATGATCACGGCAACTTCATAGGCAAAGGTCGGATCATAGGACAGACAATTTGGCACAACAGAGGCAAGTAAAAGCCCCTGCCCATCCTGATGCTGTAAACCTTCGCCATTAAGGGTGGTTCTCCCGGAGGTTGCTCCCATGAGAAAACCCTTGGTCCCGGCATCAGCAGCAGCCCAAATCTGATCACCTACCCGCTGAAAACCAAACATCGAGTAGTAGGTGTAGAAGGGAATCATGGGAATACCGTAGTTGTTATGAGCCGTTCCCGCCGCCATCCAGGAAGAGATAGCCCCCGCTTCGGTAATTCCTTCTTCTAAAATCTGTCCCTGCGGATCTTCTCTATACCACGCCACTGTCTCCGAATCCTGGGGTTCATACAGCTGCCCCTCGGGTGCATAGATGCCTAGCTGACGGAAGAGGCCTTCCATGCCAAAGGTACGCGCCTCATCCGGAATAATCGGTACGACGTGCTTGCCTATGTTCTTGTCCTTGACCAGACTGCCAAGCAATCTGACAAAGGCCATGGTGGTTGAAATCTCCCGATCCTTTGATGATTTATAGAGGGGGCTAAAAGCCTTGTCCGCCGGTGGATCTAATGGAATATGCTCGGTTTCACGATAGGGCACAGGTCCACCCATCTCCTTGCGCCGCTCTTCAAGAAACTGGGCTTCCTTGCTGCCTTCTTCCGGTTTGATAAAGGGGAGTTTTTCCAGCTCATCATCCTTGAGAGGAACATGGAAACGGTCCCGAAATGCTTTGAGGGCATCAACATCCATCTTCTTGACATTATGGGCCACCATGACCGACTCACCCGAGTGCCCCATGCCATACCCTTTAATGGTTTTCACCAGGATAACCGTCGGCTTGTCCTTTGATTCGACCGCAGCGGCAAAAGCGGCATATACCTTACGTGGGTCATGTCCACCCCGACTCATCTGCCACAGCTCCCGGTCACTTATATCTTCAACCAGTTTCTGCAGTTTCGGATCGTCGCCAAACACCTTTTCTCGGAGATACTCAGGACCACGGGCCCGAATGGTCTGGAACTCACCGTCAACCATGGAACCAAATTTTTTCAGCAGCAGCCCTTCCTTGTCGCGCTGCAGTATCTTGTCCCATTCGCTGCCCCAAAGCAGCTTGATAACATTCCAGCCGGCACCCCTGAAGCGGCCCTCAAGTTCCTGGATTATCTTGCCGTTGCCACGTACCGGACCGTCGAGACGCTGGAGATTGCAATTGATGACGAAAATAAGGTTGTCCAGGTTTTCCCGGGCGGCAACGGTCAGGGCTCCCAGAGACTCCGGCTCATCGGATTCACCGTCGCCCATGAATACCCAGACTTTGCGATCTCCCGCCTTTTTCAATCCTCGACCATCCATATAACGCATGAAACGAGCCTGATAGATTGCCGCCATCGGCCCAAGTCCCATGGAAACCGTTGGAAATTGCCAGAAATCAGGCATGAGATAGGGGTGTGGATAGGAGGACAAGCCCTTGCCATCGACCTCCTGGCGAAAATTTTCCAGGTGCTCTTCGGAAAATCTGCCTTCAACGAAAGCTCGAGCATAGATACCTGGAGAGCTGTGCCCCTGGAAATAAATCATATCGGCACCAAACTCTGCCTGGGGCCCACGAAAGAACCAGTTAAATCCGACCTCATACATAGCTGAGACCGAGGTGTAGGTCGCAATATGTCCGCCCAGACCTTTGCCGTCCTTATTCGCTTTGGCTACCATTGCCATGGCGTTCCACCGGACATAAGCAGCGACGTTTCTGGCAACTACCGAGTCACCTGGTATCTTTTTGCCTTCTTCAGGAGGTATGGAATTACAATAGGCGGTAAGAATACCAGGGGAAGTAACCAGACCTTTCGCTCTGGCCCTGGCGGTCAATTCCTGGAGAAGATAGTCGGCTTTTTCTTCTCCTTCATTTTCGATCACCCCGTCAAGAGACGCCAGCCAATCTTCTGTTTCCTGGGGATCGGGATCTTCATAATATGGACTCATAGTGTGCCTCTAAAAAAATTAATAGATCAAGATATTTTCAATTTAATTATGTAAAAATAGCAGTTACCGACCAAGCAGACTTATCTCATGTAGGATTCTGCAGGTATTTCTTAACAAAGCTATGGACAACTGAGTAAATTGATGCTTTACAAACTACATATATACATGCTCTCACAAACCAGCCTGAAAAAAACCAGTGAAAATGACAGATAAAGCTAACACCCAAATGGAGACAAAAGAGCGGTTGGGCAAAATCGGTCCGCGGCCATATTGGGTATTTAGGTTGTCGATACTTATTCGTGCTGTCCATCAAGTCGGTGCCGCTGTCTTTCTTACCTCATATCTGCTGGGTGAGATTCCCGCTGTACCTATGCCCTATATTTCGTTGGTGATGTTGAGCGGGGTTGTTCTATTGTTTACTGAGTGGCTTCGTCACAGACAAATCTACCGGGAAATTTCCGGATTGAGTACCGCTATCAAGCTTCTTCTTATCGGCCTGGCCTTCCATGGTTTTCTCCCGGAAACTCCGCTTGTGCTTGCAGGCTTTCTTCTTGCCTCAATCAGTTCCCATGCGCCCAAGCAATATCGCCATCGACTGCTTTTTTAGCGCCTTAAAATTTCATTTCTGTCACAAAAAACAAGAAAACAGAAATCATGGAAGAATCGTGAACTTGAATCTTCTCCCAAGGCACTTATCCCGTTTATCTGGGCTAGTACCTGACTTCTGAGAATCTATAATAAGAATTAAGAACCAGGAAATACCCCCATGTAGTCACTATCAACTATATCCAAGGTACTTATCCCGCTTACGGAGGTACTACCTTACTGGTGAAAATCAGTCTTAAAAAATACGGAAAAGAAAGGTATTAGAAACCTACTTAGTGGAGGCTGGGAAAATTTTTTCCCACTCCGCTATCAATCACTCGGCAACCTCACGTACATGAGCTTCAATGTTTTGTCTGAACAATTCCGGCAAAGAGGCAACTTTCCGGTTGCGGTAATCGAAACTGAGAAAACTGGTGAAACCACTGAAAACCTCTTCCCCATCAGCTTCTCTCGAAACCGCATATTCCAGGGTAAATTTCTTTTTACGCACCTCGCTTACCCATAGTGAAATCTTCAATTCATCATGCAGAAAAACCTCCCGATGATACCTGACCCCGCTTTCCACCATGATGATTCCGCATTCTTCACCGATATCCATTTCAGATGTTTCGATCGATCCTAAGAAATGCAGGCGCGCATCCTGAAAAACCACCAAAGCCCGGTCATTTCCCAAATGTCCACCGTAGTTTATATCACCAATTGTCACTGTATATCTTGAAGTAAAGGGGTTCATCTCTATTTACCAGCGAATAAATTAATATTAAATTGATCTAGTTAGTTCCCGTCCTAAAACTGCCCTTTTGACCGATATCTTCGTTATGCTCAAAATTTTATCCTCGGAATATCAATCACATGCCTGTGGTAAAATTTTTCGCACGCCTTGATCTCAAACAAAATTGCTAGTTTTAGGACGGAAACTAGTTAGCAGCAAAGCCCACCCAAATCTCACCGAGATTCTCTTGAATACAGAGGTATAGGGAAAATTTATCTTACCCCCACCTTATGCACTGTTTTTACAGGATTCTTACGATAATTGCTACTCGGAGCTCCATTGCAGAAAATATTCTCAAGATAGGAGAGCTTTCTAGGCAATTGTTGAACCATGCCTCTGCTGACGATAAAGTTGGCAGATTGTCCAGATTCAAGCAGACCAATACTTTCAATATTAAAAAACTGTGCACCGTTAAATGAGGCTGCCCGAAGAGCCTCTACAAGAGAATATCCCGCTTTGATGAACAGCTTTATCTCCTCAACCACTGCCTCACCATGGATGATACCATCATTACCAGCACCGGTTCCGACTGCTACGGGAACACCAAGGGTACGAGCCTGCTGAAGCTGGGCCAGTTGCTCATCCAATAATCTCTTGAAATGTTTTTCGCGATCACCGGTGGCCAACTCCTGAGCTGTCTTAGCCATAATCAGGGTTGGAATCCACATAATCTGCCGCTGTGCCATTTCTTCGAGATTGTTCGGATTCATTAAAAACCCCTGCTCCACCGCATCGCACCCCGCAGCAATGGCTTCAGCTACACATCGCTCACCGTTTACTGCTACAACCGTTTTCAACCCGGCACTACTTGCTGAACTGACCAGACGGACAAGCTGCTCGTTGTTTCCGGCATTAGGACTTGTATCAGTAAATTCTGGCGAAGTAATTCCTGGTGAGTACCTGATTTTGAGATAATCTAGCGTATCCCCTTCAACTCTATTATCTGCCTGGGTTGCTATAACCTCTCCGGCAGTCTTAATCGTAACAATGTCATCGGAACCAAGCCTTTGTTTATCGAGAGCCCCATATTGGTCAGCTTCGGTGAAATCAGCGACCCCCAGAACTCCATGGGTATGGCAAAAATGAATGTGTCTGGCAATATCTGTCTGCGCTTTTTTCTGCTCAGCCGCCTTATTTTCCCGGATAGAGCGATCATCAATTGAAGAAGAACGAGCCAGATTGACGCTGCAGTCCATGAGCGGCGGCATGATCGAGCAATGTGATAAGTCTATTATTTCCGCTGAAGTTTGCCCAGGAATAGCCTCAGGGGAAACGATCTTGTCAATCTTTCCCTCCTGCACCACCAAAACCCGATCTTTCTGAACGGCTCCACCACTGCCGTCGATCAACCGCCCCACTTTTATATATTTTTTATTGCCCACCCTTAACCTCCTGACAGAATTAGACTCATTTAACTAGTTCTCATCTTAAAACTGCTCTTTCGAAGTCTTCGCTTATCTGGCCGATATCTTCGTTATGCTCAAAATTTTATCCTTGGAATATCGACCATATGCCTGTGGTAAAATTTTTCGCACGCCTTGATCTCAGCCAAAATTTCTAGTTTTAGGACGAAAACTAACTAATGGTCGGCTCAGCTCATTAATCAGTCATTGCTCAGCAGCAGGAACCATCATAAACCATGGAAAATTCATATTTTCGCTGTATACTATAGACATACATTTGATTTTCTGCAAAAGAGCTAATCACCAATAAAAGGAATAAAAAATGACAGGTGCCGAATCCTTTGCCGGACAGGTTGATGAACTGAAGAACCAGATACGTCAGCTGCCAGCTGATCATGCTGCTGAGATAATTGAGCAGACTGCCGTGCGGCTTGAAGGCCTGAACTATGCCCCTTCAGTTATCACGCCCAGTAAAACTTTTTTACGACTGGATAAACAAGGGATGTTAGCGGAGGTTGACAGAATAGTTGAAATGCCGGAAGAAGAGGCCTGCGCCCTGGCACCAAATGATGAAAAAAAGTGCGAAGACCTCCGTCTCCAGTTCATGAAAGTCATCCTTTTCTATTATCAAAAACTGCTGCGCTTACGTGATGGCGATGCGGAAGAGTGGGACGAGATTGACGAGCTCTACGTCCACGACTAATCGCATCTGGAATTTTCGTACGCAGAAAGCAACTCCTTATTTTCCCTTGCAAGTTTGAGCCACGGGCGATATGTTACACTAAGCATAACATATAAATAAGGGGAGACTACTGCATGAATAAGGGTATAGATTCCATTCTCGTTCTCGGTCTTGGCAAAGTAGGCCTCCTTGTTGCCAGGCTTTTGAAAAAAACGGGCTTTTCCGTCACCGGCAGCGACCTCCATTTCCCCGCAGATCTCGGTTTTGCTTCAATAGCGTTCGATGTCAATGATCCCCAAGCATTAGTAAAAATCTTAGCAAAGTTTGATGCGGTAATTTCCTGTCTTCCCTATACCTATAATCTTGAAATTGCCAAAGCCGCCCAAACCCAGGGAGTTCATTATTTCGATCTTACCGAGGACGTACCGACGACCCAGGCAATAAAATCAATGAGTGAAAATGCCACCGCTGTGCTTGCTCCTCAATGCGGCCTGGCACCTGGTTTTATCGCCATAGTCGGTGCTTTTCTGGCAGCAGGCTTTGACCGGGTCCGCTCCATTAAGCTCAGGGTGGGAGCGTTGCCCCAAAACCCCACGGGGTTGCTCGGTTACGCTTTCAATTGGTCCCCGGAAGGTGTGGTCAACGAATACCTCAATGACTGCGAAGTCATCGAGAATGGCCTGCACAAATGGGTTTCTCCCATGGAATGGCTTGAGACCCTGGTTATCAATGGTATTCAACTCGAGGCTTTTACCACCTCCGGCGGGCTGGGGACAATGTGTGAAACATTTCTAGGCAGAGTAGAAAATCTCGATTATAAGAGCATCCGCTACCCCGGTCATGTCAAACTGATGAATTTCTTTTTTCATGAACTGCTCATGCGTGACAACAGACAGATGGCCGGTGAAATCCTGACCAATGCCAAACCAGCGGTGAACGACGACGTGGTATTTGTCCATGCTTCCGGTGAAGGTTGGAAGGGTGAGCATCTGCTGCGTGATGAATTCGTCAAAGCCTATTACCCACTCACCATCGACGACCTTTCATGTCGCGCAATTTCCTGGACCACTGCAGCTTCCATCTGTGCTGTGGTTGAAATGGTGAGCGAAGCCATTCTTCCGGAGCGAGGGTTCATCAAGCAGGAAGAAATATCCCTGGAAAAATTTCTCCAAACCCGCAATGGCAAACTATATGATAGTCGGGAGCATGGCGGTAGTATATGACCATGACTCTGTGATCCCCCTCCAAGAACTTATATCTCAAACTTAATTCCTTGTGCTAAAGGGAGAGTAGTGCCGTAATTTATAGTGACGGTTTGTCTTCGCATATAGGCTTTCCAGGCGTCAGAGCCGGATTCGCGTCCCCCTCCAGTCTCTTTTTCGCCACCAAAGGCGCCGCCAATCTCTGCACCTGAAGTCCCCATATTAACATTCGCCAGACCACAATCAGAACCGGAGGCAGAAAGAAAAAGCTCAGCCTCTCTGAGATTCTCGGTGAAAATCGATGATGACAAGCCCTGAGTCACATCATTCTGCAGAGCAATGGCTTCCTCTACGGAACCGCTGTAGCGGATCAGGTAGAGAATCGGCGCAAAGGTCTCCTGCTGGACGATCTCATATTTATTTTCAACCTCAGCCAGAACAGGTTCAACATAGCAACCAGATAAAAACTCGCCACCACTCAGAACGTTGCCGCCGAAAATGACCTTGCCGCTTTGTTCCTGTAGAGTTTGCAGCGCTTGCTCATACTCTTTTACTGCATTTATATCGATCAGCGGCCCCATATGGTTTTTCTCCTCCAGCGGTGAGCCGATCCGCAAAGAAGCATACGCTTTGAGCAAGGCCTCTTTTACCGTATCATAGACAGCATCATGGATTATTACCCGTCTGGTGGTTGTGCATCTCTGCCCGGCCGTTCCCACTGCCGAGAAAACAACCGCCGGTATGGCAGTTTGCAGATTAGCACTCTCGGTCACAATCACCGCATTATTGCCGCCCAGTTCAAGGATGCATTTGCCAAGTCTTGCCGCGACAACTTTTGCTGCATGTCGACCAACCTTGGTGGATCCGGTAACCGAAACCAAGCCGATACGTTTATCTGCCAGCAAACGTTCACCCACCTCTGCTCCTGAACCGACGATGATATTGAAAATACCCTCCGGAAGATCGTTGGCTGTCGTCACCTTGGTAATGATTTTCTGGATGGCAATGGCCGTAAGCGGTGTCTTAGATGACGGCTTCCACACCAGCGTATTGCCGCAGACCGCACCAATCATGGCATTCCACGACCACACTGCTGCCGGAAAGTTGAATGCGGTAATCACGCCAACAACGCCAAGTGGATGATATTGATCATAAAGCCTGTGCTCTTGACGTTCCGAGGCCATGGTGAAGCCGTATAGCTGCCGGGACTGACCAACGGCAAAATCACAAATATCGATCATTTCCTGGACTTCACCAAGCCCTTCCTGCAGCGATTTGCCCATCTCATAGGATATGAGAGTACCAAGTGCGTTTTTTGAAAGACGCAACTCTTCACCGATCTGGCGAATGACCTCACCCCGCTGAGGTGCAGGGGTCAACCGCCAAACATTAAAGGCCGTGGCCGCCTGTTTAACAGTATCACCATACTCTTCGGCAGAGGCTGGGTAGACTGATGCAATAATTTTCCCATCAACGGGAGAGAAGACTTCAAGTTCACCATTTTGCTTGCTACCGTGCCAGTTTTTACCTGTAGAAACACCATAGTTGTGGGCATCGATTGCCAGCTCTTTTAAAAATTGCATATCGCACCTCTTAACTGAATCGATGTGGGGATATTTGCGACATCATCCTCTGCGCGAATCAAATTACGCTTGCAGATTATGGAAAACAAATATATGTTACATTAACTGTAACACATGATCAGGTAAAAGTACATGTCAGCATCCACCAAACTGTCAAATTCGGTCAAAGCACTTTGCTTTCTGGCCCGGAATAGTTCAGAACCGCAGAGCAGTGCGACCATTTCCCATCACACCGGGGTCAACGCCTCAAAACTGCGGAAATTACTTGCCGACCTGGCAAAAATAAAGGTGGTGAACACCACCAAGGGAGCAAGCGGCGGCTACTTCCTCGCCAGACCTCCAGAGAAGATCCATCTTCAGGAGATCTACTGCGGCATCGAGGACCGCAAAGCTTTTCATCTGGATGTGACCCACACAGATTTGACCAAATCCGGCGAAGCCGCTGCCGTAAACGCCTATTTCCTCAAGCTGTTCAGTGAAATTCAAGTTGATATTGAAGACAAGATGCGTACCCTCACCCTTGCTTCAATTCTTGAAGCAACCGCCAGTAACTGAATCTCCTGCAAGTCTTATTTTCCAACCCAGTTGTTGGTAAAATGTCTTGCCCGTTCTTTTTTTATCAAAATTTACATAATGTTCATAAGAAGTTTGGGCGTTTCGCTAAGAAGTGTGCTCCAGCCGTATGATCTGCCGTCTTGATTGAGGTTTTCGCCACACACTCAGCATTTGAGAAACCGGCCCTGTGCATGAGTTCAAGTTGATCTCGCACGGAGATCACGCCACCTACTCATTGCGCCCAGGCTTCGAGACTTGTTGCCCCAGGAGATGGGGAATCGGTGTCAAGGACGATATCGGCGATCTGCACTCTTCCACCGGGCTTCAATACCCGGTAAATCTCGGTAAAGAGTTCTGCCTTGGCCGGTGAGAGATTAATGACGCCGTTGGAAAGCACGGCATCAAAACTGTTATCATCGTATGGCAGTTTTTCAGAGGTTATCTGCTTTGTTTCGATTTCATGAAAACCTAGGCGGGTAAAGTTTCGTTGTGCTTTGGCAAGCATCTCGGGAGTCAGGTCCACTCCGCATACTTTACCGTTCTTGCCCACCTTATAACGGGCGACAAGAAGGTCGAAACCTGCTCCGCAACCAATATCGAGAATACTCTCTCCCTGCTGCACGTCCCAGATCACGAAGGGATTGCCGACACCACAGAAGGACTCAAGTACTTCATCCTCCATTTCCTCAAGGATTTCTAAGTCATAACCAAGTGCCAGGGCTCCTTTTCTGCCGGTTTCGTATTTGAATTTACCTGCCGCCGAATCAGCAACCTGCTCATACTTATGCTGAACTGCCTTGACAATCTGGGCCTTTTCTTCCTCACTGAACACTCCCGTTTGAAGCTGGTCCCTTAGCTGCAAACCTGCAGCTGCCGGCAAAATTCCTGTCTGACCACTGCCAGACGCGCGCTGCGGACCTCATTTACCTGTTTGCAGATTGCAAACCATTTTTTCTGCCATGAGAAAACCTCTCCTGTTTTTCAACTTTATCTGTCATACACATTCATTAACTACAGAGTAGCACAATCTGTCATTCATGGTAAACCGATTTCCAGCACGACATTAAAGTGCAGAAAAGTCATAATTTTTCCATATGGATAAGATAAGCATGGACTCGACAAACAAACATATTTATATACATGTTCAAAACCACTTGATTTTGAGCCATTGGATACAAAATTGATGAACACCGAATTGATAGAGATAGAAACCTTTCTCAGCAAATATTCGCCTTTTGATATGCTGCCCCCGGAAGCTCTGGAGCAAGCAGCACACAATCTGGAAATCTCCTATTTTCGGGCCGGCACCACCATCCTTAACTACGGCGATGAAGTACATTATCTTTATATAGTGCGGAGCGGAATTGTCGAACTGTATCGGCGCAATGGCGATCTCCACAACAGGCTCGACCGAGGAGAAATCTTTGGTCAATTCGGTTTGCTCATGAAAAAAAAGGGACGATTTTCAGCTAGAGCGCTGGTCGACTCCCTTCTCTACTGCCTGCCTGAGCAGATATTTGGAAGTCTTTGCGATACTTTCGAGGAATTTTCCGAATTCGTCGAAATAGAAGACAGCACTCGTCTGCGAAATGCTGTCTCCTCAAACATGCAAGGCAACGATCTCACAACTGCAAAAGTAAAAAAGCTGTTGACCAGGGAAGCAATACTGTTACCGGTAGATGCTCAAATCCAGGACGCTGCCAAAATAATGGCCGATGAAAATCTTTCATCGGTCCTCATCGTCAGTCCCGATGGCGAAAATACTGAAGATCTGGGCCAGGTTGTCGGCATCCTCACTGACCGCGATCTTTGCACCAGAGTTCTGGCGCATGGCCTGACTCCTGCAATTACCGTCGCTGAAGTAATGTCCACCGACCTTTTGGCACTTGATCAAAATGATTATGTCTTTGAAGCAATGCTGACCATGCTACGCAATAATGTGCAGCATCTGCCTGTGCTCCGGAACGGCCAGCCCCTGGGCATCGTCAATATTACCGATATCCTCAGGTATGAATCACAAAACAGTCTCCTGCTGGTCAGCAGTATTTTCTCGCAGTCGACAGTTAACGATCTCATTTCTACAGCAAAAGGCATAGAAGACTGTTTTGTCCGCATGGTCAATGAAGATGCCAATTCGCATATGATCGGCAGGGCGATGTCGGTCGTTGGCAAAAGTATCATCCAGCGTCTGAGCGAACTTGCCGAAGAACAACTGGGTTCGCCGCCTGTCCCCTATTGTTTCATGACATTGGGCTCTATGGCCCGTGATGAACAGTTGATTGTCACCGATCAGGACAATGCGTTGATCCTCGATGAGAGCTACGACCAAAACTTACATGGCGAGTATTTTGACCGATTTGCTGCTTTCGTATGCCAAGGACTCGCCGATTGTGGTTACACTCTCTGTTCCGGTGAAATAATGGCCACCAACAAGAAATGGCAGAAAACACTTGATGAATGGAGAGATTGTTTTGCCGAATGGATTGACGATCCGAATCCTGAAGCATTGCTTCACAGCTGCATATTCTTCGATCTCGATGGTGTATGTGGCCGCACCAAATGGGCGGAGCAGTTAAAAAGCTTTATTGTTCGCCGAGCCCGCAAAAACAATCGCTTTCTGGCATGTTTGGCTAGAAATGCCCTCAATCGTACGCCGCCTTTGGGATTTTTTAAAAATTTCGTCATGGAAAAGGATGGCAGGCATAATAATTCAATAAATCTCAAACGGCGAGGCACAGCTCCATTGGCCGACATCATCCGGGTTCACGCATTAGCAGCCGGATCACGTGCGCAGAATTCCTTCGACCGACTCGATGATATCATTGATGCGGAAATACTGCCAAAGGGACGCGGTCCTGATCTGCGCGATGCCATGGAGTTTCTCGCCATGGTACGTATTCGCCATCAGGCTCTCGATATTGAAAACCACCAGGAACCGGATAATAATATCGAGCCGGAGAACCTCTCCGATTTTGAACGCCGCAACCTCAAGGATGCCTTCCAAATACTCAGCCGAGCCCAAAACTTCATCAAATATCGTTATACTGCAAAGCATTTCAAGTAAGGATATTTTACCGCAAGGCTAACAAAACAGAGGATAATTTGAATGGCACCACTTTTTTCGCGATCCCAAATGCATGAGCACATCGCAGTGGATTGGCCGGTAATTATGGCAGCCCGGCAAAAGGAAGCGAAAGACATTCGCCTAAAGAATTTTTATTCAGCTTGGCGCCTCCATCCAAAAACAACGCTTGCGGATGCATCCTTTGTCGCCCTTGATTTTGAAACAACAGGCCTCAATCCCGAAATCGATGACATCATCAGTATCGGCTTAGTGCCCTTCGATTTACAACGCATCGTCTGTCATGAAGCGACCCAGTGGCTGGTTCATCCTCGGCGTGAACTCACGGAACAAACGGTGGTGATTCATGGCATTACCCACACTGATATCAACGATTCTCCAGATCTGAACGTTATTCTCGACGAACTACTAACAGCTTTGGCCGGCAAAATAATCGTGGTTCACTATCATCCAATTGAGCGTGGATTTCTCAATACGGCGTTGAAGAGACGTATAGGCGAGGGGATCCAGTTTCCCGTGATTGACACCATGATCATCGAATATTCAATCCGGCAGAAAGGGGTACGACCATTGTGGAGGCAGCTGCGCGGGCAGCAACCCATTTCAGTAAGATTGGCCAACAGTCGGGAGCGTTATGGTCTGCCTGCCTACCAACCCCACCATGCTCTGACGGATGCGCTTGCAACAGCTGAACTGTTGCAAGCGCAGGTAGCCCATCATTTCTCAACCAGAGCGCCACTGGCAGAATTTTTAGTCTAGAGTTTCTATCTAGTCGCTGGTTTCACGAGCCTTCTGCAATGGCCCGGAGATCTGTTCTCTGTGTTTTTCAGTGCTTAATCCCATAACTAGGCTTACACACATCAACAGAAGGATAAAGGTAAATGGTAGTGCCGTGGAGATAGCTCCCGCCTGTAAAGCCTGAATCGCCTCAGTACCACCAATCCATAGGAGCGCTGCAGCAATTGCACCTTCAATGGAGGCCCAAAAAATACGCTGCGGCACTGGAGCATCCAATTTTCCGCCTGCAGTTATGGAGTCGATAACCAGTGACCCGGAATCAGAAGAGGTGATAAAAAACACCAGAACCAAAATGATACCAATGACCGAGAGAATAGAACTAAACGGTAAAGAATCAAACATCTGAAACATTGCCAGCGGTACACTCTTTAGGCCCTCAGCGCCAAGTGCGCCAGTCTTGCTGATAACCTGGTCAATGGCTTGACCACCGAAAATAGACATCCACAGAACTGTGACCACGGTGGGCACAATAAGAACCGCGATTAAAAATTGACGAATGGTTCGGCCTCGGGACACCCGAGCTATAAACATACCGACAAATGGCGACCAGGAGATCCACCAGGCCCAGTAGAAAACAGTCCAGCCCTGGAACCAGGCTTCGTCCTCACGACCGTGAGGATTGCTCAAAGGAATGATATTTTCAAAATAGGCTCCCAGGGTTGTGGTGATGGACCCCATGGCAATGGCGATACCAAACAGGCCGACAAAGAGAAAAAGCGCCAGGGCGATGAGCATATTGACGTTACTGAGCACTTTTACTCCACCTTCAATTCCTCTCACTACTGAAATTACCGCCAGGGCAGTAACACCGACGATTACTCCTATCTGCAAACCAATGGTTCCTTCGACACCGAAGACATGGTTAATGCCACTTGCCGCCTGCTGTGCTCCCAGACCCAGAGAGGTTGCCAACCCAAAAAGGGTCGCCAGCACTGCAAGAATATCCACAACATGGCCAGCCCACCCCCAAGCCCGGTCACCGAGCAGGGGATAAAAAATAGACCGGATAGACAATGGCAGGCCTTTGTTGTAGGCAAAAAATGCCAGAGATAACGCCACCACACCATATATGGCCCAGGGATGCAGCCCCCAATGAAACATTGTTGCGCCGAGTGCTAATCGCGCTGCTTCAGGAGTATTGGGGACTACGTTGAGTGGTGTTTTGTACCAGCCGGTGTAATAGGCAACTGGTTCGGCTACACTCCAGAACATAAGACCGATACCCATGCCAGCAGCAAAGAGCATAGCCAGCCAGCTCAGCATTGAGTGTTCAGCCACCGCCTCATTGCCGCCAAGACGAACCTTGCCAAAAGGCGAGAAGATCAGAACCAGACAAAATATCACGAAAATATTTCCCGACCAGATGAAAAAAGAGTCAAAACTTCCAATGATTTTCCATTTGATGCCGTCCAACGCGGCTTTAGCAGTAGCCGCATCACTGATCAATGTGGCAATGAGAAATAATAAAATAAGACTGGCGCTTATTGCAAAAACAGGATTGTGGACATCAAAACCCCACCTTTGAACATTGTCCTGCCCGACAACGTAGTCGGTATTTGAAATGCTGAACTTATCTTTTTTTCTTGTCATCTCCTCTTTCCTCCGTTTGATTTTTTTCATCGGAAAAGCAGGATGAAACAAACATTTATCTGCTTCAAGTGAAGTTCATTAGACTAGTTGGTCCATTGGAAAATTCAAATAAGATTTACAAAAACATCATACAAACAAAACTGAATTGCAAGTCTTTATTGGAACTGCGACGTGATTTGGCGTTCTTCTGCTATCCGCAAGAGACTGCAGAAAAAAGATAGGGTTGTGTTTTAGCTGTTGCAAGCCTCCGATGTCTAGGAGATCGGTGGCTTGCAGTTATGGTTAAGTATTTCAGCACTCCTGCCAGTCCGGTTTGCGCTTTTCTAGAAATGCCGCCACCCCCTCCTTCGCATCTTTGGTTGTACACAGTCTGGCGAAAGCATCATTCATGAAATCAAACTGTTTGTGATATCCCATGTCTTCGGAACCATAAAAAGCCTTTTTGGCGATCTGCACCGCCACGGGGCTTCTTCTTGCCAGACTGACCGCCCAATCATAGGTTTCCTGCTCAAGGCTCTCTTTGGGGACCATACGGTTTATCAGTCCAAGAGCCAGGGCTTCTGGGGCTTTGACAAGATCGCCATAAAGCAGCAATTCCAAGGCTTTTTTGCGGCCGACCATGCGGGCCACAGGTAGAACCGGACCGACACAGTTCAAGCCGACGTTGATGGCCGTTAGCCCCATTTTAGTGTTTTCAGCGGCGATGGTAAGATCGGCCGCCACCGCCAAACCCATACCGTTGGCTGCGGCAACTCCCTGGACCATGGCAATGACCGGTTTTTTCAATTCACTGATCACCACCAGTGGCTGTTCCATATGCTCAATCCAGGCACGATACTGCAACGCTGATTTATTCTCGAGTTCATTAATATCAATGCCCGCGCAAAAGGCCTTCCCCGCCCCTTTGATAATAATTACCCGAACCTGTGGGTCGTCGTCCAACTCCCTGAGTGCTAGGTGCAACTCTCCAGCCATTCTTGAGGTAAAGGTATTGAGTTGTTCAGCCCTGTTCAACGTAATGGAAGCAATGTAACTATCATCCTTGTCCACGAGAAGATCCTGGTAGCTCATACTAACCTCCTTGATGATCATTCAGGTTTAGTCATAACGCTGTGAAAGTCTCTATATAAGAAACCGTGAAACCATTTAGTTTCCGTCCTAAAACTAGCATTTTTGGCTGAGATCAAGGCATGCGAAAAATTTTACCACAGGCATATATGTGATATTCCGAGGATAAAATTTTGAGCATAACGAAGATATCGGTCAAAAGGACAGTTTTAGGATGGGAACTATTTATGTGCTTTAGGTCAACTCTATCCTATTTCTCACTTCTAACATATAAATATTGCAATATCTGTAATCAATTCAGCGACTGGCGAAAATCCTAAGCCACTAGAGAAGGTGAGTGAATTGCTTGACCGGTCCTTATTCCTTTATCCATTGCCAGGCTGAGGCGTAATGGTTCAACCTTGGCAGATCCCCTGAAAATATTGATTTTAACGAAGGAGCACCTATATTTATCCAATATCATTGACAGGATATCTGCCGGTTCAGAAGACATTCCGATGAACTCAGGGGAACACTCGGATGGGGGATGATATGGATACGCAGGATGGCAGTAACCATCAGGAGGAGTATCAAGCCGAGATAGCACAATGCAAAGAGATTATCAAAAACAATCCGGATGACCTGGATACCTACTACCGCTGGCGAATGGCAATAGCCGAGCTCGGCTTTCCGGAAGATGACACCAAAGAATACCTTCGTGCAATAGAGACGAACCTTGACACTCCCGAGGCCTATAACGACCTTGGTCTCCTCTTAAGTGATAACAAACAGGATAAACTCGCACTTGAAGCTTTTGAAAAAGCCCTTAAGAAAGATCCCGACAACGTAACCGCCAACTTTGAGAGTGGTGTTTTGCTTCACAATATGGGCATGTATGAGGAGGCAATACGGTATTACAGGTTAACTCTCAAGCAGGATTCCAGAAATTTCCTAGCCCATTACAATTGCGGATTAGCACTTTACTCTCTTGGCAGATACGAAGAGGCAATTGAAGCCTATGAGCAAACTGTCGAAGCCAATCCTCATTATGCCGATGCCTATAATAGCTGGGGACTAGCCCTCGGCCAACTTGGCCAATATGAAGAAGCTTTAAATAAATACCAAAAGGTCTTCAAAATAGATCCATTCAACACCAGCGCATTTAACAATGAAGCTATAGCCCTTTATAATCTTGGTAAATATGAAGAGGCACTGGAGAAATATGATAGAGCACTGGAATCTGATTCTAAATACACCTATCTTTATTATCGGAATCGCGGGCTTGCCCTGGAAAAACTCGGACAATACGAGGAGGCCGCAAAGGATTATGATCAATCAATTATAGCTAATCCAGGATATGTCGATGCCTATAACAGCTGGGGCCTGGTACTCGACAAACTTGGCTTGCGTGAGGAAGCGATTGAGAAGTACCAGAAGGCTTTAGAAATAGGTGACACAGATACAGCCATCATCGCCGCCACTCACAATAGAATGGGTATTGCATTTTATAACCTCGGCAGATATGAGGAAGCATTAAAACAATACGAGGAGGCCTTGGCGATTGATCCTGATTATGCTCATGTATACTACCATAACCAGGGACTCGTATTTGAGAGACAGACAAAATATGAACAGGCCATAGATAGATACAATAATGCACTCCAGGCTGACCCCGAATACGTCGCTGCCTACAACAGTTTAGGTATCGCTCTTGAGCAGCTGGGACGTCTGGAAGAGGCCATCAAGCAGTACGACAGAGCCCTGACTATAGAGCACGATCAACAAGAATTCACCCTCTTTAACAAAGGACTGGCTCTAGAAAAACTAAGTCGTTATGAAGAAGCCATAGATGCATATAAAAAAGCCTGTGACCTCAATGCGAACTATCCCTATCCAGCCCACAATATCGCAAGTATCCGTGAACGCTCCGGCCTTTTGGAAGAATCAGCAAAATGGTGGCAAACTGCTTGCGAAGCATATGAACGAGGTGCAGACGAGGCAAGAAATAATCATGAGGTTCATCACTTCTACAATCATGCCCGGGTGTATCACTACAGTTTCAATGTCGATTTCGAAAAAGCCATAGCCATTTATTATCAAGGCCTTGATCTCGATCCTGAAAATATTTTGATTTTATTTGGCCTGGCCAGGTTATATCAAGATTTAAAAAATCAAGAAATAACCTATAACGGTGGCAAGTCCTCTGCTGAAACCAAGGCCGAAGGTCATTGGAAATCAAAGGAATATCTGGGCAAGTTAGAAAAGCTACTGGTAAGACAGGTTGAAGAGCGAAAAGATAAGCATAGTCTCTCACAGTTGGGCGAGGTTTACTATCTCATGGGAGAAAACCACTATGCCCAGGCCATAGATTGCATTCGCCAGGCTCTTGATATAAATGAAGATATCCCACGAGCAGCGGAATTACTTGGCATGATTTACCTGCATAAAAATAGGCCGAAAAAAGCCATTGAATATTTCCGGCAAGAACAAGGAGTAAGTCCAGATGATTTGAATATTCGAAGCATGGAGGCCGACGCCTGCCGTATGGCCAAGCTTGAGAATCGTGCCGAGGCCATATATAGAGAAATACTTGAAATTAATAGTTCTCACATTGATGCCCTATCTGGACTAGGTGAAATATATGCTCTCAAAGGCGAGCGGAACATGCAGAACAAAGAACCAGAGTTGGCCGAAGAGAATTTTAACCAGGCAATGGATCTCTATGCCAAGGCACGTGAAACCGATGATGCCTATAAGACACATCTGGGAAACAGTCTAAATGTAAAAAGAGCATCTGCACTTATTTATTCCCATGCCTATGCCAAGATCAGACTCTATGAAGCACTCCCAAGACGCAATAAAAATCAAGAATATCTGAAAGATGCCATCCGATACTTCAACCAGATAACAAATAGCTATCCTAACTCAGTATATAAATACAGAGCTGATTCTATTCGGAAAAAAATATCCAGACATTTAGAGCCTAGTGAGGACAGAGCAACAAGAATAGGTGCGCGACTAATATTTCTCTTTGCCTGCACTGTATTTATACTTGCCCAGTTTTCTTTTTTTCTCGGTCAGCCCATTTTCAGCCCCGCTTATGTCTTTACCGAGAATAAACTGCAGGAAATAGTTGCCATGACAGATAGTAAAAATATCTACCTCACTCCTGAATTAATGGAAATGCTTGATAATCTAAGCAAAAATCAATACTCAAGCTTTATGGATTTCGACTCCCTTGTGTACAGAAACATTGAGCAATTAAGCAACAACAAAGATCCTGAGGTTCAAGATGCCATTACTTTCGTCAAGAACAAAGTCATTGCAGCGAAGGTGCTGCAGAACAGGGGAAGGCTTAGGTTCGTTGATTTTGCACCGATCACCTCAACGAATTATGCGCTTATCACTTTCGGTGCTTTATTGTTTATGGTGGCGTCTCTTTATTTACAGGAAATTACCCGGATTAAAGTTCCTGGATTAGAGCTTGAGAAAGCACCAACTGAACAAATTTCAACTTCCAGTTCACTGGTTCTAGGCAGGGAGTTTTCGAAGATGGAGCCCGGTTCCTCCAGTCCATCGATACAGAAGATGCAGGTATAACTTGGCCTAACCAGAATAAATTCAGTTGTTTTCCGGTAGACTTATTGAATTTGTTGCCAAGACCCAGGCATTACCACCTATCCGGTCCTGATCGATCTCACCAGTCTGCCAACGGTCAAGCCCTGAACAATGATGGAAAAGACGACGACCAGATAGGTCATGGTCAGGAGTATATCCCGTTCCGCACCGGCCGGCAGGGATAAAGCCATAGCCACCGAGATACCGCCTCGCAAACCTCCCCAGGTTAAAATCTTAATGACCCCGGGGCTAAAGCTGCGAAACAGGCTTAAAAACTTGACCGGTAGGGCAACGGAGACCAAACGAATCGCCAGCAGTAGGGGAATCATAAGCACACCGGCCACCAAATAATTCAGTTCCAGGGTAAGCACCAACACTTCCAGGCCAATCAACACGAAAAGAACAACATTGAGCACTTCATCCACCAACTCCCAGAAGGTATCGAGATGTTCCCTGGTCTTATCCGACATGGCCATCAACCTGCCCTGATTGCCAATTAACAGGCCGGAAACAACCATGGCCAGGGGGCCGGAGATGTGCAAATGATCGGCAAGGGCATAGCCACCGGCGACCAGCGCCAGAGTCAGCAACACTTCCACCTGATAATTGTCTACACTTTTAAGCATGGCGTAGGTGATAAAACCGATGACAAGTCCATAGAGAATCCCGCCGCCCGCTTCCTTGATAAAGAGCCACAGTACCATTTCCCCGGTTACCGCGTGACCGCCGACGGCAATTTCCAGTAAAACCAGAAAGACCACCACCGCAATCCCGTCGTTAAAGAGCGATTCACCGCAGATTTTGGTTTCGAGGCTTTTCGGAACTCCGGCTTGTTTGAGAATCCCCAGCACGGCAATGGGATCGGTGGGTGAGATCAAGGCTCCGAAGAGCAGGCAGTAGATAAGCGACACATGCAAATCAAGCTGTTGCAGGACGAACCAGGTGGTCAGGCCGACAATGAAGGTCGAGGCGATCGTCCCCACTGTGGCAAGCGAGCCGATTATCCATTTTTGACTGGCCAGCCTATTAATATCAACATGCAAGGCTCCGGCAAAAAGCAGGAAGCTGAGCATCCCATGCAGCAGCGTCTCATCAAAATCAATGCTTTGGACCAGGAGCAGCGCCTGCTTTTCCAAGCCAAAACCAAAGGAGCCAAGCAGGACGATGGCCAATGAGCCCAATAGCGAAATAGCCATAACCCCAATGGTGGTTGGCAACTTGATTGTGCGGTGGTTCAGGTAGCTGAATAGAGCTGAAATGGTGATGAGCGCAGCAAGAATATTGAATAGTTTCATGCTGCTTTTATTTTTCAACCCGCTGCAGGTGCTCCAACTCTTTGAGCAGGTCGCCAAGGTAGTTCTCCGTGCTCAGCAGTAACAGCTGCGCACTGTAACTATCTGGATTTTTCTGGTAGTTTTCCTGGGACTCAGCCAAAATTACTTTGGTTTTTTCGATCTGCTCTTTGAGCGATTCAATTGTTTTCATTAGCAATATCCTCTATCCCGATCAGACCTAGCGATACATAGCTGATCGGCATCTGACTTTTGAAAATTTCTGCAAGACTATTAGTACCTTATTTTTCGAAAACGGTAACACAAAACAATATAAAAGGCGTTTATTTATTGAAAGCTGGCCACTATAGCCAAGGCACTTATCCCCTTGCGGGGTTAGTACCTTAATCTCTGACTTTTGCCATAAATAATAAGAAAAAAGAATTTGTTGGAAAGCTATAAACCTGAAATTACTCCCAAGGCACTTACACCCCTCAATGGTGTACTGATCAGAGTCCCGCTTATGGAGCTAGATTTGGCTTTATCACTCAACAGGAAAAATCAGATACTGTTGTTGTTTATACGAAAAGGCTGTTTTTGGCCGATAATTTGCCGTAAAATCGTTTTCAAGTCCGTTGTAATTCCTCTTGAATGACCTGGCCAATTGTATGCATGGAATAGGGCTTTTTGATGAGTCTCGATGCACCCATCTGTTGGGCTTCCGCTACCCGTGATGTCTCTGAATAGCCGGTGGCAATAACCACTTTCTGTTGAGGACGGATCTTGGAAATCTGGCGGTAGGTATCCAAACCATCAATTCCAGGGTTCATAATCATATCTAAAATAATCAGATCGATAGTGTTGTCAGCAAGAAAGGCCAGCGCCTCTTCACCGCTGGTAACCGTATCAACGTTGTATCCCAAACGAGTCAAAATACTTTTAGCGATGTCCAATTGTGTCTGCAAATCGTCAACAACGAGTATTCGTTCGCCATTGCCGAAATATTCATCGATATCAGCAAGCTTGGGTCTAGTCGCTAATACATCCCGCGTTGCAGGAAAATACAGGTGAAACGTAGCACCCCTCCCTTCTTCACTTTGCACATCGATATAGCCCTTATGGTCTTTGACAGTCCCCCAGACAACCGCCATCCCGAGACCTGAACCGCTCTTACCCATTACCTTTTTAGTATAGAAAGGTTCAAAAATCTGAGCTTTGTTCTCCTCAGGAATACCTACCCCGCTGTCTTTTATCGTGCAAACGACATATTCACCCTCAGCGATTGTTTCGTATCCAGTTATTGGTTCATCGACATAAAAATGATCCGTAATGATTTGCAGCATGCCACCATCAGGCATCGCTTCCAGACCATTTATGAGTAAATTGGCAATTGCCTTGTATATATGAATCGATGACCCATACATACCCAATACATCTTCCCTGAGATTTAGGCTTAAGGCAACGTTCGCTGCATCTTCCAGGTTTTTTTTGAATTCCGGGGCAGCAAGGCATTCCCGAATGATAATATTGATGTCAAGCAGATCATGAGTTGACACTCCACGGCGAGCCAAGGTGAGTAGATCCTGAACGATTGCAGCCGCCTGCTCGCCGGATTTCTTGATAGTGATGAGTGGAGCATAAAGCGGGCTGTCTTCGGCTACGTCCAAAAGAAGTAGTTCTGGATAGCTGACAATCCCGCTGAGAATATTATTGAGATCATGGGCCACGCCACCGGCCAGCGTACCCAAGGCTTCCATTTTTTGGGAACGCTGAAGTTGGTCTTCCAGCTTCTTGAACTGAGTTATATCAACCAGAACACCCTGGATCTCCTCTTCCTCTCTGGCATTTATAGTTCTTGATGTACTGACCCGACACCAGCGGATATCACCATTTTTGTCAAAAAAACGATATTCGCCGTAGCTCCTATTTTCCTGGGATACATTGTCGATATCAAGTTGAAGTTGGTCTTTATCATCAGGAAACACCAAGTCATAAAATGAAGAATCGATTAATTCATCAGAATGATGACCTAGTACTCTGGTAACTGCAGGACTGATGAATTTTATTATGCCAGCATCATCCGTATAATAGAGCACATCATTGAGGCTCTCGATTATTTCCTGATACGTCTCCTGCGCTTTGCGAAGCTCTTTTTTAGCTTTTTGCTGGGCCGAAACATCTATTCCTACACCAATTGCTCCGGAAATAGCACCACCCTGTTCTATGGGTTGATAACGAACTTCAAAATAGATTCCCCGTAAATTAATCATTTCAGCGACAGGTTTACCGGCTAAGGCTCGCATTGTAGCATCATGTAAACTGCGAATCTTGGGAAACAGTTCGGGAACAGTTTTTCCCACCACCTCGCCTTTAGCCAGGCCAAACCGCTGCAATCCTGTACCCTCAGCAAAAATGATCTCTCCTTCACTGTCGAGCGCCCAAATAACCAGGGGAGCGGAGGTGAGAATGGCCTGGAGGCGTTGGTTGACATTTTCCAACTCCATGGTGCGCTGCTGGACAATTTCTTCAATGTGTTCATTTTGTTTGCGCAAATCGTTCTGAGCCTGTTTTCGCATATCCACCTCATCCTGCAACTCCCTGATGAGGTCAATATTCTCATATTTCATAGCCAGAAGATCAACCACATCCCTATGCATTTTCAACGCAGTCAGACTAACTATGATCAAATAGAGAAAGACCATGACTCCCATGGCCATATGAATTTCATCGCCTAGATAAAAAAAACTGAGACCAACAGGTACAAGAGCGGGGATGCTGAATAGAAAAAACGCGGAGAGTATCG
>JAAUYI010115512.1_pt1 | contig 25402 bp, 22 predicted proteins | sample 7278041 | NCBI WGS metagenome assembly JAAUYI01 (sample SAMN14350216, study PRJNA611818) | marine sediment metagenome | isolation source: surface marine sediment (0.6m) | place: French Polynesia: Moorea | collected 2018-08
CAATTTGCCAGTTGTACCAATATTGACAGACTCTCAGCCAGATATTTAACTGGCTTTTTTGTGGTGTCTCTGGGTAACAACGGTACTGGTAATTGAGGATCATTAAAATACAGAAAAAAAGTCTTGACAGCGGAACTATTTCCGCTCTTTAAAAGCCCCGTCCCACGCTGATTTGTTAATGTTTTTTGAGAAAATACAGCGTGGGGCTTCTTGCCCAAGAAGCTAAAAAACAGTTAATTGTTTCTAGCCCTTATCTTGATCGTCTTTATCATTTTCAGATTCAATAGACCAGGGAGGATCAGCTTCAGTGTAGGCACGGGCAATATTATCGTCTAAGATCATATTCTCATCCACCTCATCGAGAGTAGCCCCGATTAAGCGATTGGGGGATTTTTTATCACTATTATGGTTATCTCGTTCCCCTTGTCCGTAACGATTATTGAGACTGTCTTCCCCGTTATCTAAAGTTCCCATGACCATTTCCTCATGAGCATTAAAGCCTGTTCCGGCAGGAATCAAACGACCGATAATTACGTTTTCTTTTAAGCCTCGTAACCAGTCGGACTTACCTTCGATAGCTGCTTCGGTTAGGACACGGGTTGTCTCTTGGAAAGACGCTGCACTGATAAAGCTATCGGTATTGAGGGAGGCTTTAGTAATACCCAACAATACAGGGGTATATCGCGCCGGCGCACCTCCAGTAATGGCCATGGCTTCATTCACTTGTTCAAGTTGCCGTAATTCCACCAATTCTCCAGGTAACATGGTGGTGTCACCTCCATCATCCACACGCACTTTAGCTGTCATTTGACGCACAATCACTTCAATGTGTTTATCAGAGATATCAATTCCTTGAGACTGATACACCGTCTGTACTTGATCCACTAAGAATTTCTGAGCAGCTTGTAACCCAATTAAGGCAGCCTCATAAACCCCTTTCTTATCCACATAGTAGTCAAAAAAGACTTCTAATAATTCGTGAGGATTAGCCGGTCCATCGGTTAAATGATCCCCCACATCTACTCGTTGATTATCAGAAACAATAACATTTTGGTTGAGGAGAATGGGATATTCGCTGACAGTGCCGTCATCTTCGATGACTTTTACATCGACGCTTTCATCTTCTAAATACTCAACTTGACAAACCCCTGGTTTACGGGAAAGAATACAAGCTTCTTTGGGCTTACGAGCTTCTAATAATTCCTCAATTCTGGGTAAACCTTGGATAATATCACCAGTTTTTGCCCGTTCGTACACCAGTAACACGAGATTATCCCCCCGTTGTACCAGATCTCCGTCAGCAATATGTAAAATGGCTCCAGGAGACACCCGATAGGGACGGGCTAAGCGCAACTTGATCTCATAAGCGTCCTCAACTTGATCAATGGCTACTGCTAGACCTGACTCAGTGGCTTTTACCCCTGGTGCCAATTCAGTACCAGCAACAATCAAATCATCTTTAACCACCGTTGGCTTGTCTTTGAGGGTAATTATCTCCAAGTCTTCATCTCGCACCACTAAAATACGACGTACCGCTTCTAAACCACTTTTAATGCCTCGGATTTCTCCATGTTCTTTACACTGAATTTCCGTTTTAGCTACTACTGCCCCTGGAGCAATTTGATCACCATCGGTCACTAAAACACTGGTTTTAATAATGCCACCGTGAGGATCGGTATCGAGATCTCGACGTAGAATTAAAGACTCTAGAATAACTAACTGTAGCCGTTGACAATCTTCCTCGTCGTCGTTTTTTAGCTCAATATCCGCTGCCAGATTGGCCGCAGCTTGTTCGGTTCCGGTGTCAATTTCTAGCACCAATTGGGTGCTTAACAGATGAATTCCATCTACAGATTTGACCCGTTCCCCGTCTTTATAGAACAGTCGTTGCACCGATCGCAGTTCAATGTGTCGTCCTACTTCTTCTTCGTTGATGGATCCTTGGGAGGGGGCAGCGGGTTCGTTACTGACGGGATATTCTTCTACAGGACGCAATAATAACCCTAGTCCTTCGGTACTTTCAATCCATTCTACTTGGCGCAGATCTGTTGTTACCACACCGGGTAAAACTTCGGTGCCTGGGGGAATCAAGTCTTCGTTTTTAAAGGAAACTTGATCGGGATCTACGTCTAAATGAAATTCTCCTGGTTTAATAACGATTTCTCGTAGAATATCATTTTTTTGGACTACTTCAATTACCCCTGAACATTGACAGAAGATGTCTTTGACCACTTCTGTTCCTGCTTCGACGTATTGTCCATCTTCCACTACTAACAGAGAGATATCTTTATTAACTTCGTGGGTTTCTTCGGGTACCCAGAGGAGGGTTCCTCCTTCTACCACTTCGTACCCGGTTTTACGACTGCCTTTAGCTACTTCAATGCCCCCATATCGTAGCATTCCCCCTGTACTGGTTTGATAGCGATCGTCGATTAACTCGGCAATAATGGCGTGGTTTTGTACTTTGGTTTCGGGGGTGGCTTTTAATAAGAACCGTTGACCATCTGCTGTATAAATTACATATTGTTCATGACCTCCGGTACTTTCTTTACGAACTTCAGCTTGATCCAACAATACAGAAGCAGTAATAATGTCAATTTCACGGCTTTGAGGTTGATAACGAACCACACCCCCATTCACAGAAATCAACTTAGTTTCTGCTAACACTGTGCCTTCTGTTACTTCATCGCCATTAGCCACAACAGGTTCAGCCCCTGGAGGTAAATTATACACCTCTCCTGATAGCACCCAAATCAGTCCCCCTCGTTGGGCAATATGGGTGGTATTTCCTTGACGATCAGTCTTTTCTTCGGCAATTAAGTTCGCAAAGAAGACTTCCCCTGCTAAATCTGTCGATACGTCTTTGGTCGCCCGTTCTGTTGAGCGAGTTGACTTAGCCGCCGTTACTTCAGCTAACATTTGATCTTTTTCTACGTTATCCCCATCCGCAGCAAACAAAACCGATCCAGGGGTCACGGAATAGGTCATTTTTTTGCCACTGCCGGCAGGACTCCAAATTAAGTCTCCTGCCAGTTCAACTTGGAAAGCGTCTTCTCCATGACGAGTCCTAACTTTACGGGTACTTAAACCTTTACCCCATTTGACGCTTCCTTTGTCGGGGGCTTTAATTTGTTCGGCGACTTCCCCTGTGAAAACCCCTCCAGTGTGGAACGTCCGCATGGTTAATTGAGTTCCAGGTTCTCCGATGGACTGCGCTGCAATGATACCGACTGCTTCTCCCAAGTCTACTGCTCGTCCTGTGGCTAAACTCCAACCATAGCAACAACGACAAACGGATCTCGCTGCTTCACAGGTTAGGGGCGATCGCACTGTTACGAATTCAACACTTTTGCCGATTTTAGCGGCTAAAGCTGCGTCGATGGATTGGTTGCGAGAGGCAATGACTTCATCTCCTACCATCACGTCTTCTGCTAAAACCCTTCCTAAAAGGCGATCACCTAGGGCAATTTTTACCCGTTCACCGTCTTTCATGGCGGTTACTTTCAGTCCCCGGCGGGTTCCACAATCGATTTCTCTGACGATTACATCTTGGGAAACATCCACTAAACGACGGGTTAAGTACCCTGAGTCAGCGGTTCGTAGGGCGGTATCAACTAACCCTTTACGCGCCCCATAAGAAGAGATCACGTATTCTGTAACAGTTAACCCTTCGCGGAAGTTGGTTTTAATCGGTTGGTCAATAATCTGTCCTTGGGGATCTGCCATTAACCCCCGCATTCCTACTAACTGACGGACTTGGCTCATGTTACCCCGCGCCCCAGAGAAAGCCATCATATACACGGAGTTCAACGGATCAGTTTGTCGAAAGTTCCTGACCACCTCATCTTTTAATTCTTCTGAGGTACTATTCCAGGTATCAATTACCTTTTGGAAACGTTCTACTTCTGTAATTTCTCCTCTAGCATATCTAGCTTCTGTGCTGTTAATTTCTTTTTCCGCACTATCAAGCATTCCCCGTTTTGTGGGAGGAACGGTTAAGTCGTCAATACTAATAGAAACCCCTGCTCTTGTGGCATAGCGAAACCCTAAATCTTTTAAGTTATCAGCTACTTGAGAGCTACGGGCTGCACCGTAATTCCGATACGCCCAAGAAATTAATTTCTTTAAACGGCCTTTGTCAACAATTTGGTTATAGAATGTCATCTGAGTTGTTAATGAATAGTTGATGTTGATAGTTGATAATTAATAGTTAATAACTGATTCTAATTGTCACTATTAACTATTAATTATTTACAGGTCACTGTTAACGGTTTACACTTCTTCTTCTTCGAGATCCTCGTTGGTTAAAGATTCGTAGGTGGGACGGTTAGGCGCACGACGTTGACTATCAATCATTAGATCAACTTCTACATCTCGACTGGTTCCGTCATCGGCGGTTTCTACCTTATGAACAGCGATATCCAACCCTAACGATTGTAATTCTCGCATTAATACTTTAAAGGATTCGGGGGTTCCTGGACGGGGAATGGGTTTTCCTTTGACAATGGCATTTAAGGCTTCATTTCTCCCTTGCATATCGTCAGATTTGACGGTTAATAGTTCTTGTAGGGTATAAGCAGCCCCATAAGCTTCTAATGCCCATACTTCCATTTCTCCGAATCGTTGTCCTCCTTGTTGGGCTTTACCGCCAAGGGGTTGCTGTGTTACCAAGGAATAAGGACCTGTGGAACGAGCATGGATCTTATCATCTACCAGATGAACCAGTTTCAGCATATAAGCTTGGCCCACTGTTACAGGGCGATCAAATTTTTCTCCAGTACGTCCATCATAAACGTCTATTTTTCCGGGATGATCGGTGTTATAAACCCAATCTTTGCGGGGTTTTTTGGCTGCTTTTTCCAATAACCCGTGAACGGTTTTCCGTGATGATTCTTCCCCATACATTTCGTCAAAGGGCGTAATCTTAAACCGTACCCCTAAGTTTTCCCCTGCCCAACCGAGGAGGCATTCAAATACTTGTCCCACATTCATCCGTGATGGCACACCAAGGGGGTTTAAAACGATATCCATCGGGCGGCCATCGGGTAAATAGGGCATATCTTCAATGGGCAAAATGCGAGAAATGATCCCTTTATTTCCATGTCGCCCTGCCATTTTATCCCCTACTTGGATCTTGCGTTTTTGGGCAACATAAACCCTGACCACCATATTGGCCCCTGGAGGGAGTTCATCCCCTTGTTCACGGGTAAACACGCGCACATCTACCACGCGACCTTTTTCTCCGTTGGGAACCCGCAGAGAATTATCCCTTACGTCTCTGGCTTTTTCCCCGAAAATCGCCCGTAATAGTTTTTCTTCTGGGGGTTGGTCTGACTCTCCTTTGGGGGTTACTTTACCCACCAAAATGTCTCCTGCTTCTACCCAAGCCCCAATGCGAATAATTCCTTGTTCATCCAGGTTTCTCAGGGCATCTTCCCCAACGTTAGGAATTTCACGGGTAATTTCTTCAGGGCCTAGTTTGGTTTGACGGGCTTCAATTTCAAATTTTTCAACGTGAATACTGGTATAAACGTCGTCATACACCAATCGTTCACTAATCAAAATAGCATCTTCGTAGTTATAGCCTTCCCAGGGCATATAGGCTACTAAAATGTTTTGACCTAAGGCCAATTCTCCCCCTTCGGTGGCTGAACCATCGGCTAACACTTGACCTGGCACCACGTCTTCTCCAACATAGACCAAGGGTCGTTGATTTAAACAGGTATCTTGGTTAGACCGTTGATATTTTTGCAGGATATATTGAATTTCTTGACCCACTTTTTCGTGGCCTTCGGGTCCTGTTACTCTGACACGAATTTCGTTAGCATCAGCGTAGGTAACAATTCCTTCGGTTCTGGAGACGATCACCATCCCCGAGTCTCTGGCTGCTTGGGCTTCTAAACCGGTTCCCACTAGGGGACGTTCTGGCCGTAACAAAGGTACAGCTTGCCGTTGCATATTAGATCCCATCAAAGCACGGTTAGCATCATCGTGTTCGAGGAAGGGAATCATTGATGTCGCTACAGAAATAATCTGGACAGGAGAGACTGCGACATAATCTACTTGATCTGGGCTAGTAATAAAGAATTCTTGCCGATAACGGGTGGGAACAGCATTGCCTAAAATAATCCCCTCTTCATCGGTGCTAATGTCGCCAGGGGCAACCCGTAGGTCATCTTCTTCATCGGCGGTAAGGTAAACTGGGTCTAAGTCCCGTCTTACCCGACCATCTTCCACCCGATAGTAGGGGGTTTCAATAAATCCGTATTGGTTAACCCGCGCGTAGGTAGCCAAGGAACCGATTAAACCAGCGTTGGGACCTTCTGGTGTTTCTACGGGACAAATGCGTCCATGATGGGAGGGGTGAATGTCTCGCACCGCAAACCCGGCTCTTTCTCTGGTCAGTCCCCCTGGTCCTAGGGCTGAAATCCGCCGTTTATGGGTTAATTCTGCCAAAGGATTGGTTTGATCCATAAATTGGGACAATTGAGATGACCCAAAAAATTCTTTAATAGCGGCCACCAATGGCTTAGGATTAACTAAAGATGCAGGGGTAAGACTGTCTGATTCGCTGACGGTCATTCTTTCTCGAATAATCCGTTCTAGCCGGTTTAATCCGACTCTAACTTGGTTTTGTAGTAGTTCTCCTACGGATCTTACCCGACGGTTTCCTAGGTGATCGATATCATCAACGGTACCAATATCAAATTCTAGGTTAATTAGATAATCTATCGCTGATAAGATGTCTTCGGGACGCAATACACGGGTGATATCTGGGGCGTTCAAGCGCAGTTTTTTGTTGAGTTTATACCTTCCCACTCGTCCTAAGTCATATCGCTTGCTGTCAAAAAAGCGAGATTCTAATAGTTGTTGTCCACCACTGACGGTGGGAGGTTCCCCTGGTCTTAATTTTCGATACAATTCTAACAGAGCATCTTCTTCTGAGGGGTTTCCTTCTTTGTCTAGGGTTCGTTGATAAAATTCAGGATGACGCAGAGAATCTAATATTTCATTGTCACTGAGTCCTATGGCTTTTAAGAGGACTTGAGCCGATAATTTACGGGTTTTATCGATTCTGACCCATACTAAGCCGTTTTTATCTGTTTCAAATTTTAACCATGCGCCTCGGTTGGGGATCAATGAAGCGGAATAGGTTCGTCGTCCGTTTTTATCCGTTTCTGCTTTATAATAAACCCCTGGAGAACGAACAATTTGATTAACGATCACCCGTTCTGCGCCGTTAATGATAAAGGTTCCCCGATCCGTCATTAGGGGTAAGTCCCCGATAAACACTTCTTGTTCTTTTATTTCTCCCGTTTCTTTATTAATTAAACGGGTGGGAACATACATTTGTACTGAATAGCTGGCATCCCGTCGTTTGGCTTCATCAACGTCGTATTTTGGTTCTTTTAATTTATAATTCTCTCCTAAAAAATGTAGTTCTAATTTTCCTGTGTAGTCTGTAATGGGGGAAAAGCTATTGAGTTCTTCAATCAGTCCTTCTTCGAGAAACCAACGAAAACTTGAATGTTGAATTTCAATAAGGTCAGGCAGTAGATTATAGTTATAAATGAGATTAGTCATGGTTTGCTCAATTCGCCGTTGTTATGGGGTATGGCTGTCAAGTATTCAAGGATAAGTTAAATAGTTGACAAGCGTTAGCAGTGGTTTGTTGGGCTAGGGTGTCTAAAGGAACATTGCGTAGTTTTGCCAAAAATTCAGCCACATGGCGAACATTGGCGGGTTCGTTTCGTTTTCCTCGTTTTGGGACAGGAGCAAGAAAAGGGCAGTCTGTTTCAATTAAAAGGCGATCATCAGGCACTATTTTGGCACTGTCTTGGATAGTTTTGGCGTTTTTGAAGGTAACTACTCCACTGAAACTAATATAAAACCCCAGGTCTAGAAACCATTGAGTTTCTTCTGGTGTTCCACTCCAACAGTGCATCACGCCTTTAACTTGACCGGTTTGCTGCCAAAATAATTCTAAAACATCTTTTAGTTTTTGGGCTGCGTCTCGACAATGAACTATGATAGGTTTTTGCAATTGATGGGCAATCTTGAGTTGTGCTTCTAGCACTTGCTGTTGTTGTTGCTGGTTACTAGCTTTATAGAAGTCTAACCCCATTTCCCCAATGGCTACCACCCGTTGATCGGATTTAGCATAGTCTAATATTTCGGCCTCAGTCGTATTAGTCCATTTATCAGCGTCTAAAGGGTGTAACCCAACGGCAAAGGATAAGTTACCAAAGTGATCCGCTAACGCCTGAATACTTTGGAATTCAGCCGGTTCGACGCAAGAATGTACCAAGTGAACAACTTCCGCTTCTTGCCAGCGACTTTTGATGTCTTCGAGATCGGACTCAAACACATCAAAATTAATATGAACATGGGTATCTATCAGTTGCATCGGCCTCCTCTGATTGGGTCATATCATTTGATAATCGATAACTAACAATTGATATCTACGGCTTTAGGCTTTTTCTTTGTTTTTATCAATCAACCTAAATTATCTCTTATCCGTGATTAAAGAAGCTCAACAATGGGAAAAACCCCTCTCATTGTACCTTCAAAAACGACCTAGTGACTGAGGTTTGATGTAAGCATTCAGCTATTAGCTGTCAGCCCTTCGGGTTCGGCAGTTGCTCCTCGGCGGAAACCGGAGGGGCTGTCTCCTGGGGTGTCCCCAGGAGTTTATACGCCCCGTCCAAGACCACACTGCACTCACCATCAGCTTAAAACTAACGCTGCTAATATTGCCGAGGGTTGTGGCAGAAAGGAAGAAGCCGACGACGTACTCGCCTGTTTTGTTCAAATTGCTATGGTTTCAGTTACGAATATTACCCAAAAGTGGATTTGACCCAGACCGAGGTTTCTTCCCCCTGGAAAGCACGCCAAGCAGCTGAACGCCGAACGCTGACGGCTGAATGCTCACGGTTTGACCAGATTAAGAAGCTGAGGCAACTTTTTGTAGTGCTTTGGCTAAACGGGCTTTTTTTCTAGCTCCATTGTTACGATGCAAAACACTGCGCTTAACGGCTTTATCGATTTTACTGTAGGCAACTGACATCCTTTGATCCACCACTGTTTTATTTTCCGGCGTAGGAGATGCAGCATATTCTTCTACCGCTTGAAAATATTTTTTCATGAAGGTTTTCACAGCCGACTTATAGCTTTTGTTGCGGAGTCGGTTCCGTTCAGCTATTTTAATACGTTTTAATGCAGACTTTGAGTTAGCCACAGTCTTTATCCAGAAGAGGTTTGCTAGTTACAATAATGATTATTGCTATCGGATTAAACATTATAGCAAAGCCCCGTATGTTTTTGCAACTCCTTTTATTGTTAAGTCAGAAGAATTTTATTTTTACGTTTTTCAAGAATGCCAGACCATCATAGCATAAATCATAGAAGGATAAGGCATCCATTGACCCTATGAATAAAAAATTTTCTCTTTGGCGTAATCGTATAACTTGTATTGGTTTAACTGTAATTATCTTATTAATACTGTTAGTTTCGCAATCAATTTTTGAATCATCAGGAAATGTTGTTGCTTTCCCCACATTCCAAGAAAGACGAGGGGTTTGGTTAACCAATGTTAGTAGTGCTGTTTTGTTTTTTCCTGGTAGTGTTAATCGTGTTATTAAACAATTAGCCAAACTTCATTTTAATACCATTTATCCTGTTGTTTGGAATCGAGGTCATACGTTTTACCCCAGTAGTTTAGCCAAGGAAATGATTGGAGAAGCACAAGAACCTTTATTAAATTGGACAAGAGGTAATGTGGATGTCTTGAGAGTGATTGTTGAGGAAAGTCATCAAAGAGGGTTACAAGTCATTCCTTGGTTTGAGTATGGATTAATGATTCCTAAAAGTTCATTAATAGCACAAAAACACCCCCATTGGCTAACCCATAGTCAACAGGGTTCAATTCATACCTTTTTTCAAGATGAACTAGCTACTAAAAAAAGGGAGAAATCTAGAAATTTATTGAAAAATTGGATTCAATATAATTATCAAAAAAAAGCTAGTCAATTAGTTTGGTTAAATCCTTTTCATCCTGAAGTGCAACAACTGATTAAAGGATTAATGCTAGAGGTTGTTATGCAATATAAGGTAGATGGTGTACAATTAGACGATCATTTTGGGATACCTGTAGAATTGGGATATGATCCGTTTACCATTAAACTTTACCAACAAGAACATGGAGGAAAAAATCCACCTAATGATCCCCGTAATACTGAATGGAGTCGGTGGAGAGCAGCGAAATTAACAGCATTTATGACAGATTTAGTCAAAACAGTTAAAATAGCTAATCCTGATATTTTTATTTCTTTATCTCCTAACTCTTATTCTTTTTCTTATCAAAATTATTTACAAGATTGGAAAAATTGGGTAAAAAGAGGATTAATTGATGAGTTGGTTTTACAAGTTTATCGAAATGATCTAGATAGTTTTAATCGAGAGTTACAAGAATCAACGGTGAGGTTAGCTCGTCAAAAAATGCCTGTTAGCATTGGTATTCTATCAGGAACACTTAATAATCCTGTTAAAATAGAACAAATTAAACAACAAGTAGAGACAGTTAGACGATTAGGTTTTGATGGGGTTTCATTTTTTTATTGGGAGTCTTTATGGGGTTATCTTTCTCCTGAGTCTCCTTATAAACGTCGTCGTGTTTTTGAGGAAATATTTAGAGAGTGAACTAATCTCTTTCTGTTTTAATCCATTGTGCTTGGGATTTTCCTTGAATAAAAAAGGCAAAATAAACAGGAATTTTCCAGAGTAAATAAAAGGGAATAGCAAATAACATAGACGCAGGAAGTTCTTTACGACCAAACTTAGCCCAACTACTTAAAATTCCAATCACCATTAAACTGCCAGCAATGGCCAAAATATAAGTAGGTATCCAAGAAATTCCCAGAAAACCAACCATTGACATTGTGATCATTCCTAGACCCCAGAAGATGATTAACAAGGATAATGGAGGAACACTTAACTCTAGGGCAAAGGCTAATAAATCTAAACGTCTTTGTTTCAAGGCAGATAGTAATAAACGAGGGGTTTGACTAAAAATAAGGGATAAGTGACCATGTTCCCACCGAGAACGCTGACTTTTTGCTTTATCTTCCTGCATTAATCGTCCTATCACCTTTCCTTCTGAAAAATACAATGGAGGGTATCCAGCGATCGCCAGATCGATGGATAACTGCATATCATCCACTGTTTTATTGTTGGCTAACTGCGCTTCACTGATGATAGACCAAGGAAAAGCCATCCCTGAACCATTGAGTAGACAAGGACTATGGAGTTTTTTTAATCCGTAAGGACGAATAAAATTTTTAACTAAAATAGCAAAGGCAGAAATGCGATCTTTGAAGCTAGGATCATCTCCAGTTTCCATTAAGTAAACACTTTGAACTGGTTTTTGTTGGGTGTACGCTAATCGAATCATACCGTCTAGGGTTTGAGGTAAGATCAAGCAGTCTGCATCTAAAATAGCGACAATTTCCGGTGGATTATCCTTTAAGGTATTAATACCATAATCTATGGCGTAACCTTTACCCCGTTGTTGAGCATTTTCTCGTTGAATAACCGTGACTCCATACTGTTGAGCTATGGTTGCAGTTTTATCTGTACAGTTATCAGCAATAACAACAACATTTTCACCCTTTTTGACTTGCTCCAATACAGATTTTAAGGTTTCTGAGATTACCTTTTCTTCATTATGAGCCGGGATTAAAATTTTAAAACTTACATCATTATCTAAGTCGGTATCTGAGGTTTTACTGCCAGGAAGTAAAGACATTAAACATTCAACAAACAAGACAAAACAAGGAAGTAAGATCAGACAAGAGATAAAGGTTAGTAAGATTTCTAGTAGAAGTTTCATGTTTTGAATCCTAACAATACTTAATTTAATGGATAGAGTGAAATAACAATTTTAATTTTTGTGCTTCTTGGGTAATATTGTGGTTTTGTTTTACCATTTCTTTGCCTATTTTACCCATTTTCTCTAACTCAGAGATTGGGGTATCTAACACCGTTTTTATTGTGGTAACTAAGGCTTCAACTGAACCAGCAGTAACTAACCATCCTGACTCTCCAGGAATGACTAATTCAGGAATTCCTGCAATATAGGTGCTAATGACAGGACGACCTAAAGCCAAACTTTCCATAATTACCACGGGTAAACCCTCAGCAAAACTAGGTAATACCATTGCCCATGATTGTAGGATATAGTTTTGAACTTGTTGTTGAGTTGCCCACCCTGTAATCTCTACTGTATCCTTCAAGTTCCAACGATTTATTGCTTCTTCAATCGGAGTTCTTAAATCTCCATCTCCTACTAAATATAATTTGAAATCATATCCTTGGGAAACTAATTTGCTGACCGCTTCTATCAATAAATATTGTCCTTTTTGTTCACTTAAACGACCCACAGAAACAAAACAGGGTTTTTCAGAAAATGGTTGATCACTAAGAGAGAAAAAGGTATCATCAACCCCACAGTGAACAATATGAATTTTATCCCAGTCTGTGAAAGGACACCAACGATACAGTTGACTACGACTATAAGAACTAATTGTAACAACAAAAGTGGCTCGTTTAATTTTTTCAGGTAAGGCGATCGCTTCAACTTTATCAAACTCTTGGGGGCCATGAACAGTAAAACTATAAGATACTCCACTTAAAACATTATTTAGCAAAAGAACAGTGGTAGAATTGGTACCAAAGTGAGCATGAAAATGGGTAATTTCTAGATGGGAAAATTGGTCTAACAAAACACAAGCTTCTGCTAAATAGGCCAAGTTTAATAGTAATCCTCTATCAGAGTTTAAACCGATCTTGACTGTTAATTGTAATGCTTGTAACCATCGCTTGGGCCGAGTGATAGCAACCTTGAGAAAACTGATTAATAAACCGATAATTCCTACATCTAAGATAACTTGAGTCTTTTCTAATTCTTGTTGATCAGCTTCATCAATTAAAGGTTCTTGGCAAGAACGAATGGAAAACCGTGTAATGGGAAGTCCTAAAGCTTCTAATGCGAGAATTTCTCGACGGATAAAGCTATGGCTAATTTTAGGGTATTGATTAATTAAATAGGCAATTTTCATGCTATTTTACTTTAAGATTTAGCTAAACACTGATATTTCTAGAATACATGGTAACATCCACCTCGTGAATGTTTATGATACCAGTACATTCTAAGAATTTTTAGCAAGTTCATTCACTTTTTTAGCTAATTCTAAATCCTTGTTAGTAATACCACCTGCATCATGGGTTGTTAAATCAATAGTAACCCGATTATAAACATTACACCATTCAGGATGGTGTCCCATAGATTCTGCTACTAAAGCAACACTAGACATAAACCCAAACGCTTCTACGAAAGAATTGAATTGAAGTTGACGGTGTAATTTTCCGTCTTTTTCTATCCATCCTTCTAGTTGATTTAAAGCGTTTCTTAATTCGTCAGCCGATAATACATTAACGTTACTCATAATTATCTCATTGTTAACAGCAGCAGTTAGACTAATAGTAGATTGAAAGGGAAGAATATTGCCAATCATTATAACTGAAATAATCATCATAACTAACAATAACCCTTTCATTTTTTTAACCTACAGGCTCTAACATTCTTTCTTATATTACTTTAACAAAGAATGGCTAACATCTCGTCACTAACCATTACTAAAATAAGGGCAATAGGATAGGATGGTTATTAGATAAAGTATTATCAGTTTTCTGATCGCCTATTCCCTTCTTTATGACTAATCAACCCCTTGCCGTTGTTCTTTTATCAGGAGGCTTAGATTCTGCTACCTCAGCCGCGATCGCCATCGACCAAGGCTATGAGGTGATCGCCCTTTCCCTACGCTATGGACAACGACATCAAAGGGAACTAGACGCAGCCAAAACCATTGCACAGGCTCTCCATATTACTCAACATTACATCATTGATGTCAATATGGCTCAATGGGGAGGTTCATCTTTAACAGATACGTCCTTATCTTTGCCCCAAGACGGTGTTGACCCTAGTATTATCCCCTCTACTTATGTTCCTGGCAGAAATACGGTTTTTATTGCCTTAGCCCTCTCTTTAGCTGAGGCTAAGGGCGCACAAGCTATCTATTTAGGTATCAACGCAGTGGATTATTCTGGTTATCCCGATTGTCGCCCTGACTACCTTCAAGCTTATCAAACTCTGGCCAATCTTTCTTCAAAAGCAGGACTGGAAGGAAAAGCCCCTCAACTGGTTGCCCCCTTGATCACAAAAACAAAAGTTGATATTATTAGAGATGCTATTAAACTGGGAGTTCCCATAGCTAAAACATGGTCATGCTATCAAGGCAGAGAAAAACCCTGTGGACTGTGTGATTCTTGCCGTATCCGCGATCGCGCTTTAATTGAGGCAGGATACCCTGAATTAGCTACTGCAAAAGGTCAACAATTATACTCATATCTTGCACCTTCCATAAAATTTCCTAGTGGTGAAAGGGAACAGGGAATGGGGAATAGGCAATAGTGTTTCATTTTGATGCTAACTTATTAAAATAAAAATTTATTTTAATAAGTTTATTTTTTTTTGTGCAAGATGTCAGTATACGTATCAAGAGAATAAGACTTACCTTGATTAATATATAGACATATATCTCATTTCATAAAGAGAAAACTTTTGACTATCGATATGAATTTAATTATTACTATTAATGATAACATCTTAAGGGAACTCGGTTCAGGAATCGATGTTACTAAAAGTTGTGAGTTATTTTGACTGGATGTGTTATTTTCACCTATTGTTTCAATTTCTTGGCGATTAATTTGAGTCGTATTAATAGTAGCTTCAGTAATAATTGTACTAATAAAACTATCTATATCAAATTCAAAATTAGGATCATTGGATGGAATCGTTAGGGGATTGGATGTATTTCTCGGTTCTTGAGCCAGTTCCCACCAATTAATATTATTAATAAATTGATTGATATTTTGAGTAATTATATTATTATTTTTATCCATAAATATTTCTTGAATATTGAACTGAAAGAAAGGTATATTGACATCTTGAGAGTTTACTATATTTTCAGGAAATTGTTGATAATTATTGTTAGTAATGATAGTGTAATTAAGAGTTTGATCAACTGTTTGTAAAAGTAAGTTATTATTTCCCAATATGATTATATCTTGTAAGCTAAATTGTAGACTATCTAGATTTTGTTCAGTCAATAGTTGTTCAAAAAATGCTTTTGGATGTTCAAAGTTTGTTATTGTATTACTATTATCTAATTTGATTATATTACTAATTTTTTGTTCACTATTTTGAAAAATATGGTTGTTATTTCCTTCAACAAAAGCCGTTTGCAGAGAAAATTGAACTCCATCTAAAACATGATCATTATTCAAAAATTCATCAATTCCAAAACTGGTTAATTCACTGGGGATCAAACCTGCATCAAAAATGGTTTGATTAATCTGTTGTTGTAATAAATTATTACTATCATTTTGACTATTTGAAAAAAAACCTTGAAGATTCAAAACTGAAAATAAAGGATCTTCATTTTGAGGAACATAAACAAAATCTAAAATAATATTTTGATTAACTTGCTGTTTAATCTCATTAAATTGACCATCAATTAAAACTTCTTGAATGGTCATTTGAGGAATCATTGCTTTTACAGGAATAGGGACAATCAATAGTGAATTAATTAAAAGAAAACTTAACAAACTGATGCTATTATTCATGGCTTAATTTTTCTCACCTAATAAATCCTTATCTATTGATAACCTAATTATTTGATATTTGTCCACTCTTCAAGATACAATAAAAGCTATCTTAACTGTTTATCAGCTTAAATGTAATAAGCATTATGTCTCATACTACAGATATAAAAACCTTAGCTCGTTGGATGTGTTCTGATTTTAGTAATCAAGAACAAGCCTTTGAGAACACTCCTTTTTATGCACATATTCGGGTGTGTATTCGTCCTTTACCCATGATTAATTTTCCCGAACCGAGTTTATTTTTAGAACAAGCTTATGATTATGCTTTAAATCAACCCTATCGAGTACGGGTATTAAAATTAAAAATTATCGATAAAAGAATTGAATTAGAAAATTATAAACTGAAAGAAAAAGAAGCCTTTTTAGGAGCATCTCGTGATGTAGAGAAATTAAAAAAACTCACCCCTGATGATATTGAATTAATGCAGGGGTGTGATATGTTTATAGATTGGACAGGAACCAGTTTTAAAGGAGTCGTTAAACCCGGAAAAAATTGTCGTGTTATTCGTAACGGTAAAGAAACCTACTTAGATAATAGTTTTGAAATAAATGAGCATCAATTAATCAGTTTAGATCGCGGTTACGATCCGATTACCAATGAATTAATATGGGGATCAGTTGCAGGGGCATTTCACTTTAAACCTCGCCAAAATTTCGCTAATGAAGTAGAATTTTAGTCCATTAATTTGGGTTGATTCTCCCGCCATTTAAAACTTGATCAATACGTACTTGATGGGGAGTTTTTTCAGGTTCACTGTCTCCCCCTATCATTTGGGTACAACTGGGACTACTAAAACAAGCTTGGATATCTTTTTCAACTTCTTCTCTAATGGTCATTTCAGGGTCTTTATTATTGTCTAAATCTGTATTTTCTTCAGGGTTTGCATTAGAATTTATAGGAGTAGGAGGAACAAAATTAGAACCAGAGGAAGGGGAACATAACCCAGATAAATCTATGGTATTTCCCCCTTGATCAACGCCATAGCAAGTAGGAGAAGCATTAACATTACTGATAATCAGTGTAGCCCCAAGCAAAGAAGAAATAATGATAATTCCTGTTGTTAAAAATCCCTTCATAAAATTTGCCTATCATTAGATTAAGTATTCGTTGCGATCGTAATCGTTCACGCTAATGATAGACATCCCCAAATTTACGGAAACAATTGATTAAAATTAGTTAAGGTCTTGGGGAATTTCTAACTTAGGGGTAATTACCGTAGGAACTAATTCTAAAATTTGCTCAACAATCTCATCAGGGGTTTGGTGTTCATCAATAATAATTTGTAAATCGCTTTGAGCATATAATGAACGACGTTCTTCCAATAAAGATTGTAACTTTAAACTTAAATCTGTTTCTTTTAGCAAGGGACGAGTCTTATCCTTAGCTAAACGTTTTGTTAAAATAGGGACAGGCGTATCCAACCAAATAATTAAACCATGATGTAGATAACTCCAATTTATTTGTTTTAAAACAATACCGCCTCCTGTTGCAATGACACTTTTAGTACAAGGGGCTAATTCTGAAAGTACCTCGGTTTCCAGATAGCGAAATGTCTCTTCCCCTTGAGTAGCAAAAATATCATTGATGCTTTGTTGTGCTACCTTTTCAATTAATACATCACTATCAAAAAAACGATAGTTTAAACAGTGTGCTAATTTTTGCCCTACTGTTGTTTTACCCGTTCCCATCATACCGATCAAAAACACGCTAACGCCTTGGAGTAGCTGCTGTACAGTCATTATCAAATGTCTAAGTAAATCTCTGGGATCAATTATAACTTTCTGTAATAAACTCATAACTGCTAATAACAGATCATTACTACCTAAAAAATTCCCTTGGAACTCAGGGGACGATTGTGTTAAATTTTCTAATGAGGTACCCTGCTTACTTTACATCTTGACTCTAGTTGAGATGATTAAAAGAAGCAACGGCATAGTAAACTATCCATACCATCTAATTATCCATCTTTGATTCGATAGCGGATTATAGCTTCAATGTTCTCTAAACAAGTCACAGATTCTCCAGTTTATAAATGGTTCAATGATCGTCTAGAAATTCAAGCCATTTCTGACGATATTACCAGTAAATACGTCCCCCCCCACGTTAATATATTTTACTGTCTGGGTGGAATTACCCTAGTGTGCTTTATAGTTCAGTTTGCCACTGGGTTTGCCATGACCTTCTACTACAAACCAACGGTTACCGAAGCTTTTTCTTCTGTTCAGTACATCATGAATGAAGTGAACTTCGGCTGGTTGATCCGTTCTATCCATCGTTGGTCAGCCAGTATGATGGTATTAATGATGATTCTTCATGTCTTCCGTGTGTACTTAACGGGTGGTTTTAAAAAGCCTCGTGAGTTAACCTGGATGACAGGGGTTATCTTAGCGGTTATTACCGTTTCTTTCGGAGTAACAGGATACTCTTTACCTTGGGACCAAGTTGGTTACTGGGCGGTTAAAATCGTATCTGGTGTTCCTGCTGCCATTCCCGTCGTTGGGGATCAAATGGTGGAACTTCTCAGAGGTGGCCAAAGTGTTGGACAAGCAACCTTAACCCGTTTCTACAGTCTCCATACCTTCGTTTTCCCTTGGTTAATTGCAGTATTCATGTTAGCCCACTTCTTAATGATTCGTAAGCAAGGGATTTCTGGTCCTTTGTAAAGCGTATCTGAAGTAACAAACGGTGATCAGTGAACAGTTAATTATGGGTAAATATTGCATAATTAATCACTGATCATCCGTATTTGGATAAAAATCCTGCTGATCCTCTATTTCGATAAGGAGAAATCTATAAATGGCCATTGAAAAAAAGCCAGACTTAAGCGATCCTAAATTGCGTGCTAAGTTAGCCCAGGGAATGGGTCACAACTATTACGGTGAACCCGCTTGGCCTAACGACTTACTCTATGTGTTTCCTGTGGTTATCTTGGGAACCATTGGTTTAGTAGTCGGTTTAGCGGTACTTGATCCCGCTTTAATTGGGGAACCGGCTGATCCTTTTGCGACTCCCCTTGAAATCTTACCTGAATGGTATTTATATCCCGTTTTCCAAATTTTACGGATTCTTCCCAACAAATTACTGGGAATTGCTTGTCAAGCTGCCGTTCCTCTAGGTTTATTGTTGATTCCTTTCATTGAAAGTGTCAATAAGTTTCAAAATCCCTTCCGTCGTCCCATTGCTACTGCTGTGTTCCTTTTTGGAACCGTTGTTACCTTATGGTTAGGGGCTGGCGCGACTTTCCCCATTGATAAGTCTTTAACCTTAGGCTTATTCTAAAATTGAAAGTTCCACTTATTGCCTGTGATTGATTCTATTCCTATTTGGGGAAGAGCGATCGCAGGTATCTTATCGGAAAATTGGGTTTAAACCCCGATTTTCTGATAACTTTAACAATTAACCATCAACGCGACATTGCTGTGGGCTTCTTTTAATAATCGATGAGAAATTCTAAATAATTCTTGACCCGTGTGCAAATGAGAATCATCATAATTACAGCAAAACCATTCTAACTCCTCAATACCATCCGCAACGTGATTCAAACAATAGTAAACAATAGCTGCTATTTTAGCTAATTTGGGGGGATTCGGTTGAGAAGAGAATATCTGTTTAGCTTGTTGTAGATCATGGCGAGAACAAGCCACATAATCTTGAAAAACCGCCATCAATTCGTCGTCAAAGGGATCGGCGGCTAAAGCATCAATCTGATCGTTTAAACGATTTAAAATACGGTAAATTAACCTCTCAATGGGACGATACACCTTCTTCAACCATTGATCAATTAACCCAACAGACACTTCCTGGGCAGCGCGACGACTATGATAATAAGATTGGGCTTGGGCTGTCCTCTGTTGCCGTCTAGCTGAAGGATAATTCGGAATCAACTGTTGATCATAAGTTTGTCGTCGTTGAGGATCTCCCAAGACCTCATAAGCTGCATTAATACGGATAATGTGGTCATGATTGGCAGTTTCCTGGTGACTGTCTGGGTGAAACCGTTTTGCCAATCGACGATATGCCTGTTTTATTTCCGTTTGCGTTGCAGTTTGACTCACTTCAAGGATGTGATAATGATTCGTAGATGTCATGAGAGTCTGAGAGATGAGAGGACAGCAACCAACCCTTTGCTTAATTCATCATGGCCAGTTGAGGGGGTTCGGCATTTTGGAAAAGGGGGGTACTTAAGTAACGTTCTCCAAAACTGGGTTGAACCATTACGATTAGTTTACCGATATTTTCGGGTCGTTTGCCAACTTTGATAGCAGCGCATAAAGCGGCCCCCGTAGAAATACCGGACAGCAGCCCTTCTTCTTTGGCTAAACGTCTTCCATAACTCATGGCTTCATCATCGGTGACTGTCACCACCTCATCAATTAATTCTACTTTCAACACTTCAGGAACAAAACCCGCCCCAATGCCTTGAATTTTGTGTCCCCCTGGACTTCCTCCTGATAACACGGGACTATTGGCTGGTTCAACAGCGATCGCCTGAAAACTGGCTTTTCGTTGTTTGATGACTTCTGCCACACCGGTAATGGTTCCGCCGGTTCCCACACCAGCAATTAAAATATCAACCCGACCATTTGTATCTTCCCAAATTTCTTCGGCGGTGGTTAAGCGGTGAATTTCAGGGTTGGCGGGGTTATTAAATTGTTGCAACATATAAGCATTGGGCAGGGTTTCGACTAATTCCTGGGCCCGACGAATACAACCACTCATCCCTTCGCTACCTGGGGTTAATTCTAATTGCGCCCCATAAGCTTTTAACATCGCCCGACGTTCTTTACTCATGGTTTCGGGCATGGTTAAGATTAATTTATATCCTTTTGCTGCTGCTACCATCGCTAGAGCAATACCAGTGTTGCCGGACGTGGGTTCAACCAAGAGGGTTTTACCCGGAATGATTAAGCCTTCTCGTTCGGCTGCATTGATCATATTCACCCCAATTCGGTCTTTAACCGATGCAGCAGGGTTCATACCTTCTAATTTAACCACAATTTGGGCTTTACAACCTTCTGCTTGAGGAATACGATTTAATTGAACCAGGGGAGTGTGACCAATTAATTCGGTTACATTGTGAGCAATTTTCATAAGTTTTGTCTTGGTATACTCAATGACTTGTTCTTTGGTTTTAGTCTGTCATTTACTACTTCTCAGTATTTTTTATGGTTTCTTTATTTCTTTATTCTGTTAACCCATGTTAACCTCGTCATTGCCCATTGACTCCTGACTGACAAAATCAAGCTTTTTCTTTGTACAAAAATGATTCTTTTTTCAAAGCAGTTAACTCAAACAATTAAAATGCTGAAACAATATCGAACTCTCTTATTATTATTAATTATCAGTATTATAACCTCATTCACTATCTTTTTTTCTTCAGGTTCATTTGCATCTCCAACTTGCGTTTATCACCCAGAAGCTTACGAAGGAGTTAATCTATCAAATTTAGGCAATGAACTAGAAAAGACAGGATTATTAGGAGAAATTCATGGGGTCGTTCCTGAAGACAATATAGTTGTTTTATCGGTTCGTGATCCTAACAATTTTTTTGATTTTCAACACTTTTCTGTCATTCCTGGTAATAAGAAAACTCAAGATATTTTAAGTAAGGTAGGCAGACATGATAAAGTTTGTTTACAAGGCAAATTAGTTAAAAATCCTAGTCCTCAACCTCATATTGTAGTTAAATCTGCTGTGATTATGGAATCTTGGGATGGGTTAGTCGGATATGAGAATTATGAATATCAAGCAGATATACCAACGGAATTACAATATAAGAATAATGCAATTTTTAAAGTTCATGCAATTAATAATGAAGGTAAAATATTAGTTGTAGAGTATAAAGATAAAGTATTACCTATCTTTGTTGAAAATCCAGAATTAACTAAAGATTTATATAGAGGAGACTTCATTGATATTAGTTATAAAATACAATCTTGGCCAAGAAAACCAACTCACTTGAACTTAAATTTAAACGCTGAAAATCCTATTAAAATGGTGGATAAATTAGTTGCAAAACATGGAAAAGAAGAAACACTAACAGGAACATTAGTTAAATTTCCTCAAAATCCTCAAATCAAGTTTGATGTTTATGCAATAGAAGTGATGACACAAGGATTATCTCGTTATTATACTTTGGTAAATTTTGAAGATGCCAAAAAATTTGAAAACATTAGAGAAAAATTAGCTGAGATTTGGGACAATCAGTCAGATACGATAGAATCAGGTCGTAACTTTTTAATTAATCCTAACATAATCATTGAAGCGCAAGGGAAAATTAATATGATCTCTCCTCAACAAGCTAACCCTCAAATTCTTTTAGAAAATGCTGATAAAATTCAAGTTGCTAACTATTAGTTATAAAATCAACTTTATGATAAATATCAGTAAAATTTAGAGTAATATCATTCAACTTTAAATTGATGTTTTCATCTTCTTGATGATATTCTTGAAATAACCATTGTTTATTCCCTGTTTTGACAAACTTTTCTCCATAAATTTTAGTTTGACTGATTAAAACATATTCTTCAAAAGTATCAATGGTTCGATAAGCTGAGAATTTTCCTTCCTTATCATAATTTTCAGTGGAAGGGGATAAAACTTCCATAATTAAACTGGGGTTGAGAATGGTATCTTTTCGGTTTTCATAATAAATGGGTTCACCTTGAATAACCATAATATCAGGATAAGTAAAAATTCGTTTTTCTGGTATCCAGAGTCGAACATTTTCTACATAAACACGATAATCAAGTTTTTTGAAGGCAAAATGCAATTCAGCGTAGATATTGCCTACAATTTGGTTATGGTTCGTTGTTCCACCTGTCATGGGTATAATTTGTCCGTCGATATATTCACTTTTAAAATCTGCTTTTTCTTCCTGTTGTAAATAGTCTTCGATAGAAGGGGTCTTAATAGCAGTTGTTTGCATAACTCATTAAAGATTAACTCTAAATATCTCCATGATTGTATTTTATCAGAATTTTTATGAGCAGCGATCGCGACTTATTTCAATTACCCTAACTTGAGAAATTAGATATACTTATTCCAACTTTTTTATGTTTCTTCTGACATCCCTAGAGAGACGTTTGACGAAACGCCTCTACACAATATAGCATTTCCTGGACTCATGAGGTACACCTAAGATTCAACTTCTGAACTCCCGAACTCCTAACTCCTAAAACTAGAAGAGTTTGTACCTCATAAGTATGGGAACTGCTATACAATAATTAAAGATGTAAATAAGCTGCTTCTGCTTCAAGCTGACGGACTAAATAATCATTATTAGAGGATCTAGCGACTTCCAGACGATGTTGTAAACTTTTTCGGAGACTTTCCCGATGGGTTTGGATAGCCTGTGTTACAATTTCCTGACTAATTTTGTTCATAGTAAACATCCTGTTATTAGATTTTATGGTAGAAGCTATCTCTAACATACCATTTCATTCATGTTGTCTAAAGGTTGTTAAAAAATATTTATGGCATTGATCCCCATGATGCAACAGTCAAAAACAAAGGCGATTGCCCTATTAACAGACTTTGGCTTAGAGGATGGTTATGTAGGGATTATGAAGGGGGTTATCGCTTCAATTCATCCCTGTATACCTATTATTGACCTTACCCATAATATTGCGCCTCAGCAAATTTGGGCAGCTAGGTTTTGTTTAATGAATGCCTATCCGTATTTTCCCAAAGATACGGTATTTTTGGCAGTGGTTGATCCAGGGGTCGGAAGTCATCGACGCAGTGTAGCCATTGAGTGTTCCCAAGGGTATTTAGTAGGGCCTGATAATGGTTTATTTAGTGGTATTTTGGAACAAGATCCAGCCATAAAAGCAGTATCTTTAACCAATACTGATTATTGGCGAGATCCTGATGTCAGTTTTACCTTTCATGGTCGAGATATTTTTGCCCCAGTTGCTGCTTATTTAGCGTCTGGAGTTCCTCTAGAAGCATTAGGGGACAGTATTCCTATTAGTAGTTTAGTGAATTTTCCTTTAGCATCTCCCCATATTACAGAAAAAAAGATAGAAGGATCAATCCAATATATTGATCATTTTGGCAACCTAATTACTAATATTTCGTCTGACCAAGTAACAGATAAAAATTGGTCAATTAAGATAGACGATAAAATGATAGAATCTGCTTTAACTTATAGTGATGTTGCTCAAGGACACATAATACCATTAATTGGTAGTCATGGTTGGTTAGAAATTGCCATTAATGGAGGAAATGCACAAGAAAAGTTAAAACTACAATGGGGAGATAAGATCACAGTTATTTTGAAATAAATATCTATCATTTTAAATGAAAAATATGATTTTTAATAAAATTTTATCGGCAAAAGAGTGGGATTATATTTGGAAAAAATTTCGACAATATCCTCTAGCTATATTCGGAGTAATTACCCTCACAGTTATTATTATATCAGTGATTATTGTGCCGTTTATTTATCAAGTACCCATTGATAAAATTGATTTTTCTCAAGCTAGTGCTTTACCCAGTTTAAAACATCCTTTTGGTACTAATTCTCTCGGACAAGATATTTTGTCTAGAGTATTATTCGGTGGACGAATTTCTCTTACAGTGGGAATTTTAGCCATGTTAGTTGCTATTTTTTTAGGAACAACTATTGGGGCGATCGCAGGATTTTATGGAGGAATGATTGATAGTTTATTAATGAGATTAACAGACTTGTTTTTAGCTTTACCTCAGTTACCTTTATTATTATTAATTATCTATTTATTTAGAGAGCCTATAAAGCAAATTGCAGGGGGAGAATTGGGGATTTTCATATTAGTTGTAATAGTGATTGGTGGACTTAATTGGATGTCTGTAGCAAGATTGGTAAGAGGAAATATTTTAAAATTAAGAGAGATGGAATTTGTAAAAGCAGCAGTTACTTTGGGAGCTACTTCTCATCGTATTATTTTAATTCATCTTCTTCCTAATGTCCTAAGTATTATTATTGTAGCAGCAACTTTAGGGGTAGGAAATGCTATTATTACCGAGTCTACTTTAAGTTTTTTAGGCTTAGGATTTCCCCCTGATGTTCCCACTTGGGGACAGATGTTATTTCAGGCAAAAGATTATCTAACCACTTCTCCTCATATTGCTTTTTTTCCTGGGTTAGCCATCTTTTTAACTGTTTTAAGTATTAACTATATTGGAGATGGGTTACGCGATGCATTTGACCCAAAAAATATGAAATAATAAGGCTAAAAAATGCTATAGCAGTTGCCATTATTTAATTTACTTGGTTATTTATTCCTAAATGCCCCCCTCATTGGTGGTAAGTAAAGCGAAACAATCTTACACTAATACCCCGATTAATTTGGGGATCTAGCGATAGGAAACCAGCAAGGGGATCGCCTTAAGCCCCGCTCGTTGGTAATCATCCATGATCCCTTTAAAGTTTTTCCAATCCTTCTCAGATTCAATGCCAATACAGCCAGCCGTACCCGGAACATTGCGATCGGCATGGATTCCAAAGTCTCCCCTAGTAACACCCCCAACACTGACTAAGTGAGGGTTGATTTTGTAGAACTTAGGAGCAGCCCTTTCAAGGTGTTGATTTTGTTGCCTTATTTTGGGCTAAAATTTTAGCAGTAGAAATATGAGGTC
>JAAUYI010081598.1_pt1 | contig 25329 bp, 17 predicted proteins | sample 7278041 | NCBI WGS metagenome assembly JAAUYI01 (sample SAMN14350216, study PRJNA611818) | marine sediment metagenome | isolation source: surface marine sediment (0.6m) | place: French Polynesia: Moorea | collected 2018-08
CTGCTGCACCAGAACGAAGGTTGACATTCACCTTTTCATCCTTGAGGATATTGGCGATATCGGGGATGTATTTGGCCGCCGGTTCTCCAAAATTTCCCAACGCCTGTGCTGCACCCCTACGAACTCTAGAATCCACCTTTTCATCCTTGAGGATGTTGGCAATTTTCTCAACAATATCCTCCGGTTTCTTCACCACAGCTTTGATATCTTTGCTGTCATATTCCCCTAATTGTCTCAAAGCATATCCCTTAACATCGTCATGGCCATCATCCAAAGCAGCCACAATACCATTAATCTGCCATTCCTGGGGTTTGGGCTTGGGTGCTTCCTTGGCATTTACCCAGGGGAAGCAGAGGAGGAAGGAAAGGAGAAATACTAAAGGGTAAAGGATAAATCGTGAAGGTTTTTGGGTTAGGTGGTGTTTTGGCATGGGAGAAGAGGAGTGAAGGAGTGAAACAGTAGGGGCGCAATGCTTGCGCCCTGATATATGACATTGGTTCTTTACATCCCTACAAAGCTTGTGGAAATGTAGAACTTGATGCTTCTCCCTAAGGATTCATGCTGTGGTTCAGCAATACCAAACAAGAGACACACTGCCAAAATAATACAATTCTTCTACGTGGTTTTCCGGATAATCATCTTCAAGGCATCATAATTATCTAGCCCATCTTCCCACCTGGAAATCAATTTCCAGGCTAATAAACCAAGCAGGTTGAAACCCGCTCTCCTACCTTTCCCAGTCTGATTTATCAGACTTTGTCTTTGAGCCTGGGAATTCATTCCTAGGCGGACATTTGGACAGAGCGTATTTTCAAACTCAACTCTTGTTTCCTTACATCGCAATGACTTTACTTACATTTTCTAAGAGACGTTGCTGAATCAAGATATGAATTTGTCTCACGCTCCAGGCGCTCCAGGCGCAGAGAGAAAGAGTTTAAGATACCTAATTTTGAAATTTCATATTCCAATTCAGCAACGCCTTTAGGAACCAATAAACCCTGATAACTTGCACCAATGTTGTTTAGCCCAATAATCCACCTGGAAATCAATTTCCAGGCTAATAAACCAAGCAGGTTGAAACGCGCTCTCCTGCCCTTCCCAGTCTGATTTATCAGACTTTGTCTTTGAGCCTGGGAATTCATTCCTAGGCGGACATTTGGGCAAGGCGTGTTTTCAAACTCAACTCTTGTATAACGTTGGGTTTCGTTCCTCAACCCAACCTACAACTCCTTCCCTCCCTCATACCGTTTCACTTTATTGGTGATACAAATTATGGACTTGGGCGCACGCAATGCGCCCCTACATATCCTCTACATAATCAATATTTTTGTGAATTGGTATCACTCCCTCACTCCTTGACTCCTTCATACCGTCGCACTTTATTGGTGATACGAATCATGGACTTGGGCGCACGCAATGCGCCCCTACAAACTCCGCGCTGATTAACCATTTTCAAGCTAGTCCCCCACGGGAAAATCCCACAACCTGCCGATGAAAATATATCTCAAGTGCGGCTCCTACACCTAAGCTGTCAACCATTAACCATCAACTAACAACTAACAACTAACAACTAACAACCATTTCCAACCTAGCTTCTGGCTCTTGGTAAAAATCACCACACGAAAATAAATCTTCAATTTGATTAACAAATAGTTACAATCAGGATATGACAATATCTGCATCCCGGAGTCATGGCTGATGAAACTCATATTTGACCCAGCAATTGCGGTGAAAATCCACAAAATGAAGGAAAGGGTAAGGTGGCAGCATCCTAGTATTATGGCAAGGGGCATTGACCAAACTAGTATGGTTTTGGATGATGGTAAGGATGGGGAACCTGAGTTTTCTTTTATGGTGATTGGGGATACGGGTACTCAACCCCATAAGGACTACCATCCCCAACGCCAGGTAGCTGAAGCCATGCTCAAACACCAACAGGATTGCAGTTTTGTCCTCCACACCGGGGATGTGATTTATGTGGTGGGTTCCCAGGAATATTACCCGCAAAACTTTATCCAGCCTTACCGAGAGTTTCTCCGGGATGGAGAAAATCCCCAACGCATTGCCTATGACAATATGGTATTCAACAAGCCAATTCTCCCCGTACCAGGCAACCATGATTACTATGATGTTCCGTGGATGTACCGATTGTTCGCCGGAACTACCCTACCTATACGCACCCTACTACGCTACAAGGATTTTGAAATTGGTTGGCATGGTTCTTATCAAGGGAATGCCTATGCTAAAGCTTTTCTGGATTATTTACAAAAGTTTCGTTCCCCAGAACAGTTAGAATTTCACCTCGATGAATACTACACCGCCAAAACCGATGCAGGACGGTGTTTGCGTTACGAACCAGGAAAATTCACCCGCTTACCCAATCGTTATTATACGTTTCGTTACGGTGGTATTGACTTTTTTGCCCTAGATTCTAACACTTTTAATGAACCATCCCCCCTACCAGATACTAAAGAAGGGGAAGCTCAACGGCGAGAATTACAACAGCGTCGCCATGAAATTGAACGGGAAGAGTTGCAAATCCTCGATGCTTGCAACAAGCTTAATGCTGATAATCCTGAGGATGCGGAACAACTCGATGCCCTGCGAGCTAGGTTATATCAAATTGATGAGGTGAAAATAGACATTGAGAAACAACTAAACTGGTGGCACAAAGAACCTGATGTGGACTTGGAGCAATTAGAATGGCTGAAACACAGACTCATTGAATCTTGGCACACAGAGGAAGTACGGGGAAGAATCATTTATTTCCACCATCCCCCCTACGTCACAGAAGCCAGTAAGTGGTATCAATCCCAAACTTTAGCCGTGCGCCATCGCCTGCGTTGGGTATTGGATGGGGTAGCTGCAAAGGTGGGTAATTTAGCACAGAATCGCCCCATAGTAGATTTAATTTTCAACGGTCACGCCCACTGTATGGAATATCTACGCACAACCGACACAGGACATGGTGATTCCCATCTCAACTGTATCATTAGCGGTGGTAGCGGTCGTCGCCCCCGTCGCCAAAAGAAAGAAGGTAAGGAATTATTAGAGCAATTTCCCGGACAAAGTATCAGTAAAGTTGCTGAGTCAATCTTATTTGTTGGTCGTAAGGGACACGGTGAATATAAACAACTACCTTATTCCTTTGTACGGATTGATGTGAAAGCAGGCAATCCTCCCCAATTCATTGTCAGACCCTTTGTTGTGGAATACCTGCAAGGAGAATGGTGCGATCGCCAGTTAGAAACAATTGTATTGTAATAGGGTATAAATTAGTGATTAATGTAAATAATTTTACTAATAACCAGGGCATAAGCATTGCGCCCCTACAATGGACTCTAGGTTACAGATCCCCGACTTCTTGTAGACGTGTTAGCGGCTTCCCGTAGGGTAGAAGTCGGGGATCGCTCACACCCGCAACTCGTCAAAGAAAAACATTGATTCTTGATCCACATTCGATGATTTATTTGGTTAAGATAAGGTTATTAAAAATTTAATTTATTTTTAAATAAAAATCATAAATTACTTAACAATATCAATTTTCGGGATGTAATAGCAAGGGTAAATAGAAAGATTTACTACAAAATTTATTTTATTTGGGATTACACAGAAATTTTCATGAATTTCTATTTTTTATTTCATAAAAATAGAACAAATATTATATATCTATAAAGGGTATAAATTAGTCAATCATTGTCAAACAAATACCTAACTAAGTTGGGATGATATTTTGGCTGCATTTATTATGTAAGACTTAATGGGGTGAAATAAGTACTGGGTCAAACCGCCTGATGACACCCCTCTCCTTATTAAGGAGAGGGACTGGGGGTGAGGTTGATTCTAATATTTAACTATGCCCATGTACTTACTTAAAAGCATATTAATTTTGGTGTTCTGAAATTTTGGCACTGCTGAAAGCTGGGATGATTTAGCCAAATTGGGAATGAATTTTTTCTGCAATGGCTGTTAATTCATTTGACAAATATGCAATGCCCAAATATGAGGAACACATTTTTATTAGCTTTCTCAAAGTCTTGCTTTATTGGAGTTATAAAACGTGCATCTCCAGAGTAAAAGTGAGAATTCAGCCAGCAGTCAACAGGATTTGCTAAGTAAAAAAAGGTTTGTATGAGATTGTCAGTTCCAGCTTTTGTGAAAAAGTTTTTCATTATCGCACTTGCAGCTTTGCTAAGTATTGTGGCAATTGCATCCGTATTAAATTACGCCCCTGCTTTTGCCGGTGATGATGGTGTGTATAGATTTCAGCGTCGCTATTATCCTTACTCCCCAGTGTTTAAGCGTATTGCGACATTCCCAGTTTTTCGCAACACTGATGTGAATGAAGAAACCGTTGCCGAAATTGTTGCTGCTAGTAAAGACGGCAAGACTTTGGTATATACGGATTCAGAAACCAAAAAATTGTGCTTTGTCGATATTACATATCCCAAGCACCCCGAAGCTGATGGTTGTGTGGATTTGGATGGTGAACCCACCTCTGTAGTCGTGAAAAAGAAGTTTGCTTTAGTCGCCGTAAATACCTCCTCCAGTTTTACTGAGCCTAGCGGTAAGCTGGTTGTGGTGCATATGAGGACTCAAAATATCATCACAGAACTGCCATTAGATGGACAACCCGATGCCATTGCAATTAGTCCAGATAATAGGTATGCTGCGATCGCAATTGAAAATGAGCGAGATGAAGATTTGGGGAATGGCGAACCACCACAACTACCAGAAGGTTCCCTAGATGTTGTAGATTTGGTTGGTGGACCAAATAACTGGAGTGTGAGAAACGTTAATCTCAATGGTGCTTCTGCTTTATTTCCAGAGGATGCAGAACCTGAATATGTGGATATCAATGACAGAAATATTGCTGTCATCACTTGTCAGGAAAACAATCATATCCTTTTGGTAGACTTACGAAAAGGACGTACCCTCAATGAATTTAGCGCTGGTACTGTGGACTTGACACAAATCGATACCAAGGAAAACAATTTAATCGAATTGAATAGTTCATTATCAGACGTACCACGGGAACCTGATGGTGTTACCTGGATTGGTAATAGATTGTTTGCTACCGCTGACGAAGGTGATTTAAATGGTGGTAGCCGTGGATTTACCATTTATAATACCCGTGGTGATGTAGTCTTTGCTTCAGGAAACTCAGTTGAACATACAGTGGTACGCCTGGGCCATTATCCAGAAGAACGCTCAGAAAATAAAGGTAATGAGCCAGAGAATGTAGAATATGGTGCTTATCGCCGGGGTAACTTCCTATTCGTCGGTTCAGAACGTTCTAGCGTTGTCCTGGTTTATCGACTCAACAGAAGATTTGGATTCAGGAGAAGGCCGCAGTTAGTACAGGTATTACCAACTGGAGTTGCACCTGAAGGGTTGTTGGCAATTCCTCAACGTAACCTATTCGTAGTTGCTGGCGAAAAAGACGATCGCGGTGATAAAATTCGTTCTACGTTGACTATTTACAAGTTGGGTAGAAAAGCCAAGTATCCTCAGATTATATCAAGCGATCGCACCGATGGAACACCAATCCCCTGGGGAGCTTTATCTGGTTTAGCAGCTAGTCCGAATGGCAAGCATAAAGTATTCACCATCCACGACAGCTTTTATAACCAGAGTCGTATCTATGCAATGGATATTAGCAAAAAGCCTGCTGTGATTGACTCAGAAATCGTCCTCAAAGACAGTTCGGGTAGTACTGTGAATCTCGATTTAGAAGGCATTGCTGTCAGGGAAGATGGTGGTTTCTGGGTTGTTTCAGAGGGTTCAGGAGCAGCAGGTGATACAGATGCTGAACCTAACCTGTTGTTAAAGGTATCACCCCCAGGTGACATCAAAAAAGTTGTCAAATTACCTGACTCAGTAAACGCCCGCCAAATTCGCTTTGGTTTTGAAGGTGTTGCTTCTGTTGGTAGTGGTGACAAAGAAGTCGTGTATGTTGCTTTTCAACGGGAATGGAAAGATGATCCCACAGGTTTTGTCCGTATTGGTTGTTATGAACTAGCCACTGGTAAATGGACATTCTTCTACTATCCCCTCGATGAAGCTACATCACCCAATGGCGGTTGGGTAGGTTTATCGGAAATAACATACCTGGGGAATGATAATTTTGCCGTCATAGAACGGGATAACCAAGGCAACACTGATGCCAGGATTAAGCGTATTTACCAATTCTCCATCGCTGGTTTAACTCCTGTAGCAGATGATGGCTCCACGACACCCAACTTTCCCAAACTTACGAAAACATTGGTACGGGATCTCATGCCTGATTTAAAGGCTACAAACGGTTTGGTATTGGAGAAAATCGAAGGCTTGGCAGTATTGCCTAACGGCACTGCACTGGTAGTAAATGATAACGATGGTGTAGATGACTCCAACGGAGAAACACAATTGCTACGTTTAAAGCACTTGTTTTAAGACAATTTATTCAGGTGCTTGTTCATGAATAAATAACCATATGGTGGGCGAACATTAGATTGCACACCATTTTTTCAGTTTTCTCTCAAGGTTCACATATCCCCGACTTCTTAAAGAAGTCGGGGATCGCTCACACCGCGACTTGTCAGTTTTATCAGTATTCATCCGCACATGATGTAATAATTTGGGCATTAATTTGACACCAACGTCTCGTACCTCCTGCCTTTTGCTGAAACTTCCCAAGGTTAATTCCCCTGGACAACTTGCAAATACCTCTTAACTTGCACATTTTATAACCCTTATATAGCAAGGTTTTTAGCCAAGCAATAAAAATGTGCTAGTTTCATTCGTTGGGAGGGGATTTAATAATTTTGACTTTTGACTTTTGAATGCGTGACTTCCCCTCTTGGGGCGCTCATGGCTAACAAAGTGAAATTACTAAAATGATTAATTTTGCTCATTCATGACAACAAAGCTTTGTTAGAATTTCACTCCAACAGTATTTTGGTCTTTTTGTCTATGTTTGAGCAGATGACTACATCCGTTAGCTGTGAAGCAGATGAATACAAGCACTTGAACAAAATATTGATGCTATATTTATAGCACTATGTTTTTGGCTGAGGACATTTTTCCCTTTCCCCTTGACTTTGGGCAAAACATGATGTCCCCTGACTATATGCTTACTGCTATATTAATATTCTTTTGCCACATTTTAGAGTTCCCAAATCTCATGGCAAAATAATGGCTTCATTGATATTGTGTATGTAATTCCCATTGCCACTGATGGAGGAATGAAAACAGCTTACTAACAACCAGTACTTGTGTAATTGCGATCGAGGACTCCCACCCCTGAAATGCCATTTCCTCAAACGGTGAAACCCCCAAAAGGGATGTCCATCAATAGTTGTACAGATAACTTGACAAAATGTCTTCGTATGTAGTAATTTTTCTGCCTAAAGATATATGATTTCATAATTGATTTAATCAAATTATCAATCATATTTATTGGTTGAAATTTTGAAAGCATACTTAGACCCAAAAGCTTGTGATACAAGCTTTGTAAGTCAAATATGTTTCAATTTGTTCAAAAATTTAGAGGCTTCCGCCCTTTGATTATGGTGATATCAAAATTCTAGGAGTAGTTTAAAAATCTAATCCTCAAGATCCTGAATATATTTATGCCATCAACTTCAACCGGAGTATGGCAAACTATCAACAGTGAGATATTACGTCTTTCCACCCTTGCTAAATAGATAAATTTGTCCCAATATTGTTTAGCTATCATCCTAACCAGGACCGATTAGCGATCGAAAATTTAGTGTAACTATATTAAGAGTAAAATACCAGTGCCTGTGTCTCAAGTGCCATCTCAACCTACTGATAGCAATAGTAGCGGTGCTAACGATGTGACTCCCATCGTAGCACTCAAAGAATTAGTGGCGCGATTGCACCGAGAACAAAATAAGATTCAGGATTTACTTAGCTCTTTGGGGTTTGCCCTGAGAAGTTTTAATAATTTAAATCAGTTCTTAGAGCTAATTCCATTGATGGCCACTAGGGTAACAGATGCAGATGGTAGTGCCCTATTTCTCTACAAACCAAATGGCCAAGTCAGATTAGAACAATTGCACTGGCAAGATGGCCGCCAAAGAAAAAATATTCGCAAAGCCCTGGAAACTGCTAGCAGTCAAATCAAATTTTTACCCAATAATAATGAATCTACACCTAACTATACTGGTATTTTAGATGACCAGATGCATCGTTATTTGGGACCAGATATGCAAATATTTGGTACTGCTATTTTAGTCAAACATCATGAACGAGGATGGCTTTATGTATTAAGTAGCGATCCAGAATACACTTGGACAGAAACACGGCAAAAGCTAGTGCGCTTGGTGGCGGATCAGACTGCTGTTGCCATTGAAAATGATGAATTGGCTGTAGAATTACGTAAAAAAGAACGCCTAGACCAAGAATTAGAAATTGGCGCCGAAATTCAACGGCGATTGTTACCCCGTCAATGTCCTTCCATTCCCAGTATTACCATTGCTGCCCGTTGTCAACCAGCTAATCGGGTTGGTGGCGACTATTATGACTTTATTCCTACCAATCACAATCAAATGCAGTCAACCATCCCAGGAGATGAGGATAGTGGACGGTGGGCTTTAGTAATTGGTGATGTCATGGGTAAAGGAGTGCCAGCAGGCCTAATTATGACCATGATGCGAGGAATGTTGCGGGGAGAGGTGCTACACAGCCACACTCCAGCTCAGATTCTGCAAAATTTAAATCGAGTAATGTACGCGGACTTAGAAAATTCCCACCGCTTTGTGACTCTTTTTTATTCAGAATATGACCCCAAAACCCAAACTTTGCACTATAGCAATGCGGCTCATAATCCTCCTTTGTGGTGGCACGCTAGTACAAAAAATGTCACCCGTTTGGATACCTTGGGAATGTTGATTGGTTTAGATGTCCACAGTCAATATGAGGATGCCCAGGCACGTTTAGAGGCTGGAGATACAATTATTTATTATACAGATGGGTTAACAGATGCAGCAGCAGCAGGTGGCGATCGCTTTGATGAAGAAAATTTAATTGCCCATTTCAGCGTTGCTTGTAGATATTGTAGTAGTCCCCAGGAAATTTTAGATTATCTATTCGACCAAGTTCATGACTTCATTGGTGCTGACAAACCAAATACTGATGATATGACGCTAGTTGTTTTACAAATTAAATAGTCAAATATACTGAAATTTATAATTTAGAAATAGATTAGAGTTAATCAAAATAATCTTAATTTTTTGACCCTGTTTTACATAGCGAACCCAAGTATTGTTACTTACTACTTATAGCCTCTGTTTTTACCCCATTCCAGCCAAGCTTTTATCATTTCCTTTACTTTTCCTCTCGATTCTGGAGGTACGGGATCTTCTCTAGAAATAGATTTTAATGCCCAAAACCAATGTCCAGATTTGCGTTCAAGTTCTCTTAAAAGTAGAGGTACTGCAACTTCACCCATTCCTATAATCTGTTGGTAAGCTGGATGCATGGACATTTGGTTAATAGATGACATCCCACGAGTTTCTTTACGCCATTGATTGACAAGAGCTATAAAAGTAGCTTCTAATTCTACATTTCCAGAAACGTAAATAGATCTATATTTTTTCCACAAATTCATTTATCGAACCATCCAAATAGTCTCAAAGCCTATATAGAGAAATTCTACCAAATCCATTGATATTACTCCCTTCCCGGCAGAAGATTACTTAGGGTCTGCTGAATAACTTTAAAACTCTTATCTTGTAAGCACCTCAGACTATTTTTGTCGAAAAAAGTGCAAGATAATAGGGATATAAAGCTTAAAAACCTTACATCTCTAATTTTTTGGAGTCCAAAAAATTGGAAAAAATAGGGGTAAAACTGTTCCCTGTTCCCTACCCCCACAATTATGACTTTTACAGCTAACGCTGCGCTATGTGAACAGTAGGCCCTACCTATAACGTAGGTTGGGTTGAACGAAGTGAAACCCAACGATATGCTGGGTTTCGTTCCTCAACCCAGCCTACAATTTTTTGGTAATTTAATAGCACCGAAGGGAGTAACATCATAAATTGTTCAAAACGCAAAAATCCCCCATCGTTGATGGGGGATTTGATTAATTGCCTAAATAACTAGCAATCTGGGTTAACCAAACTTACCAGCAGTAGAAGCAATCAGGAACGCCGCATAGGTAAGAACGTAGCCGACAGTGAAGTGAGCCAGCCCTACCAAACGAGCTTGAACAATGGAGAGAGCAACGGGCTTGTCCTTCCAGCGAACCAAGTTAGCTAGAGGAGTGCGCTCGTGTGCCCAAACCAGGGTTTCAATCAACTCTTGCCAGTAACCTCTCCAAGAGATGAGGAACATGAAGCCAGTAGCCCAAACTAGGTGTCCGAAGAGGAACATCCAAGCCCAGACGGACAGGTTATTCATGCCATAGGGGTTGTAACCGTTGATTAACTGAGCGGAGTTAGCCCAGAGATAATCGCGGAACCAGCCCATTAAGTAAGTAGAGTTTTCGTTAAACTGAGCAACGTTTCCTTGCCAAATACCCAGATGCTTCCAGTGCCAGTAGAAGGTTACCCAACCAATGGTGTTGAGCATCCAGAACATAGCTAGGTAGAAGGAGTCCCAAGCGGAGATATCACAAGTACCGCCACGTCCAGGACCGTCGCAAGGGAATGCATAACCAAAGTCCTTCTTGTCGGGCATCAACTTAGAACCACGGGCATCCAAAGCACCTTTAATTAGTACTAGAGCAGTGGTGTGAATTGCCAGAGCAAAGGCATGGTGTACTAGGAAGTCTCCAGGTCCAATGGTTAAGAACAAGGAGTTGGTTCCAGAGTTAATTGCTTCAGACCAACCAGGTAACCAAACAGCACCAGCATTGGCAGGAAGACTGTTGGCATTGGATAACAGTACATCCATACCATACAGGACTTTACCGTGAGCAGCTTGGATGAACTGAGCAAATACTGGCTCAATCAGGATTTGCTTTTCTGGTGTACCGAAGGCAACTACTACGTCGTTGTGGACGTAAAGACCCAAGGTGTGGAAACCGAGGAATAGAGTTACCCAGCTTAAGTGAGAGATAATCGCTTCTTTGTGATCCAGAATTCGAGCGAGAACGTTGTTCTTGTTCTGTTCTGGGTCATAGTCACGCACAAAGAAGATTGCACCGTGGGCAAAAGCACCAACCATCAAGAAGCCAGCTATGTATTGGTGGTGGGTATACAACGCTGCCATTGTTGTGTAATCCTTCGCCATAAATGCGTAAGGAGGCAACGCGTACATATGCTGGGCTACCAAGGATGTAATCACACCCAAGCTAGCCAAAGCTAGACCTAGTTGGAAGTGTAGAGAGTTGTTAACGGTGTCATACAAATTCTTGTGACCTTCACCCAACTTACCAGAAGGTGGTTTGTGAGCATTGAGGATTTCCCTCATGTTGTGACCAATTCCGAAGTTGGTGCGGTACATATGACCCGCAATGATGAAAATAACTGCGATCGCTAGGTGGTGGTGAGCCATATCGGTCAACCACAGCGATTCAGTTTGGGGATGGAAACCACCTAAGAAGGTAAGGATTGCAGTACCAGCGCCTTGAGAAGTACCAAACACATGGCTAGCAGTGTCTGGATTCTGAGCGTAAACACCCCAGTTACCGGTAAAGAAAGGTTGTAAACCAGCTGGGTGGGGAGCAGTACTTAAGAAGTTATCCCAACCTACGTGCTGTCCGCGAGATTCGGGGATCGCAACGTGTACCAAGTGACCAGTCCAAGCTAAGGAACTCACACCAAACAAACCAGCTAAGTGGTGGTTGAGGCGAGATTCAGCATTTTTGAACCAAGCTAGGCTGGGGCGGAACTTGGGTTGTAAGTGCAACCAACCAGCGAATAATAACACTGCTGCAAACAGTAGCAGGAACACTGCACCCATATACAGGTCATTGTTCGTCCGCATACCGATGGTGTACCACCAGTGGTAAACACCAGAATAAGCAATGTTTACGGGATTAGAAGCACCAGCTTGGGTAAAAGCATCTATTGCAGGCTTACCAAAGTGGGGGTCCCAAATCGCATGGGCGATGGGACGGATATGCAGAGGATCTGTAATCCACTGTTCAAAGTTACCTTGCCAGGCTACATGGAAAAGGTTGCCGGATGCCCACAAGAAAATGATTGCCAGATGACCAAAGTGAGTGGCGAAAATCTTTTGGTAAAGACTTTCTTCAGTCATGCCATCGTGACTTTCAAAATCGTTGGCCATCGCCATTGCATACCAAATCCGACGCGTAGTCGGATCTTGTGCAAGATCCTGGCTAAATTTGGGAAATTTTGTTGCCATGGGTTTTGATAATTCCTCTGACCTTTAGCCATCAGGTATCAACAGCTGAAGTTATGAGTTTAGAGTTAGGAGTTTGGAGTTCGGAGTTCGGAGTTCGGAGTTCGGAGTTCTGATTGTCACTCATCACTCATCACTCACCACTCATCACCCATCATTCATAACTCATCACTCATAACTAAATCAGGCTTATTACTAGCCTATTGAAAGAATATGTGCGTGGAAGAACGCCCAAGTAGTGACAATTCCTCCTAAGAGGTAGTGAGCTACCCCTACAGCGCGACCCTGAATGATGCTCAGAGCGCGAGGCTGAATCGCAGGTGCAACTTTCAGCTTGTTGTGTGCCCAAACAATGGACTCAATCAATTCTTGCCAGTAGCCACGACCACTGAACAAGAACATTAAGCTGAATGCCCAAATAAAGTGACCAGCTAAGAACATCAAACCATAAGCAGACAATTCACTGCCATAGGAGTTGATAACTTGTGTCGCTTGTGCCCATAAGAAGTCACGCAACCAGCCATTGATAGTGATGGCACTTTGGGCAAAGTTACCACCGGTGATGTGAGACACATTACCAGCTGCGTCTACGGTTCCCCACACATCAGATTGCATCTTCCAACTGAAGTGGAAAATCACAATTGATAGGGAGTTATACATCCAGAATAGACCGAGGAAAACGTGATCCCAACCGGATACTTGACAGGTACCACCACGTCCGGGACCATCACAGGGGAAGCGGAAGCCTAAGTTAGCTTTGTCTGGGATCAGACGAGAGCTACGGGCAAACAGCAGACCCTTGAGCAGGATCAATACGGTTACGTGGATGGTAAAGGCGTGGATGTGGTGAACCATGAAGTCGGCTGTACCCAAAGCAATGGGCATCATTGCCACTTTGCCACCTACAGCAACTACATCGCCGCCAAAGGCATGGCTAACGGTTGCTAAGGCATTGGGCGCAGTCCCACTACCAGGAGCCATGGTGTGTAGGTTTTGTACCCACTGAGCGAATACAGGCTGTAATTTAATTGCTGTATCCGAGAACATATCTTGGGGTCTACCCAAGGCACGCATTGTATCGTTGTGGATGTACAACCCAAAGCTATGGAAGCCGAGGAAAATACATACCCAGTTCAGGTGAGAGATAATTGCATCGCGGTGACGAATTACCCGATCCAACAGGTTGTTTTGGTTAACCACAGGATCGTAATCCCGCACCATAAAGATGGCACCGTGAGCACCTGCACCAACAATCAAGAAGCCGCCAATCCACATATGATGGGTGAATAGGCACAGCTGAGTTGAATAATCAGTTGCCAAGTACGGATATGGAGGCATCGCGTACATGTGGTGCGCCACAATAATGGTCAAAGAACCCAGCATTGCTAAGTTAATTGCCAATTGAGCGTGCCAAGAGGTGGTCAAAATTTCATAAAGACCTTTGTGACCTTCGCCAGTGAAGGGACCTTTATGATTTTCGAGGATTTCTTTGATGCTGTGACCAATACCCCAGTTGGTACGGTACATATGACCGGCAACGATGAACAATACCGCGATCGCCAAATGGTGATGGGCAATGTCTGTCATCCACAAGCCGCCTGTTACGGGGTTCAGACCACCTTTGAAGGTGAGGAAGTCCGCATAAACACCCCAATTCAACGTAAAGAAGGGAGTTAAACCCTGAGCAAAGCTGGGATAAAACTCTGCCATCTTGTCAGCGTTTAATACCAGTTCATGGGGCAGGGGAATATCTTTCGCTGCTACCCCTGCATCCAATAACTTGTTTACAGGAGCGGATACGTGAATTAAGTGGCCAGTCCAGCCCAAGGAACCACAACCTAGCAACACAGCTAAGTGGTGATTCAGCATTGACTCCACATTCTGGAACCATTCCAGCTTCGGAGCTTTTTTGTGGTAATGGAACCAGCCAGCAAACAGGAATAAACCTGCTAACACTAAACCGCCAATGGCAGTGCAGTAAAGCTGGAAGGAGCTAGTGATACCCCAGCCGCGCCATACTTGGAACAAACCAGAGGTGATTTGAATTCCTTGGAAGCCGCCGCCGACATCACCATTTAAAATATCTTGGCCAACAATAGACCATACAACTTGAGCACTTGGCTTTACTCCCATCGGGTCGTTTAACCAAGCTTCATAGTTGGAAAATTTCGCGCCGTGAAATATCATCCCGCTCAGCCACAGGGTCACTATGGCTAAGTGACCGAAGTGGGCGGAGAAGATTTTGCGGGATATATCTTCTAAGTCACTTGTATGTGAATCAAAATCGTGGGCGAGAGCGTGGAGGTTCCAAATCCATGTGGTGGTTTTGGGACCTCTGGCTAGAGTTCTGTCAAAGTGTCCTGGTTTGGCCCACTTCTCAAAAGAAGTAGGAACCGGATCACTATCAACTATCACTTTTGCCTTCTTTTCCTCTCGCTCCGGAGGACTTATCGTCATTCAGACCCTCCTCTCTAACAAGGATTGAGGAATCATTGAAACCACCAGTTGTCTTCTTGGTTCAGGTTGAACATTTATACTATCCCCAAATATTGGTTGGGGAAAAGTAGTGATGAAGACTCTTTCATCGAGAGTGCTTTCTGTTGAATTATAAAGTCTTGTCTTCCATATTGTTAGACACATTTTAACAATAATTCAAAAACCCTGAATGATTTACCCAATCCGCGTTTTCAGTTTAAAGGACTGGCAAAAAAGTCAATAGTTTCTCTATTTAATTTACAAAGAGTAACAATTTATAATACTGATGTTACTTTTATTTCTCTCAGTATATTTAAGTCTTTATACTGCAAGCCTTTATTTAAAAAGGCTTTTAAGCACTTAATGTCATAATAAAAATAAGTATATACCACGTATTTTTACGTTAAATATAAAACTTAAAGTTGAGCAATATTTTCAGTATAAAAGACTGAAAATCTATTCTTTTGGTAAGTTTTACTATTAAATAAAGGGTAACTTTAACAATATTTCACATTCTGAATTATGGTGAGCGATCGCAAAATTAAGTCAAAATGATGCTGTAATTTCTTTACAAAAGTTATTGGTTAAAAGTTATGAAGTCATGGTTTGGGAGAATGCATTCTTTGATCAAACTGCTAATGGTTATGATAATAATTTTGAATTTGACAGGTTGTGGGGAGAAAGCTGTCAGCCAAGAGGTATTTGAGAAATTAGCAGCGAGGCCGAAAATTTCCGGACAAATTTCGGAAGTAGCTCCTCCAGTAGTCATTCAAGAATTGGGTCGTTCTTTGTCAGCGTACCAGCCCCAGGTAAGTATAATTACTCCTCAACCAGAGGAAGTGTTGCAGGATAATACCGTTAAAGTACGCTTCCAAGTTCAGGATCTACCCATATTTAAGAACTCGCAATTGAATCTAGGTCCACACCTACACGTCATATTAGATAATCAACCATATGTAGCTGTTTACGATATCAATCAGCCCTTAACATTCTCCGATTTAGCACCAGGAACCCATACCTTAAGGGTATTTGCCTCTCGTCCTTGGCATGAAAGCTTTAAAAATGCGGGTGCTTATGCTCAGATCAAGTTTCATATTTTTACCAAAACTGAGGATAATACACCCGATCCATCTTTACCCTTGTTAACTTATAGTCGTCCTCGGGGTAGCTATGGTGCAGAACCAATCCTGCTCGATTTTTATCTAACTAATGCTCCCTTGCCCATACTTGCCAAAGATAACCCTGAAGATCCTATGGCAGATTGGCGTGTTCGTTGCACTATTAATGGTGAAAGCTTTGTTCTCGATCGCTGGCAATCAGTTTACCTCAAAGGCTTTAAACCTGGTAAAAATTGGATCAAACTTGAATTTCTCGATCGCCAGGGTAATCCAGTTATTAATGCTTTTAACAGTACCACAAGAACTATTACCTACGATCCCGATGGTAAAGATACCCTAGCTCAAATTGTCAGGGGCGAATTATCAGTAGAACAAGTGCGGGGAATTGTAGATCCCAACTATACTGCTAAGATCCCCGAACCTAAAACCACAGAACCACCTGCTCCTGCTCCTTCTCCACAGGAAATTAAACCTCCCACACCGGAGGAAACTCCAGCAGTTGTTCCCCAAGAAGAATCAACATCCCAGCAACCTGTTGAATCGATTCCCCCAGTTAACAACGTTCCTTCTCCTACAACTGTTCCCCCAACACCACAGGAAATTAAGCCTCCCACACCGGAGGAGACTCCAGCAATTGTTCCTCAACAAAAATCAACATCTGAACAACCTGTTGAATCTCAGCCAGAAAATCAGCCAATTCCGCAAGTTACACCCGTTCCTTCTCCTAGCACTAATTCTCAACCACCACAGGAAATTAAACCTCCTGTATTAGAGGAGACTCCAACAGTGGTTCCCTAAGAAAAGTCAACATCTCAGCCAGCTGTTGAGTCTGAGTCAGGAAAACAGCCAATCTCCTCCAGATTCAGTTCCTATTTTCAGCAGCAAAGTCCACAAGATAATTGATCAAAAAACCGCTCCAGGCGCAGAGAACGCAGAGTGACTAATTCTTCAAGGGCGCACGCAATGCGCCCCTACTGCGGCTCCCACACCTAAGCTGTCAACCGTCAACTATCAACTAACAACTAACAACTAACAACTAACAACCATTTCCAAGCTAGACGGAAATACCAACCGTCATCTGCTCTGCATCCTCAGGCTGATTCACCTGTTGAGTTAGTGCGTCTTCATCTTCTGACTTGGCTGGTAAAGGAAAGGTTTTACCTGCTAAATATTCATCAAAGTGGTGTTTAAAACAAAGCCAGGAAGTCATATCTTCCACATCTAGACAAGCACGGGGTGCATCCTTATACAAGGGGACGCGATTATTTAATTGCTCTTGGAGTAATTCCGGTAACTCACTAAAACCATTCACCTTGCTACCATAACCACTATAAATCATATAGCCGGGGCGATCGCCCATTTTCATCCAAGGTAGCCATTGACCAAATCTATCCCAACTCAGTCTCAGTTGAGAAACTGTCAGTAGTTCTGGATTTAATAAATCTGCTGTGGGTACGGTGAGTTTAAACAACTCTGCTGCTTGATAGGTGGGAAATGGACTATATTCAGCAAATTTGGGATCGTCTGCTAGGGGGTTGGGGTAAGTAGGAAATATATCAAAAGCAAAAGTTGTTTCATCTCCGTTTACCTGTGCGGGGAATTTACCTGCGAATAAACCTTGCACGGGATTATTGGCAACGTGCATCACAGTCACAGTTTCCCCCGTCCAGGGATTTTCCCACTTGTGTAACATTTCACCAGTACTAGGATCGAGATAGTAAGTCAATTCCCTGGAAGTAAAGTCCCATTCTCCTTCTTTCCCTTTCACAGGAATACAGCGACTAACGCTCATACCCATCATCTTAAATAGGAGCTTTCTTTTCTCTCCAGGGACAAAAGCATAAATACCACCTCTCCAGATGAGATAATTAGATTCGGTGGGATCGAGAGAAGAACGGGTTTTTACCCAATGTTGGGCATCAAATACTTGGGTGTTAGCAACCATTTTTAACATCCTTAGATATAAATTAACAAAGTTTAGCCTTGAATAAGCGATAATGACGAGGTGCGATCGCTCCCTTGGCATTTAGGGAATTTCAAAGTTAATGTGATGTTTTTATGCGCGGTCATATTATTAGCATACCCAGAACCTTTGTCCGGGGTGATGTTGACATACTTGGGAAAATTGCCACATCGTTGTGGAGAGAACCTGTGAAATTGGCATGTAAGAACATAAATATCGCCAACAAAAAAATCCTCTACGCCAGACAAGAAACTGACTGAACCTGGGCAAGAGTGGTGAGCAAAGCCTCACCTATAGTGTGTGTCTACAAAGGCAAGTATTGGATACGGTTAGCAAGCTCTTCCTGACTGGCAGCTTTGGCAATAATTTCCAAGTCATTTACACAGCTGCCAATAGAAACACTGCGCTGATGAGCATAGATTACACCTGTAAAATTTATACCTTCCGTCTGACGACGGTTCGCTTCCACAAGAAAATCGTCATCTTGAGTGAATACAACTCGTTGGAGTGCAATCGCACGCTCAACCACTTGTGAGTCAGAAAAGCCACTGCAACCATCTTCTTGGACTGTTAAAACATCCACCCCTCGCAGCCGCAATCCTAGTGTAATCCCACGTGGTACTTGCTCATCCATGTAGAGATTTATACTCACTTCAGCAGTCCTTGGGATCTTAATCTAGCAGCTAGGGGAGACTCTCCCGCCTCTCGGCGTAACTTCTCAGCCAGTTGAAAACGCCGCTCCATATCAGCATCCAGTTCTTGTTTGTGATCCCAATAATATGCCAATGCTGAGTAAATTTGACTCATGCTCAGGTGTGGGTAGTTCAAATGCAACTCTTCAGGACTCCAACCATAGGCGAATTGAGAATTGATCAACTCAATAACTTTCATTGTTGTACCTTTGATAATAGGTACATTGTGTTCATCAAGTTGTACGTATTTATGCTCTGTGGCTGTAAGAGTCATGAGTTTTGTATTTTGAATTATTTCTATTTTAATATGGGCATAAAGTCACCACCGCATTCAGGAATATCCTTGCAAGCAACTGGCAGGGGCATGGTATTATTTGCCCATTCCAGTGAGCGATCGCAATCTTGCTTTTCTTACCATTAACAAAGTGCGATTTCCTGTTCCATTTGCCTAAAATAGACGAGTAGGGCAATTAAATAGGGGTTAGAACTCCATGACCTCTACATCAGAAAATAGCCATGTTGAGATGAGAGCATTTCCCATTCCCATACAAAAAGAAGGACAAATTACCATCCCCCAATCTGTACAGAATAACCTGAACTTCAATGAAGGCGATATGCTGACACTTCTCCAAGTCGGCGATCTAGTTTTGCTCACTCCCAAACAGATGCAAATTCCCCAACTAGCAGACAAAATCACAGCCATCAGGGAAGATAAAGGGGTAAGCTTGAGCGATTTGCTAGAAGGTATAGAAACAGAACGGGAAGCAATTTGGCAAGAACAACAGCAAAATGCGTCAAATTTTTGCGCTGAATAACACTTATACGATAGCGTAAGCGCTGACTTGTCAGTTCGCAAGCTTGAATTTTGGCATTGCTGAATCAGGATATGAAATGTCAAAATTACCCTTATTTTTCTTTGTAACTTTGCGCCTTTGCGTCTACCCTCCGGGAAGCCGCACTCCGTGCGTCTAATGCGCGAGGTAAATTCATATTTATAATCAGCAACGCCTGAATTTTATTGGATAAAATCATCCTGCAAAGGAAGCAACGCCGAATTTTGAATTGATGTAATGAACCCACTAGATACCCGCAGATACGCTCCTGCAACCCAACGCAACCGGGAACCCATCCTAGAAATACTCCAACAAGTCTTACCACCCCAAGGCACAGTTTTAGAGATATCTAGCGGTACAGGAGAACACGCCGTTTTCTTCGCCCCTCGTTTGAGTCCCCGTACTTGGCTACCATCCGAACCCGATCCGCGATCGCGTGAAAGTGTGGTAGCTTGGATAGAACATTACCCCGCAGATAATCTCCGCCTGCCCCTGGATATTGATGTTCGAGCTACAGTTTGGCCAGTGGAGGAAGATGTATTCTTAAAATCAGTTCCCCCAATTCATGCCATAGTCAATATTAATATGATTCATATTGCTCCATGGCCCGCTTGTTTGGGACTCATGGCAGGTGCTAATCGTATTCTCCCATCTGGTGGCATTCTGTATTTATACGGTCCCTATCAGCAAAGTGGGAAACATACAGCTCCCAGTAATGCCGCTTTTGATGATTCTTTACGCGCCCAAAATCCTGAATGGGGAGTGCGGAACCTGGAAGATGTAGTAGCAGCAGCCAATGCCCAAAACTTGACTTTGTTGAGTACCCATCAAATGCCAGCAAATAATCTGTCGGTAGTTTTTCAACGGGGATAATACTAATTCATAATTCGTAATTCGTAATTCGTAATTATGAATGTCTGATTTGGTATGGGTTTACAGGTTTGTATCTGTTGCTTTATTTGAGGTAATTGGTATAATTCATATCCTATTGATGAGTGATAATTCTCGCATCTGTACAAAAACCATGCAGTATTACTCCTATCCCGCCCAAAGATTACTGATTAAAAAACCGCAGAGGAAGCAGAGAACACAGAGAACACAAAGGATAGAGAGATTAAGGAGATAGGTAATCTTACAACACCGAAGGGAGCAATTCCCAATCTTAGAGCAGGGTAGGGGAAATTTCTGGCAAGTAATCCAAAATCCAAAATCTAAAATCTAAAATTGTTTAACCTTAGCGATAATCGCGTAGTCACTCCCCCAGAGTATCGCGCTCAACCAAAGCTCAAATTTATCCCCCAACGAGTCAATCCTTTCATCCTACGATTGGCAGTGTTGATGTTGCCTATTTTACTTCGCGTCCGCCTAAGACCTTGGTTGCCTGCGGGAATTACTGAGGTTAAGGTGACTAATGCTGAAACATTGGCAACAGTGTATCAACAATTTCAAGCTGGAAAAACCCGCCTATTGTTTGCCTTTCGTCACTCCGAGGTAGACGACCCCCTGAGTATTATATATTTATTCACTCGCACCCTACCTAGAACTGCCCGTAAACTTGGTATTTCTTTGCAATATCCCTTTTACAGCCATTTCATTTACGATCGCGGTATGACTATATGGGCGGGTAAATGGCTGGGTTGGGTTTTCTCTCGGTTAGGGGGCATTCCCATCCATCGGGGTAAGAAATTGGATCGGGAGGCAATCCGTGCGGCGAGGGATTTGTTAATTAATGGCAAAATGCCCATGACTATTGCCCCAGAGGGAGCAACTAACGGTCATAGTGAAGTTGTTAGTCCCCTAGAACCGGGTACTGCTCAACTGGGTTTTTGGTGTGTGGAGGATTTACAAAAGGCTCATCGCAGTGAGGAAGTTTTCATTGTTCCCATTGGCATTCAGTATTATTACGTAACTCCTCCCTGGTTAAAGTTGGACTGGTTATTAAGTAAATTAGAAGCGGATTGTGATTTGCCGGTGCAGAGGATTGGTAAGTCTGCGGGTGAGATGCACCAAGATATTTTCTATCAACGGCTATTGGATTTGAGTGAATATGTGATTACCCAGATGGAGGAGTTTTACCGTCACTTCTACAATTGCCAATTCCCGGATAATCATGGATGTGCATCTGACGAAGAGGTTTTAGTAATTCGCTTACAAACCTTGCTAGATAGAGCATTACAGGTGTGCGAACAATACCTGGAACTCCAACCCCAAGGAAATGCGATCGATCGTTGTCGCCGCATAGAAGAAGCTGGTTGGAATTGCATTTATCGCCAAGATGTTGCTGATATTCAAGCTTTATCTCCATTTGAGCGAGGACTAGCTGATTGGATTGCCCATGAATCAGCCATACGAATGCGACATATGCGGTTAGTAGAAAGCTTTGTGGCGGTTACTGGAACTTATATTCAGGACAAACCCTCCCCGGAAAGATTCGCCGAAACCACACTGATTATATTCGATGCGATCGCTCGGATTAAAGGTATAAAAGTACCCCATCGTCCCCGTTTAGGTTGGCGCAGGTCGCAAGTAATAATAGGTACACCTATTTCCGTGACACAATATTGGTTGACTTGTAAGCGTGATTCTCATAGGGAATATCGTCAAGCTGTGAAAAAAGCAGTGAATGATTTAACAGCTGAGTTACAAATTGCTTTGGAGGGGATGATTTCTTCTTAAACAGGACTTACGCAATTGTCACAATCGGTGATTGGTGCGTGACCCTAGAAGTATTATTCCTACGTTCAACCTGAGTTCGGGATAAGCTGAAACTGTTCCCTGTTTCCTGTTAAGAGTTCCCTACCCCCACCAAAAGACTTTTTCAGCAAGCCCTAAATAAACCTTCTTAACCCGAACTGAGGTTACGTATATTTCTCACGTTAATTTTAACTCCTAACACCGAACTCAGGTTACGTTCAAATATTTTCGTGCACCTCATGCAACGGCAATAATGCGGGCAGAAAATCTACACCGCATTTTGCCTCCCCTACAGGAAAAATATGCCAGTTGCGTAAGTCCTAATATTATCGAAAAACTATTTATTGGAAATTAGATGCCGAATTGGTCTTTGATACTTTGAATAAATGTCTTATCATCCAATTCTTTGCGATTAGCCATCATCAATTTGGCATCTTCTCCAGCCGTATAGCGTAATTTGTCAGTGCCATCGGTTGCTGCCTCATAAATAACCTGAGCAACAACACTAGATTCAGAAGCATTGGTTATTAAAGATTCTAGAACATTGAACAGCTTACCAATTAACCCTTGATATTCAGTTAAACTTTCATCATTGTTGAAGTTCAATGAACGACCAACAAAATCAGTTTTAATCGCTCCTGGTTCGATAATTTTTACCTTGCAACCAATTGCTTCCATTTCAAAACTAAGTGCTTCAGAAATTCCCTCAACAGCAAATTTAGTACCGTGATACAACGAAACTAATGGAAAGGTAATTTTGCCGCCAATGGATGAAATATTAATCACAATACCATCCTTATTTTTCCTGAAGTGGGGTAGGATAGCTTTGGTTACATCCAATAAACCCAGCACATTGACATCAAATTGTCTCCTAATCTTTTCGGTAGGGGTTGCTTCTAAAGGACCATAAGCACCATAACCTGCATTGTTTACTAAAACATCAATTTTGCTGAATTTTTCAATACCTAGCTGAACGGCTTTTGTAATTGAATCTTTGTCTAGTACATCTAGTCTTGTTATCAACACATTATCAAGTGTGGTTAATTCAGTTTCTTTTTCTGGGGTTCTCATGGTTGCAACCACATTCCAACCCTTTTCATGGAACAATTTTGCAGTTGCTTTCCCAATACCACTGCTTGCTCCTGTAATTAAAATTGTTTGACTCATTTTTGTTTCTCCTGTTTGATTCAGTTTCATCCTAGAAAATCGAACTCTAAATTGCACTAGCAAATTATGCCAAAATATATGTAAAGTGCGCCAGCAAACTATTGTTCACATTATGCGACCGCCTGAGATAATATGACTGTTGTGAAAGACGGATAATGTATACAGAGAAAGACTTTATCTTTAAAGTTATTCAAGGTTAATGATGAAAATGCCAAAGAAAATAATCGAACTTCTTGATTACAGACAGGCGAAGGCATCTAATAATTTTGTTCCTCAACCTGCTACACTTTCAAGTTTAGGATGGGATGGTATTCATTTTGAACTTCATCGACAGCCCCAATTTGAAACAGTAGAACACCAACACACCATGCACGTAATTGCCTTTGGTTTTTCCGATTCTCCAGGGGAAAGATGGCTAGATGGAAGAAGTCAAAAAGAGAGGCGGGAAAGAGGGGATATTGCGATTATTCCTGCTGGTATTGTTCATCGCTGTAACTGGAATAATTCAGCCGAGTTTGGTATTTTGGCAGTTGAACCTGCATACCTCAAACAAATAGGTCAAGATTTAGTAGATTGCGATCACATTGAATTAATTCCACAGTTTATGAATGAGCAAGATGAACTGATAAAAGTAATTTTCTCAACTTTAAAAGATGAATTAGAGTGCCATAAAATTGGCGGTAATTTATTGATTGATAGCCTGAAAACGACATTAACAATTCATCTATTACGAAAATATTGCGCTACAAAACCCAAACTTTCTAGCTATGAAAATGGCTTATCTAAATTGAAGTTAAGACGAGTAAAGGAGTATATATGTGAACATCTAGGTGACGATTTAAAAGTAATTGAATTAGCTGCGATCGCTCAAGTAAGTCCCTATTACTTTATACGCTTGTTTAGAAAAAGCATAGGTAAAACACCTCACCAGTATATATTGCAGCAGCGCATTGAAAAAGCAAAATATTTGTTGCAGCATCAAAAAATCAGTGTCTCAGAAATTGCAGCTATGGTTGGCTTTTGCGACCAAAGCCACTTGACAAAATACTTTAGACGCATTGTTGGTGTTACGCCAAAACAATATCAAGCTAAATCGCAATAATTTCCCAAAATTCGGCAATTTTTTTCTAGAGTCATGGATAGGATTTTTTTTAAAGTATCTGTAAGTTTTTAGAGATTTATAGATGCAAATGGAACAGAAACAAATAATCATTTTTACTCCTGATGGAGAAATGCCAGCTTTTTTGTGTGTACCTGCTGATAATAGCCCTAAGCCAGCCGTTGTGGTACTAATGGAGGGGTTTGGCTTAACCCAGCACATTAAAGATGTAACAGTACGAATTGCTAACGAGGGTTATCTGGCAATCGCGCCAGACTTATACTATCGGAGCTTACCAAATAATAAGTTTGGCTATGATGAAATCACCCCAGCCAAAGCCATAAGGGATAGTCTCAACTACAGTAAGACTGTAGAAGAAGATATTAAAGCGACATTAGATTACCTGAAATCACGAGAAGATATAGTTTCAGATCGCATCGGTGTAATGGGCTTTTGTTTTGGTGGAAGTATGGCTTTTTATACTGCTACTAAATTTTCCTCAGAGATTGCGATCGCTGCGCCTTTTTACAGTATTGTTCTTGATGAGTGGTTAGAAGCCGTTACCGATATTACTATTCCCATTTATTTATTCTTTGGTGGCGCAGATCCGTTTATTCCTGAAGATCGCATTCAACAAATAGACTCTCGCTTTCAAGAGCTGGGTAAAAATTATCGGTTCAAAGTATATCGTGATGCAGATCATGGGTTTTTCTGTCACGAACGTTCTTCCTACAACCAATTAGCAGCAGAGGATTCTTGGAGTGAACTGACAAAGTTCTTCAAAAATTATCTATAAAAAAAATATCAATCCAGGCATTCGGGTATTAGCGATCGCTATTGATTAAACTTCGCTAAAAGGGTGATTATTGCACATGGGAAAATATTGTAGATGCCCGATCCAATCAAGGGAAAGGGCACGGCGACATTCAGATTATTGCACATGGGAAAATATTGTAGATGCCCGATC
>JAAUYI010145969.1_pt1 | contig 25259 bp, 29 predicted proteins | sample 7278041 | NCBI WGS metagenome assembly JAAUYI01 (sample SAMN14350216, study PRJNA611818) | marine sediment metagenome | isolation source: surface marine sediment (0.6m) | place: French Polynesia: Moorea | collected 2018-08
TGAAAAAGCTTGTCAGGGTTCACCAGGGAATCACCTTCCAGAGAAAGATTCAGATGATTAATCATGTTTTAGCTTCATAATCTAGGTCTCTTTTTTTCCTTTAGGTCGAATTTATAAATTTTTGTCTATCTGCTAGTTTCATTGATTCAAGCAATTTGATTTAAGAAAAGTTTTGACGCTTTATTTAAAGCTTTTAAGAGCTTATTTTTTCTGTAAGAGTTCTTTGTATAAATCTCTTTTTGTAATGTTTGTCCCAAATTCCTTTCAATTTAATTACCTCTTCAGCCAGCTCACTCCATGAAGGTAAGTTTAAGTCACGCTCAATCATGACGCCACAAGGGTTACTTTGTCTTAGGAGGTAATCCAAGAGATCCCAAACTTCGTTTTTTATTGTATTACCATGGGTATCAATGATTCCATCCGGATATTCAGTATGGCCAGCTATATGAACTTGCACAACTCTGTTTAAGGGCAAATTATCTAGATATTCATAGGGATTAAATTTATGGTTTTGACTATTCACATAAACATTGTTCACATCCAGTAAAAAGCCACAGTCAGCTTTTTCTAGAATTACACTTATAAATTCGCTATCATCCAGATGGCTTTCAGGGTAATCCATATAAAAAGAAATGTTTTCAATAAGTATCGGTTTTTGAAATCTATCTTGCAAGAATTTAATTCTCTTTACAATATGTTCAATAGTTTCTTGCGTTCGAGGGAGTGGGATTAAATCATTAGAATAATTCCCTAAAACGCTACTGAAGCAAAGATGATCACTAAACCACGGTGGATTGAATTCCTCAAACAGTTCTTCCAGTTTTGCAAGATAATCTTCATTAAATTCGTCAATACTACCAATTGAGAGACTCACGCCATGCGGAACTAATGGATAAAGTTTTTGGAGCCTCTTTAAGTAATTTTTTGAATGCCCACCGTAACCCATGTAATTTTCTGGCGTATATTCAAGCCAATCAATAAATGAAGAACCTAGGAGTTCTTCAAAGTATTTGTGACGAAATCCTAGGCCTAATCCCAATACTGGGCAATTTTGAAAACCATAATCAATATGATTCATTTAAGCAAAAGTTAATTATTTATGACCACTGCATGAACCACCGGCACATTTGCTGCCTTTGTCTTTTTTATCATCCTTGTCTCCGGAACATGAATCTCCTGCACATTTACCACCTTCTGCCTTAGCAACTTTAGCTCCACTGGTAGAGATTTCTTCAGCAGCTAAAGGAGCTTCGCTCTCGGTTTCAGATGTTGGTGCTGGCACGTTAGCCTGTTGACAACCAGCCAATAAACCACAAGTTAAAAGAATTTGAGCTAGCTTTGCTTTAGAGTTTTTCATTATTTTGCCTCATAAGTACTTATGCAGTTCGAATTATACTGAAAACACTATGAATTAGAAAGAAACTTTTTAGTTAAGAAGTGGTCTGAGCTTAACTTTCCTGGACCGATAATAATTAGCCAAATAAAAATTAGGAAATACGCCCACTCTAGAAGCCTAAAGAAACCAAAAATATCTTTCACTTCGGGAAGATAAGCGGTAATAATTGCCACGGCCATTGTTATAGCAAGTGGAATAGCGCTCAATCTTGTCAAAAGACCAATAACCAACAAAGCTCCGGCAATGAGTTCAGTGTATCCAACCAAAACGGCATTAAACTCAGGGAATGGAATTCCTAAGCTTGTGAAATATCCGGTAATATCAGGAATACTGTGAATTTTTCCCCAACCAGTATTTGCAAAAACCAAACCAATAGATACTCTAATCAAGAAGTTTGGAATATCTCCTAGAAGAGAGACTTCATCGAAAATAGTCCTATATAAATTAGCAATAGCTTGAAACATTATTTACCTTTCTTAGCGAATAAGGAATATTTCAACCAATCTAAATGAAGAGTTAAAATTTAAACAACGAGTAATAACAAACATATTTTTTGCTTCTTTAACTAAGCTATATTAAATATTCGAAGCTATTTAAAAGCCTTGAATTTTTCAAAAGTATTTTCGGAAGGATCAACACTGGGTATTGCTGCTAACAACTTTTGTGTGTATTTATCCTGTGGATGATTTAAAACATCGGATGTTACTCCACTTTCAATAATTTTTCCTTTGTACATTACATAAATTCGATCGGCTAGGAATCTTAAGGATGGTAAATCGTGCGAAATAATTAAGCAGCTTAGGTTTTTCTTTTCCCTAAGATCTTGAAAAAGCTTTAATATTTGTAATCTTATCGAAACATCCAATGCACTTGTTGGCTCATCAGCAATTAGTAGATCAGGCTCACAAGCAATAGCCCTGGCAATAGCAGCTCTCTGTATTTGCCCACCAGAAACTTGATGAGGTAATCGGTTGAGTAACTCAAAATCTAAGTTCACCAATTGAAAGAGATCTTTTAGCTTTTTATTTAAACTCTCGTTATTAGTAGCTATTTTGTGTTCAATTAGCGGCTGGCTAATACTACTTTTCAGGGTGAATTTTGGATTGAAACTTCCATAAGCATTTTGAAATACCATTTGAATTTTTTTCTTTTGCTTTTTGGATCTTTTTTCCTTTAGATTTATCGGCTCATTTTCAAAGGTCATTTCTCCATAATCAGGTTTTTCAAGACCTATTACAATTCGAGCCAAAGTAGTTTTTCCACAACCGGATTCGCCAGCCAATGCAACTATTTCACCTTTTTCTATCTTTATACTAGCTTTATCAACTGCTCTGTAACCATCAAAACTTTTAAAAACTTGTACTAGGTTAAGAAGATTCATTCCTGTAATGATTTTAATTCAATATTCATATCACTGAATTTATATCACTTAGTCTACTTCAATCAAAGTGATTTTACTCTCTAACCTTAAATAACCTTCGACCTTGTCAGCGAATCTCTGTAAAACAAACTGTAATTTAAGAATTATTTAATAACTGGTCTTGTCGTATCTTATTAGACTTAAGTGCTAGATTTTATTGTTTATTTTAAACTTTCGGCTATTTTTTATTTAACTTAATTTAATAATGATAAAAGCATTAATTGGAGCTTATCGTAAAGCTTTCCCTGCAGATAAGCTTCCTCAAAATTATAAAAGACCAACTCCTCGACATAAATTTATTGCTAATCCAGTCATATTTGCGGCTGCTAGTTTTTATCTTCAACCCCTCTCCGTGTACCAAAATTACTTAGAAATTGGCAGACAACAATCGGAAGCTTCACGAAACAGAGATTTAAAACATTTAGTTTGCCCAACCAAATTACCAGCACACCCCAAAGTCTTTGGCGAATTCTTAAGAGAAAATTCCCCTGGCTCTAATGTTGATTTCAACAGAATTACTTATGATGTTTCGAAGCAAGCAATTATAAATATTAATCCCAGAGATTTCCCTAAAGATAGTTCAGTGAAAGTTGGAGAAGAGATATCCTTGTCTAAAGGAAATGAGATTTTTCAGAATTGGAGTATCCCTTTAGACAATGGAAAAAAAGTTCCCTTTAGATCGGGAAATAAAGTTAATGTTCAGCAAAGCATATTGCCTGTTTTAAAAAACAACGAACATTCAGCAATAGTTTTAAAAACCAATCCAACTAATTCCAACACAGATAATCAAGTTGTCGCTTTAGTTGGAGTTGGTGCTTCATCAAACTTTACTAGCGGGATTCCTCGAGCGATTGAGCTATTGAGATATTCTTTTGAAAACCAAATCCCAATAATTATTATCATCTCTTCACTTCCTGGGCACAGTTCTTATGGTGGAGAAACTTTAAAAGGGCTAAATACTGATAGTAATAAAAATATAAAAAATTGTACTCTAACCGAATCAACTTCCAATCAAGGAAATCCAACTATTAAATACGATGAAGCTTATTCAAATCTGGCTAATTTTTTAAAAAAGCATTCCAAAATTTATATTAGTGCTGAAAGTACTTCTGCATTGTTTGCATTGAAAATGCTGCCAGCGCTCTCTCAAAATAGCAAAATAAAAGTAGATTTATATTCTCCTTTCTTGGGTGAAATAAATGAATGGTCCAAAATTTCAAGAGATTTCGCTTCATTCTTTATCTCTGAAATAAATGAGGTAGTTTCAGGACAGAATTTAACCCAATCATTTATATCGCCATCTGAATTCTCTACAAATGCTTACTTGAGGAGCGATGGAAAAGTAAAAAACTTATCAATAAATAAAGCACCAGAAAACACACCAAAATCTCAACAGAACACGATAAATGAAATTCTTAAAGTACCGCAAGCAAGATATTATCCATTATCATGGGTAAAGCATATTAAGGAATACTGGGAAGGAGTACGTGGGCTAACTTCTCTGGAAAAACTAGAATTAAACGTAGCTATCTCTACTGGTGATCCAATAGTCTCATACCATAAAACTACTCAAGAACTAAACAACATTTTCCCAAAGACTAAAATCACTCCAATAAAATCAAATGAACACAACCTCACAACTAATACGAAAGAACCTGAATTCAGAAGTATTGTTACTGACTCAATAAGAAAATCTTTAAATTCCTTGGTAGACTCAAGCAACCAAAATTAAGTTTTTATATACTCAGTAGATTTTTCATAAAATTATTCGCAATATCAAATTGGTTTATTTGAAGTGTTGAAAAGTAAAGATCAAAATGAATTTCAAAGAGATATTGGATTTCGATTGAAGATATAAGTATCAACTGGACAACTTAATAAGAAACCTGACGATAAGACTCTTTGCTTAACTTATCACTTCCTTTGAGCCAATATCATCACTGAAAAAAGAAAACGATAATTGATTGAAATTAGGATCTTTAAATAAATCTTGCAACACCAGCTGAATATAGTTATTGCTTTGCTCTGAATCTAGCGCTTCATGGTCTTCATTAAGTTGAAGACTTGTATTTGAATCACCAGAAAATTGGAAATCGAAAGAATTTGAAATTTGATTTACTTGATATTCCATTAATACTTTATGTGAAAACCTTGAAATTAACCATTCTGTGTACCTATAGAAGCCTACTCAAGTAAAATAGTTCCCATTTTGTTAACAGTTTTTTTGTAATTGAAAACGCACTTGGCAGGACTCGAACCTGCGACCGACCGCTTAGAAGGCGGTTGCTCTATCCACTGAGCTACAAGTGCTTATCTTACTTTATTTATCTCATGCGCCCGGCGCGGATCGAACGCGCGACCTTTGGCTTCGGAGACCAATGCTCTATCCACTGAGCTACGAGCGCTTATTGTATCAGTATATTACTCATTTAACCATTGCTAATTGCAGAAAAACATTTTAACAATTAAGCAAGCACTAGTACTTAGAATGTAAGCAATCCCCTTCAATCAGCGTACTTAATAATTTGTCAGTGAAAGTTTATGGTACTCAACTGCAGACTGATAATGCGTAATCTCTAAATTTTGGTAAATCAATTCGATCGATCATTCCAATTAACTCTTTTTCAATAGAATTATCTGAGACAGAATCATCAAATGTTTGAAAGCCCATTCTATGTTCGCTCAAATAATAAACCATAATTTCCGTTCTCCCTTCATCTAAAGCACGAGTCAACATTTGACATTTCAAGTGTGCTACTTCACAATCTATTCTTAAGGGACGAACACCTCTCAAGTATCTGCTGAAAGGTTCAGCAATAATTCTTTTACCGGGTTCCCCTACTAAGCCATATGGTTCTAGCTCTTTCATGAAAAATTCAGCAGCATTCATACTAATTTTATTTTGAGATCTATATTCTTTTTTATAGCCTTCAGCAACAACCACAAGGGCGTGCCTTCTCATCTTTAAACATTCCGCAATTTCTTTAAACACCGCTGAAGGAAAATCAAAAGCTGGTAATATAATTAAATGCGCCCTCGCAGCAGCTCCAGAGTGCAAAGCATGTCTTCCACTTTTATTTCCCATCATTTCTAACAAGTAAATTCTTTGATGAGTAAAAGCATCTTCATACAAACCTCTAGCTATTTCAGCTCCGTGTTCTGCGCATGAGAGAAAACCTACTGAGCGATCATTAATTACATCTGAATCGGCTGAAATATTTATAAAGCCAGTTCTCACATCTTTAGGGAGAAACTGACTTAAGGACTTAGCACCCCTTAAAGTCCCATCTCCTCCACAAAACACAACAACATTAAAACCATTTTTAACAATTTCTTGTGCCGCTTTTTCTTGTATTTCTAGTTGCTGAAACTTTGGATACCTTTCAGAACGAAAATCAGAGCCAGGGAAAAAATTTCGTCTGCCCATTGTTTCCGTAGGCAAACCTTTATGATTTAATTCAAAAGCAGTTAAAGGACTTGTAACAACTCTTACCAATTGTGGTTCATCAGAGAATCCTTCACATAATGACCGAAAACCTGATCTTGCTGCCCAACATTCCCAGCCTAGTTTTTCACCCTCTTCCGTAAGCCCAACTGCTACTGCCGTGTAACCAGGGGCTAGTCCACCATCAAATACAAAAAGTGCTTTCATAAATTAATGAATCCTCAAGGACTATATACCAAACAAAACTAGCATTAATACTTAAAGCTAAGTTAATTTTCAATAATTTAGTATTCTCATTCTTCTCTGAACATTTGTATATTAATCAAATATTTGTGTTGTGAATAAAATAAAAAATAATCTAAATTTTCAGTATTTCTCTTGTCCACTAAGAAAGAATTAGTTTTCTTAGATTAGATTTATGTTGAGTTAATATTAAAGTGAATATAATTTACTCATTGTTAACAAAGTTGCTAGATGTTAAATACAATTAAGTTTCATCCTTTAACCCAAAAGTTCTCTATCCAAAAAGCAAATAATAAACCCCCTATTCATGAATCGATAAATTCAAGTAATCAAATCAGTTCAAAAGATTATCTTGTTATAAAAGTGCACCCTTTTGATGATAGAGTTCCAGTTCCTTCACAGAATTATTCGACTGCCGATTACATCACCATAAGGTCTCATGAGAATAGAGGCTTAATAGCAATGGAAAAATATATATCCGCGGCTGACAAGTATGAATTATCAAGAAAACAATCTTTAATAAAAGCGTTAGGTTTAAACATCCCTATACATAAACTCAAAAGCTTAGGAGAAGAAAGAATTCACCAGCTTTTAGAATTAATTAACTCTTTTAGAGAAATTAAAAATGGGATTAAATCTGAAAACCGTTACGAAAATCAAGTTTCCAAAGAAACCATTAATGAATTTAAGAGAGCAAGACATAATCTTGAGTCTGCTTTAAAAGAAATAAAGAAAGAGTTTAGGTTGAACTGGTTTTGGTGGCCCAGGCATGTATTTCAGTAAATAAATTTAACTAAATACTTCAGTATGTATCCTTCTTAATTCCTCTATATCAACATTATTTTCATCCACCCTAACAATTGAAACTGCTTTTTTCTTTCCTAGTATTTCTAATGCGACATTGAGATTATTTTTAGAAAGAATTCGTTTTTTTGCATATTCTTGAAGTTCAGTTGGAGAGATTTCTTTACCAAGTATTTTTTTGGTTACTCTTCTAACTATCATCGCCATATAGGAACCGGAAATTGTTTCAAAAGATCTTTCGTGCATAAACACTGAGTCTTCAGCAGCCGGTTTTGGAATGAAACTTTTTTTTAAAGCTTTAAGAATACTTGCAACTTCTTTTTCTAAGGGAATTACTCTTTCTCTACCATAGTTACCAATTGATACAAAGGAAAGTTTAGACAGGTTCAAGTTCTGCCATTGAAGACAGCTCAGTTCTTCTAAAGAAGCTCCGGTAGTTAATAATAGCCCTAAGATGGCTCTTTTAGTTAGACTTAATGATTGATCGGAGAATAAACTGTAAAATTCGTTGTCTTCTAGATCAATCGGCAAATCAGGCTTAACTGGTGCAGGATCATGAAACTGCCAAGGAAGATGAAATTCTCTGTCAATATCAAAGCCTTTATATTCTTCAAGCCATAAAAGAAATTTTCTAATATTCGTTCCTCTTCTATTTGCCGCTCTAACAGGAAATTGTTTCAACCAGGTTAATAACTGTTCCCTTTTTAATTCAGAAAACTCAAATTTCTCCGCTGCATAAAATTGCGCGAAGTAATCAAGATCTGTTTCATAAGCACGCAAGGAATTGGGTTTTAAGTTTTTGGAATCTAGGAATTCATCAAAAAGTTGATTTAACTCAGTTATTTTTATTTTCAGCTTCGATTCCATACTCTTTCAAACGAGTCTCTATGTCTTTTTGAGTATATCCCATTCCATTAATCCTTTCGTAAGCAATATCTTCAATTTTTTCTATTAGTTCATCTACCGGTAATCCAGTCTTTTCACTCGCGGCTTTAACGGCAGATTCATATTGCTTCTCTAGTTCTTGTTTTATATTTCCGGGAACTTTAGACATTACACCAACTATCTCATCCCAAAGTAAGTCCACCTTGAATTTTGCAATAACTTCAATAATCTTTTGGTTTTCGTCTTCGATGTTAGGTTCAGCGTTCATAAGTTGAATTTCTTTTATATTTTAAATTCCTTAAGTAGGTTTGCCATTTCTATTGCGGCCAAAGCGGCTTCTGAACCTTTATTACCTTGCTTGCTACCGGCTCTCTCTAAAGATTGCTCTATTGTATCAGTAGTTAAAATACCTAAAGATATTGGTACTCCAGTATCCATCCCAACCTGAGAAATTCCTTTAACTGCTTCAGCGGCAATTAAATCAAAATGTAAAGTTTGCCCGCGAATAACCGTGCCGATTGCAATAATTACGTTGTACTTTTTTGTTTCAGCCATTTTTTTTGTCATTAACGGAATTTCAAAAGAACCCGGTACATAAACAACCTCTATATTGGATTCACTGCCTCCGTGACGAACTATCGTGTCAACTGCACCTGCCAAAAGCTTTTCATTAATAAAATCATGCCACCTGCTTATCACAATGGCCACTCGCAAATCTTTTGCATCTAAATTGGCTGAAATTACTTTATATGAAGAGGACATTATGGTGAAAACTTTAAAAAGTATTAACGATTAATTTGAATTATTTTACAGGTAAATAGCCTTCTTTGTATAAAACTTCTTGAGCTTCATTTGAGGTTATAAAATCCAGGTATTCAGATAACTCTGGAGATTTTTCTTTGTCTTTAACTAAATAATAAAGGCTCCTTGATATTGGATAATTACCTGATTTAATTTCATCTTCTTTGGGTTCAATGCCATCTAAAGACAAAGAGCTCACCTTATCATCTAAAAAACCATAGGAAATATAACCAATAGAGTCAGCAATTAGCTCAACAGATTTCTTTACTTCCGCATTGGAATTGAGAACAACTGCAGAAAGAATCATTTCGTTGCAAGCAGACTTCTCTTTTAAGTTTTTCGGACAAACAACCAACTCTTCAAAAGTTTTTCTAGTTCCTGAGCCAGATTCTCTATTAATGACCTGAATTGTTCTATTCTTTCCACCTAGTTCTTTCCAATTAGTTATTTCTCCAGTGAAAACTTTTCTAAGTTGCTCAGATGTTATTTCTTTAATATCATTCTGGTTATTAACAATAATCGCCAGAGCATCTTTGCCTATTTCTACTAATTCAAGCCCATCTTTTTCTTCCTCGGATAATTCTCTAGAAGAAGCACCTATGTCAACCTGTCCGGATTTTACTAGATTTACTCCGTTAGTGGATCCACCACCTTGAACATTTACAATTACTTTTTTTTCTTTATAAAAAATTGATGCCCAATCTTCCGATATTGGAAGAATTGTCGTTGAACCGGCAATGGTCAATTTCTTTGCATCTGGAACGGAAGTACATCCAAACATGCTTAAAGAAAAAAGAATAGAAAAAGTAATTAAAAAACTTCTAAGATTAAGCGAAATCATAAAATTGAATATTAGAATTTATCCACAGAACATTATAGAAAATTTAATTGTTTTTCAATTGAATCCTGGAAAATCCTTAAGAAACATAATGAGTTGATGTTTTTGAATAACAATGTAACTTTAATAGGAATGATGGGCTCTGGGAAGTCGACAGTTGGTAAACACCTGGCTCAATCAATGAGTTTCAAATTTCTAGATACAGACGAATTGATAGAACAAAAGCAAAAAAAAAGTATTTCCCAAATCTTTACGGATAATGGTGAAGAAGAATTCAGATATATAGAAAGTAAAACGGTTGAAGGGCTAGTTTTTCAACCGTTAGAGAACCATATAATTTCAACCGGTGGAGGAATTGTTTTAAATGAAGAGAACGTAAAAAACTTCAGATCAATTGGAACAATTGTCTGGCTGAATGCATCTTCTCAAACCATTTTAAGTCGAATTGAAAGTGACAGCTCAAGACCTCTATTAGCAAGCTCTGAAAACGAAACATTTATGGAGAAGCAAATGAAAATTGAACAAATTCTAAAATCAAGAACAGTTAAATATCAAAAAGCAGCAGATTTTATAATTAATGCCGATCATAAGAGTGTAGAAGAGATTAGCCAAGAAATAATTGATTGCTTGAGTCTGAAGCGAGAGTTATAGATATTCTGATTTCTAAGAATAATTTATGATCATTAGATGAAACAAATAAATCAATAATTCCACAATCCAAAGCAAAGATAGTAAACAATGATAATAAGTAATTTTATAGATCTCAAAGATAAAGTGATTCAAGTCGCTAATAGACTTGACCCTGATTCAGATACAGCACAATCAATAGAAGAAAAAACAAGAGAAATTTTAACTTCTTTTAAAAATAGTAATAACAAACTTGAATCGTTAAAAGAGTTAAGTAAAAAGTTTGACAACAAAGATATTTCAGACTTTAGAGTTGATTGTACAAAAAAATTTGATGAACTCGCATCAAATCAAAAAGGTGCAATTAAACTAGCGGTAAGAAGGATTGAAAAGTTTCAAAAAGCATGCCTGCCTAAGGATTATTCTTTAGTAGAAGATAAGGACTTATTAAAGCTCATTTTTAAACCAGTTGACTCAGTTGGCATCTACGTACCAGGAGGTTCTGCACCACTTTTATCAACGCTGATGATGACAGCTATTCCAGCTAAAGTTGCCGGTGTAAAAAGAATTGCACTAGTATCCCCACCAAAAGTTCACAATTATATTTTAGCTGTTGCGGACTACCTTGGAATTCAAGAAATTTATCAAATAGGCGGTGTGCAAGCGATTGCGAGCCTAACCTATGGAGTGGAAGAAATTGGTCTACTTCCGGTAGATAAAATTGTTGGCCCTGGAAATCCTTATGTAACCATCGCTAAAAAACTGGTTTTCGGGAAAGTAGGGATTGATGCTTTATATGGCCCAAGTGAATTAGTTATTATTGCTGATGAGTTTGCAAATCCAAAGCTCATTGCCCATGACTTAATGAGCCAATTGGAGCATGGTTCCGGTTATGAAGCAGCTTGTTTATTTACAAATTCTCAAAATGTCGCAGAAAAAGTAATTACTGAGTTTGAAATTATTTTGGAAAATCAACCGAACAAAGCAAATATTAAAAAAGCTTGGAGTGATTACGGAATCATAGGCTTAACTGAAACTTTAGAACAATGTGCTGAGCTATCGAACCTTTTTGCCCCCGAACATTTAGAAATAAAAGTTAAAAAGCAATCCGAGATTTTATCTCTTATAAAACATGCCGGTGCAATTTTCACTCAAAAATCAAATGAGGCATTAGGAGATTACCTTGTGGGTCCAAGTCATTGCCTCCCAACTGGTCGTTCTGCAAGATTCTCTTCCGGGTTATCAGTAATGGATTTCTTGAAAAGAAGCAGCTTTGTAGATATAAACCCAAGTGAAGAATTGATTGAAGCGACTGCAGTTTTGGCAAGAATGGAAGGTCTTGAAGCGCATGCACAAGCAGCACTTTCTTTTAAAAACTCATACTAATACGAAAGCATTTTATTTTAAGCCTGTTATATTTTCTGAGTAGATCACAAACATAGGCCAACTAATATGTCCGATAAATACGAACTATACGGATTTCCAGTTTCTCCTTTTTCATATTTAGTAAATGCGACTCTTGAATATAAAGGTTTGAACTATGAAAACAACATCGTTAACTTGCGCAAAGGAGAACAAAAACATCCTGAATATCTTGAGATTAACCCTTATGGCTTAGTTCCATGTATAAAGTTTGGAGAAACTTCAATTTATGAGTCTTGGGCAATTTTTGAATATCTTGAAGAAAAACACCCAGACAAATCAATGCTACCTAAAGATGCGATTCAAAAATCGAAAGTTCGTTCAGTAGGATTAACTATTACTAACGAGTTAATCCCTTTGACGGCTCAGTTACTTCGAGATCAATTAGGAATGGTACCTCTTAGCAAGGAAAGAAAAGAGCAAGTAATAAATAATTTAGAACAAAAGTTATCTGTTTTTAGTAATGAATTAAAGAAAGTAAAAGATTTTTGCGAATTTTCACCGATTGAACCGCTATTTTTTCAAGCTTGGATGAATGTAACCTTTTTACTTCCAAACTTGAAAGAAGAATACCCTACATTAACTGAATACTACCAACAACTTATTGAGCATCCGAGTATTCAAAGCATTGAGCAAAATCCAAAAACAATAGAAGTGAGGAACCTAATGAGGGACTTGTTTATGCAAAAAGCTTAATAGCTAATCTATTACTTCTACATCAAAATTATTAGAATTGGCCCAATTGGAAAGTTGTAAATTTATTTCATCAGACCAATTGGGTTGATTTTCATTGTTTCTATTTTCAAAAAGCTGTACCCCTTTTTCTTCATCATCAGACCACCTGGGATAAAGATGAATATGTATATGCTTAACTTTCTCACTTAGAGTAATCCAATAAACTCTTTTAGCTCCACAATCCTCCAAAATTGAAGCCCATTTCTTTGCCGCTAAAAACACTTCATCGGGAACTTCTGAATATTTTTCAGTTGACCGAGGACAGGCGATTTGAAGATAACCTTTTCTTTTTCCTTTGATAGCAACTAGATTCTTAGTTGTTTTAGTTATAAAAGGATTGGGGATACTCATTCTAAATTATTCAAATTCGACATTTATATTCAAATAAATTAAAACAAATGTCTCATTTCTACAATAAGTTCATAATTTGTCATTTCAAAAGTTACTGGTGTTATAGAAATACAACCCTCTGCTGCTCTACTTACATCGGACTCTGGGTCATTATCGGAGGTTAACAAATCTCCAGATAACCAATAATAAAAACGGCTTCTTGGGTCCATTCGTTCTTCATATGTGTCTTTGTACATTCTTGAACCAAGAGTAGTTAAAGCCATACCAGTTACCTCTTCTTTTGGAAGAACCGGTAAATTAATGTTGAAAATTGTTTTTGATGGCCATTTGAACTCTTTGCTGCCGAGTTTTTCTAACAGCTTAGGGACATGGTAAGCTTCCTCGTCAAAATCAGTTGTTTTATATTCAGAAACACTTATTGCAACACTTTTTACTCCATAGATTGCACCTTCCATTGCCGCACTAACGGTACCAGAATACAAAACATCGGATCCCATATTAGGACCATGGTTAATCCCAGAAATGACCCAATCAGGTTTGAAGTCTAGTATTTTATTTATTGCAATTTTTACACAATCGGCAGGAAAACCATCAATAGCGTATATAGCTTTAGCTCCTGGAAAAAAATCTTTATCTAAAATATCGACTCTCAAAGGTCTATGAAGAGTTAAAGCATGTCCGGAAGCACTTCTTTCTTTATCAGGAGCACAAACATAGACTTCATAGCCTTTACTAATGAGACTGGTACAAAGAGACCTTAACCCAGCTGCGTGAACTCCATCATCGTTACATACAAGTATTTTCAATATTCATTTCCTTTTGTTGTGAGACGAGAACTTTTAGACTTGCTAATTTAAACTAATTCTCAAAATCTAAATACTCCACGTAAAACTATCAGTAAAATCCCTAGCAAACTCCTAGATCTCTACTTTACCCAAATTTAATAAAAATTTTTCACTAATTCATTTTTACGATAAAGATTAATATAAAGTTATTGAGAAATTAGAAATTGGTAGAAATGATTAGAATTATTTTCATTATTAATTTTTTATTCCTGCATTCTACTTGATGGTAATTCAACTTCAAAATATTGAATATCTTTTAGCAGTCTTGAATAGTCTGAAAACAGGAGTTGTTATCTTTCACAAAAAAAATCTCCTTGAACTCAACGAAAGTGCAAAAAATTTGTTGAAAGTAGATAATGCAAATATAGAAAAAAATGATTTAGGTAACTATCAAGCCAGTCTTATTGACCTAATTCAATTGGATGAAAATTTATATACAAAGCAATTAACCGGTGAAATTGGAAAACCAATCAATGCAACTCTTCATTTAATTAAGGATTACCAAATTGTTGAATTATCCGAATCTTTTGAAACTAAGCTCGGAGAGGCCAGCCACGAAATAAGAAGACCTTTAACAAATGTAAGAACCCTAGTTGATACACTGCATTTATGGGGAGCAGCAGAAGATCCTGATGCACGCAAGAAGTTTTTAGGACAATTGCACAATGAGGTTCATAGACTCTCTAAACTCGTCGAAGAGCTTTTAAATCTAAGCAGAATCCAAGCCGGCTCTATACCTTTAAATATTCAACAACTAGCACTAAAAGCATTAGTTCAAGAAACAATCAATATGCTTTTAGTGCAGGCTGAAAAAAAGAGCGTGGAAATTATTAATGACATTCCTGACAATTTCGTTCTAATAGCAGACATCGACAAGATGACTCATGTGGTGCAAAACCTAATTGAAAATGGCATTAGGTACAACAAAGAAGGAGGCAAATTAACCATTAAACCTGTAGAAAACAATGTAAGCTTTCTCATTCAAGATACAGGAAAGGGTATTGAAGAGGAGAATGTTCCTCATATTTTTGAAAGATTCAAACGTTTTAACAAAGAGGTTCCAGGAACAGGATTAGGACTAGCAATAGTCAAAAGTATAATTGATTTACACGGAGGAAAAATCGACGTAATCTCCAAAGTAGGAGAAGGTACTCAATTCATTATTTCAATTCCCCCCAAAAAGATTGTTATGCCAGTTGGAAGCTAGATAATTAAAAATGAAGATTCATCATGGATACTTATAGAAATGTAAAATAATATAATGACTGAATTCAAAGCCGTTTACATAACCTGCAAAGATAAAGCTGAAGCAAAAAAAATTGCTAAATCACTTTTGAAAAATAAATTAATTGCTTGTGCAAATATTTACGATCATGTTTCCTCTTATTACAACTGGAAAGGAAGCATACAAAAAGATAAGGAAGCAATATTCATATGTAAAACTAAAGAAGAATTTGTTGAAAGAATTATTAAAGTTATTCGAGATCTTCACAGTTATGAATGTCCTTGTATTCTAGTGTTTCCAATTGAAATCGGAAATCCTGAGTTCTTAACTTGGATAAATCAACAGTTAAATATAACTAACAACTAAGTTAAGAGTATTTTTAAACTTTCAACCTTAGTATAGAGATAAAGCCAAGCATATGTAAAAATTATCAAGTTGCAATTTTTATAAATAAACTGAATAAAACCACTCAAAGATATGTCGACTCCTGGAATACTGCAAAAGAATCTCGATCAAACTAGTTTATCCGCTGAAACCGCAGCGTCATTTTTAGAGCAAGTTGCAAAGAAAGTACCCGGTTTCGACGATGCAATTTTAAATATTCTCACCTATTCCAAAAGAGAAATCATAGTTGAAATACCAATAAGATTGGATGATGGCAGTGTCTCTGTATTCAGAGGTTACAGAGTTCAACATAACAATTCACGAGGTGGTCCATTTAAGGGAGGTTTAAGATTTCACCCTGAGGTTAATCTCGCGGAAGTAAGAGCTTTAGCCATTTTAATGACATGGAAAGCTGCATTAGTCAAAATACCTTTTGGGGGAGCAAAAGGAGGCATTTGCTGTGATCCTAAAAAGCTATCAAAAACAGAATTAGAAAGACTCACGAGAGCATACACCGAACATCTGGGGGACAACATTGGACCATACAACGATATACCTGCCCCCGATGTAAACACAAACGCACAAATTATGGCTTGGATGTTTGACGAATATGCAAAAAGCCATAATAACTGCTCTCCAGCTGTTGTTACCGGTAAGCCAATTGAGATTGGTGGTTCTGAAGGACGTGAAGAAGCCACGGGGAGAGGAGTAGTTATTGTCACAAAAGACTTACTCAAAGACTTAAAACTGGATATCTCGGAATCGAAGTTTATAATTCAAGGCTTTGGTAACGTAGGTGCAAATGCCGCGAGAATTTTGCATTATGAGTATGGTGCCAAGATAATTGGGGTTTCAAATGTTGAAGGAGCTGTTTTTAACAAAAACGGGCTTAACATTCCAGAATTATTAAGCTATCAATCAAAGCATAAAACCTTAAAAGGCTTTCCTAACAGTGAATGGCTAACGAATGATGAACTTTTAGTACAAGACTGCGATGTGTTAATCCCTGCAGCTTTAGCTGGTTCTATAAATGAAAGAGTTGCTAAAGAAACAAATGCTAAGGTAATAGTTGAAGCTGCCAATGCTCCAGTAACCATTCAAGCGGATGCAATATTAAACGAAAGAAAAATACATGTTATCCCTGGTATTTTAGCTAATCCTGGAGGTGTTATTGTCTCTTACTTTGAATGGGTTCAAAATCTACAACAACTCTATTGGGAAAGACATGAAGTTATAACAAGGTTGGACAAATTGCTAACAGAAGCTTATAAACGTACTTATAGGATTTCAGTAGAAAACAACTGCTCTTTGAGAGAATCAGCCTTAAGAATAGCTTTAACGGATGTTATTAAATCGATCCAAGTTAGAGGTTTTTAAATTTATTGAGTTGATAATTTAAATAGTAATTTGTGAAAAAAGCTTCTGCAACTTATACTTTGACGCATCAATCTATTTGCACCAAATAATTTGAAGAAGCTTAAATTGTTAAGTAATTTAAAAATATTTAAGCTTGTTTGATAAGAAGCAACTTTATTTCTAAAAGCATTAATATAAATTTGATTATTAGAGTCTATTTCAATCCCAAAATTTTTAGCCATCAACTCAAGCTCTATTAATTTAATTGAATGTTCAACTGGATTCATACCCATAGAGACTCTTTCAAACCGAGGATTTACAAATAATTGCAAAGGACCAATAATATTTCCTAATACATTGAAGAATGCTTTATGCTCATTATCATCTATAAGTTCCTTCTTGTAATAACCACCATGTCTTTCTATAAAATCTTGCAGCCAAAATCTTAGTGCTTCATTTTTTTTGAAGCCATCAATTGTATTCACTTTGATAATATCTTGTTTATTGACTGAAATTTTTGATGAGCATAGCTTCTTTAGAGAATGGGTTACCTTCATTCAGTCCCTTTCTACTCAACTTAAATTTCATGATATCAAACTATCTAGCTCCCATCCCCAATTTCTGAGCCTGTTGATAAACTTTACCTTCTGTTAATATACTTGGGGCAACAATCACATCAACATTTTGCATCTCTTTTAAGTTCATTGCACCCAAAGTCCCCATGGAAGTTTTTAAAGCACCAATCATATTATGGAATCCATTATCCATTGTTGCTGGCCCATGAATTATTTGTTGATAACTACCAAATGTACCAACTTTAATCCTTGTCCCTCTTGGAAGAACTGGGCTGGGAGTTGCCATGCCCCAATGAAAACCTTTGCCTGGTGATTCGTCGGCTCTAGCTAATGGAGAACCAATCATTACTGCATCAGCTCCACAAGCAATCGCCTTACAAATATCTCCAGAAACAACAATTCCTCCATCAGCAATTATTGAAACTTCTTTACCAGTCTTTTCTCTAAAATCATTTCTTGCATCAGCACAATCCATAATTGCTGTTGCCATTGGTACTCCAACTCCTAGAACACCTCTACTCGTACAAGCTGCACCAGGTCCAATACCAACCAATATAGCCGACACACCAGTTTCCATTAAATCCAAGGCTACTTTATATGAAGAGCAATTACCCGCAATAACCTTAAGCTTTGTACTTTCACATAACTTTGCAAGATTCAGTCCCTCCTCTTTTCCAATGTGTTGAGTAGAAGTTACGGTAGATTGAACGAATAAAAAATCAGCGCCAGATTCAGCAATAATCGGTTCAATGTTTTTAACCTCCTGAGGGACACTTGAAACTGCAATAGTCTTACAACCAAGCTCTCTCATTTGTTCCAGCCTACTTCCAATAAGCTCTATTTTTACCTCTTCTGAGTAAAACTTTTGCATTAAACTAACAAATTTTTCATTGGGAGCATTGGCTATCTCTTCCAATCTTGCTTCTGCATCCTTGTATCTTGCCCACAAACCTTGTAAATTAAGTACAGCTAAAACTCCCTGTTTAGACATCTCCGCTGAACTTTGGGGAGATACAACACTGTCCATTGCACTAGCTATAATCGGAGTTTCAAGATTATATTCTCCGAATTTCACTTTTGTGTCACATAGTAAAGGATCAATAGTTTTTCCCGAGGGCGATAATGATATTTCATCGAATCCATAAGTTCTTCTCAAACTATCGTTTCTTTTTTTATGACTCATATTAATTTTTTGTAAATTGTTTTGTGAAATTTTATTAAATTAGAAGATACAAATCAATTGAAAGCTTCTATTTATAGTATTAGATCAGTACGTTAAACATTGGAAGATGCCAAAAGTACGAGCTTTTTAAGGTATAAAGGAGGACATAATTCTGTAAAATAAACATTTGTTAATACTCCAATAGTTCTACGTTAGCACGTCAAAATATTAAAACAGCTTAATGTTTCCGAAAAAACGAATATACAATAAAGTAATAATTCTAATTGCCTTCTGTGTAATAAGTGTATTTGTCATACCAATTAGCTTTTATTTTTTTAAGATCTTTCAATCTTCTAAGAATCATAGCCTCCAACAAAGAGAAATAAATATTTACTCTCACAGAGGATTCAACTTACAGAACAAGAAAAAAAACTGGTTGGTTTATCCAGCAAATCAATCTTCTTCAATTATCAACTCACTCAAAACATATAACGGAGTTGAATTTGATTTACATGAAGTAAACTCCACGAATAGGAAGAAAGAAATAGTTCTACTTCACAACGATCATTTAGATTTATACAGCTTCCCTAAAGTTCACTTTTCAAATTATTACTACAAAGAATCAAATCCACCAAAATTAAACTTAAATTATACAGTTCGCTCTCTTGAGGAATCTTTCCAAGTTCAACCAATCAAAATTCAAAGATTAATAGATAAAGATGAAAATTACTCTCTTGGCAAACTTCAAACCTTCGTAAATTTATATAAAAAGCTCAAAAACAAAAAAACAACTTTTTGGGAGCTAAAAACAGGAGGAAAGAAAGCATTCAGATTGTATAAAACAAGCCTACCATTCAAAGTTAGCAAGACTATCCTTGACAATAATCTTGCCAAGAATTCAGTAGTAATTTCTTTTTACTGGTGGGTACCAATTAAATCTAAAATAGCAGCTTTAAGCAAGGGAAAATATTTATTAACAGGCATTGATGTCGTAGATCAATACGTTACAGAGCAATATGTATATTTTGCAAAAATACTAGGGTACGATTTCTTCATGCCACCACACGATCAGGTTAATTTAAAAATCCTTCAAGCTTGTAAAAAAGTTGATTTAAAGCTTGTTTCGTGGTCTAGAGGAACTATAAAAGACGAAGACAGATCATTAAAAACATTACTTAACTTATATTTTTCACTTTCGACAAACGAGAGGCCGAGCCTTGGACTAATAGTGAACCAAAACGAAAAACATATTAAGAGACTAATTAATAGAACTAAACAATTAAGTACTAAAAGAACTTGAAATAACCCTGTGAAGGTGAAGATTCCTATATCCAAGAACGCTTATGATTCTCTTTGCAAAAACGAACGTATAAGAGTTTTAAATAGTAAGAAACAATCTAAATCTTCAATCAAATGCATTACGGTGAAACTTCACCCTCAAAAAGTAATTAGAAACAAGTTTTGCATTGCAGTATTAGCTTTAGCAGGTTCTTTTATTACTTTCACACAAGCATTATCAAAAGGTCTAATATTCAGTGACCCAAATGCTGGAAATAGCAAAACATTTTATCCAATGCAATCAGATCTAGTTCATACAGACCCAAATGGTCACACTTATAAGTTCCCACACTTATTCAGGAAAGATCATCAAAAAATAATTGTGGCTGTTTTTGGAGTCCACGTCTCTTGGCAAAATGCAAAAATTGGTTCTCAAATTCTTGCAAACTTAATGGATAATCCAGTGGTCTTAGTTCACAATGGATCTGTAAATAAAATAATTGATTATATTAGAGCTGGCCTGAATCGAACTCACTGTTGGCTGCTAGGTATCGGTCATGAAAAATCCATTAATAGCCTAGAAAAAAGGCTTTACTCAATTCTATTAGATGAGTCCACTCAAGAGAAAACGGTTGAAATAATTGGACATAGTGCAGGAGCATCAACTGTTTACAGCGCTTTGAAAGGACTAATTAGAAAACATCCCGAATTGATAGATAGAATCAAAAGAAAAGCTACAGTTCAATTTTGGGGTTCACCTGAGTATTTCCCCAATATGCTTAATTTAAGCAAATATTGCCAAATCAAAATTTTTAATAGAACTCATGACTATATAGTTGAAGGATTTCAAAAAGCTTTATACGGTGGCTTAGGATTACCATTTGCAATGTACAGAATAATAAGCACAATCAGCAACTTCGGAAATCAACATAGTGCAATTTTATATCTAGCTGATTATCTAAAAGAAATTCAGGGAAGATCATTTCATGGATCAATTGTTAAATGCTCTTTATCAACTTCACCAGAGGAAACTTAACACCCAACCGTCTTAATATTAAAATTAAAGCTCATGAACAGACGGCTTCTTTAACTTCCGGGTGAGTAACATCCCCACCTCTGATATTTAAGCCTCCGTATAAATCTTGCGAATTAGCTCCTGATTCCGCTAATTCTAGTATATAAGGCAAAGTGGCATTATTTAATGCCTGAGTAGAGGTTCTCGGGACTGCTCCAGGCATATTGACAACTCCGTAATGAACCACTCCATGCTTTAAAAAAGTTGGCTCTGAATGCTTGGTAGGCTTTATTGTTTCAATACAACCGCCCTGATCGATTGCAATATCTAGTACAACTGAACCGGGTCTCATTTTTGCAATGGTAGCTTCTTTAACTAAAACAGGAGGCCTTCTTCCAGGCAACAAAACAGCTCCTACAACAAGATCTGCATCTCGAACATATTCGCTAATTAAACTCAACTCCGATGCTAAAACTGTTGCTTTCTTGCCAAATTGTTGATCTAATTCTCTAATTTTCAAAGGATGTTTTTCAAATAAAGTAACATCAGCGCCCATGCCAACTGCTTGTCTAGCTGCTTGACTACCAGCAACGCCGCCACCCAGAACAACAACCTTCCCTCTTGGAACCCCTGGTACTCCTGACAAAAGGACACCACTACCACCTTCAGCTTTTTCTAAGAAATGAGCACCAATTTGGATTGACATTCTTCCAGCAATTTCACTCATTGGTAATAATGCCGGTAAAGCTTTATTCGGCAACTGAATTGTTTCATAGGCATAAGCGGTCAAACCGATCTTGCATAAACTTTCCGCAAGTTCTCTATCGGCAGCCAAATGCAAATAAGTAAAAAGGATATGACGTTTTTCCAAGAGTTTTAAGTCTCCAGCTAATGGCTGTTTAACTTTGATAATCATCTCTGATTGTCCAAAGACTTCAGCAGCGGTATCCAAAACTATAGCTCCTGTTTGCTTATAGTCTTCATCTTTATATCCACTTCCCAAGCCAGCATTTTTCTCAATAAATACTGTATGTCCTTCATCCACCAAACTGGCCGAAGAATTAGGAGTTAACCCAACTCTATATTCAGAATCGAGAATTTCTTTTGGAACGCCAATTTTCATCTTTAAAACTTATAATTGAGGACTTAATTATTTTCAATTTTAATCGATTAAAACTAATAGGCGTATGACTTCTGAGTTTAAAAAAGCAATAAATAGCAATAAGTTTATAGTCACTTGTGAATTGGCACCACCGAAAGGCGATGATTTTAGTCAGTTAATTGAAAATGCAAAACCCTTAAAAGGAATTGTTGACGCTATTAATATCACTGATGGACAAGGTGGTAACATGCGAATGAGCTCTGTAATTGCATCTCATTTAATTCAACGCGATGCTGAGGTAGAAGCCATTTGTCAGCTTGTGTGTAGAGATAGAAATAGGATTGGGTTACAGTCGGATATACTCGGTGCATCAGCATTAAGGCTAAAAAATTACCTTGCACTCTCTGGTGATAAGGCAAAATACGGAGACCATCCCAATGCTCAAGACGTTTTTGATTTAGGCACCGATGATTTACTAAAAGCTTTTGGTAATTTTTCAAAAGGCATTGATTTAAATGAGAATAAGATTAATGCGGTAATTGATGATTTTTGCGTAGGCGCTGCTGCTCACCCTAATGTACCAAGTCTAGAAGAGCAAGCAAGAAAAATGAAAGCAAGAGAGGTGCTAGGAGTCTCTTTCTTTCAGACACAAATTGTGTATGAAACAGATCAATTGAAAAGATTTTTAGACTCAATTGGTGAAATCAAAGTTCCAGTACTCATTGGAATTACCCCTTTAAAGAGCGTAAAAATGGCAAATTTTATGAATGAAAAAGTTTATGGAGTTTCAGTTCCCCAGAACTTGATTGAAAGACTAGAGAAATCAGATGATCCTCAGACTGAAGGAATTGAAATATCTTTAGAGCTTATACAAAAAGTCAAAGAACTCGGAGGAAGAGGTATTCATATAATGGCAATCAATCAAGAAAAAAGATTGAAAGAAATTATTAACAGAATTTAAACTAAGCAAAAATATTAATTAAAATACTAACTATTGGGATAGTATTTCTATTGGTTAAGAGCAAAAGCCAAGGTTATTTTCAATGAAAAACTTTTTAAAATTCTATTTGATTCAATCTTTTTCGATAATTCTATGTCTAGTTTTACCAGCATATTCTGAAGATAATGCCATGTCGAAAATCATCGCTGATTCAGATCAATTATGTGAAAAACGTTTTGAAAATAATGAAGAAAAACAAAAATTATGTAAAGAAAAAATGCACGATGGTTTTTTAGAAGTAACTGGTTTTCTCATGAAAAACAAAATTGACAAACTTGATATTCAGACTGAAATGGAAAAAGGGAACTGGATGGCTCAAATTTTTGCAGCTTGCTCGGCGAAATGGAAAAGGCCCGAAGGTTTTTATTGGGATAAAATTAATAAATGCCTTGAATTAGAGGTAGAAGCTTTTAATAATAAAGAACGCGATTATTCAGATGATAACTAAATCATCCAAAACGTGAATAAACTTTAAGTAGTTTGAAGAGCTTTCTCTTTTTGCTGATTAAGTAGGTTTGAATTTGTAGCAAACCTTTCAAATTCATTTTTAGTTTTCTCGTACAAGGAAGTGAAAAATTGACCGGCTCTTCCAAGAATAGAGTTGTGGTGATTATGTTCTGTCAAAAGAGATTCATGGTGGTTAGCATGTGCGATGTCAACGCTTTGAGATTTCTTTTTAGCAGTTATTTGGTGATGCCTTAATACATTTCCTATAGTTTCTTTACCTGAGGGATATGTACTTATAGCCTTATACCTAGGTAGACTAGTTGCGGCTGAAACAGATAGTTGTGATCTTTGAGCCATATTTAATATTATGATTAATAAGCTTTTATAATTTCATATTTACATCTTAACACAATAATCTTGAGATTTAAATCATTCCTTAATTTTATGTTGTTGTTAATTTGGGGATGAATTTGCTGAAATACTTGTAGATTAAGAAAATTTCAACAATTTCAAGATTAATTTAGTAGCATTTACCTTCACCTTCAAAGAAATAGGTTTCTAAAGCTTGCAGTTCTTAAGAAACTGGGTTAGAAGAAGCTTTTGTAAGAATTTTTCAATTTAGGCCAGTTCAAGCTCAAAATATAACACCTCTAGGGTAATGCATTGTCACACAATGAAGAGAGCCTCTTTGAATGATTAAACTCTGACAGTCTATTCCAATAACTTTTCTTTCTTTGAAGCAATCCTGGATAATTTCTAAAGCTTCATTATCTGAAGGATCATCATATGTTGGTACCAAAACGACTGTATTGAGAATTAAAAAGTTAGCATATGTTGCTGGAAGTTTATTTCCATCCTGATCGTATTTGGATGAAGGTGATGGTAATTTGACTAAATTGTATGAGTTTCCTTTAATAGTTTTTAACTCCGAAAGTTCTTTTTCCATATCCTTGAGACTCGGAAAGTTTTGAGCTTTTTGGTTATCAGGTCCAACATACGCAATTTTTTCATTAGAACAGAACCTAGCTAACGTGTCGATATGGCCATCAGTATCGTCACCTTCAATGAGTCCATTATCAATCCACAAAATACGTTCTATACCTAGATATTTTTTTAACTTATTTTCAATTTCTACTTTTGTTAGATTTGGATTGCGGTTTTTGTTTAACAAACATGAAGTTGTAGTCAAGATTGTGCCATTACCATCTGACTCAATTGAACCTCCCTCTAAAACTAAATCTATAAATTCAGTTTTATGAGCTTGAAAGATTTTATTCTTCAAAAGTTGCTTATGAATATCGTTATCAAAATTATGTTCGTACTTTTCTCCCCATCCATTAAAGTTAAACTTCAATAATAGAGGGTTGCCATTTTCATAAACACTAATTGCTGCATGATCTCTTGCCCATACATCGTTAGCATTGGCATTTGCAAAAGTTATATTTTTAAGATTAGCCTTTGACTTATTAAGAAGAGCTTTTAAATTATCGACATTCTTGTCCTTAACAACAATAAGAAGCTTTTCTACTTCAGTAATTTCTTTAGCAATTTCTATAAAGTTTTTTTCAACTGAATCAAAAATATTCGACCAATCACTATCCTTGTGTGGCCAAGTCAGTTGTACGCCAGATTGTTTTTCCCATTCAGCGGGTAATCTTCTCACTATCAATAATTTTTGTACTTGAAATTCTAATTTGAAGCCAACTGAATTATGGCTATTTCTAGAACGTGACAATAATACTAAATTGCAAATAAGACCTGTAGAACTCAGATAATATTTTCTTACAATTGAATTTCGCAACATCAAAAGTTAAATGCAACCGTTAGTAGAAAGATGAAAAAGAGTTAAGGAGAAGAGGGTGCTCAAATTGGTTTATTTGAAGTGTTGAAAAACAAAGGCCAA
>JAAUYI010160054.1_pt1 | contig 25202 bp, 31 predicted proteins | sample 7278041 | NCBI WGS metagenome assembly JAAUYI01 (sample SAMN14350216, study PRJNA611818) | marine sediment metagenome | isolation source: surface marine sediment (0.6m) | place: French Polynesia: Moorea | collected 2018-08
TTCGATACAGGTAGTGCAAGAAACAATACGTCCGTAATCTTATCCCCTCAATTTATTTATTTATGGGGATTATCTTTTTACTTTTTACTTTTATCTTTTTACTTTTTAACATGACTTGCGACAAAAAATTATTGATGCCTACCGTAATAGAGAGAATTATTATCAAATTTTAGTGCCAAATTTCTAGGAAGGAGCCTGTATAGTAATGAATAATTTTAGTTATAATAAAGTAGTGTAAATTAAGGGAGCCATTGAATATGTTGATGCTCACCTAATTTATTTATCACCCTATTCACTATAGTTTTCTCCAATCTAAAATTTCTGTTCAAAAGTTAAATGATTTTTACAGACGACAACTTATTCTGATTTAGATAAAGCCATTACTGAAGCTTGAGAAACTATTAATTGAAGTGACATTGTTGGTTGGTTCAAGCATTATGGTTATTGTATTGCACCCAACTGAAACCTGCTAAGTAGGTAGGCGAAATAAAATGTAAGACTTAACCTCACCCCGCCTGACGGCACCCCTCTCCTTAATAAGGAGAGGGGCTGGGGGTGAGTTTAATAAGGAGAGGGGCTGGGGGTGAGGTTGTATATTTAATTTGACCCAGTTACTTGTATCTTAAGAAAGAATACAAATGTTAAATGTATTTTCATAAATAGAAATTCCCCAGAAATCAATGGCAGAAATAATTGGGGTGTTCCCCTATTTATCAATGGAAATACCGATAACTGAACTCACCTCACCTGACGTGCTGCTACCATATAGCGAAAGATATATTCCACCAATTCAATGTAGTTCAGTGCGGTTTCCGGGGAAGATGCCCACACGGTAACGCCATGATTGCGGATTAATAAGGCTGGTATTTGTGGTGGATGGGTGCGGAAACGAGATTCTATCTCTGTGGCAATTTGCGATACCTGTAAATGGTTAGTAAATACAGCCATCTGACAACGGGGATTTTCTGACCATACTCCCAACCCTTTGAGCATTTCTAGGGGTGGTAGATTCAGAGCATCTTCTTGGGCAAACATAGAAGCCAAATTTGCTTCTACAGAATGGACATGATAACAAGCTGTAGCTTTGGGAAAGAGGTTGTAAATGCTTTGGTGAATGCTAGTTTCAGCAGAAGGTTTTAAGCCGGGGTCAGGTGTTTCTACTGTGCCATCTGCATACACCCGTACAAAATCCCTGGTGGTTAACTCTCCCTTGGCTTTACCGCTAGCTGTAATCCAAAAACTACCATCGGGTAGACGCACGGAGAGATTACCCGCAGTCCCCACCATCCAACCCTTTTGGTAGAAAAGGCGAGCGGCAGCAATTAATTCAATGCGGGCATCTATAAGAACTTGACTGTTCATCATTTTGGATTTTGGATTGTAAAAGAGCTAATGGAAAAGCTTTTCAGAGTTTCGTCTGTTGCAATTATCTTTCAAAATGGTATTATTATTTCCATAAATCTATTAAGCGATCGCGCACTTGAAAAAAATCATCCCAGGGAATGTAGGGTTTTTGATATTCTTGCAGATATTTGGTCAGGGGTTCCCTGGCAAATACCACGGGCGTGTGTAGTGCCATATTTAAATCGGTGATTGAATCCCCAATGGCAATGTTTTCATCAGCAACATACTTTGCCATTACCTGCACTTTGGCAACTAGTTCTGTACCTCCCTCAAATTCAGAAGATACCTGCAAGTATTCGCCACTGGTATCCACATCCACTGCATGAATTGCCTGCACTCGCTCGATCAAATCACCTAACACAGTTTCTACGATTCCCCGCAATCCCCCAGAAACTACGACTAAGGGTACATCCCGCGTAGCTAAGAAATCCAGTAGTTCTACAAAACCAGGACGAATTGCCTTGGTGCGAGTAAATTCTAAAATTTCCCCATAACGGGATGATGGGATGGACTCTAGAATTTGCCTCACTCCTTCCCTTAGCGTCAATTTTCTGGCATACATTTGCGGCATCAATTGGGCAGAAATTTCTGGAGCAAACTCTTTTAAAACAGCAACAAAGGTTTCCTCTGCGGTGATGGTGCCGTCAAAATCGCAAAAAACAATCCGCTTCACCCCTTTACCCCTTGTAGATTGCGGTGATGAGGAAATTTAATTGCAGTACCAGTATATTCAGGAACCCAGCCCTCAGTACCAGTAAAGTAACGTACCGCCTTTACCCGTTTTGCCGGTGTTAAATAAAACCAATGTTCCGTACCCGCTGGTACGTTGATATATTCTTCTGCTTGTACTGTTAATTCCACCTGACTGCCATCAGGACGTACAAACCCAAAAACTCCTTCCCCATCCACTATGTAGCGCACTTCGTCATCTGCATGGGTATGGATTTTATCAAACTTTGCCAATAACTCATCTAGATTGGGGATACCAGGATGAAGCACAATTAGATCCCGAGATTGATAGCCTGCTGTTTGTTGCAACTCTTGAAAATACCCATCTAGACTTTGGAGCACAGTTTCCTTCTCATCATCCTGGAGGCTTGGCTGTACCAATAAATTACGTATATCGGGGTTATCTCCCACCGTCCAATGATTTATCTTAACGTTGACAGGAGCTAATTCTTGAGTAATTGTTTGCAAGTCAGTGTAAAGGGTGCCATCTTCTGTTTGCAGAATTGCCATAGTTTGCCTCCTAGAGAGTTCAGCAAGTTCAACAATGAAAATTATACCCTTGTAAGGGGGTTGAGGGATCTTACACTTAGTAAATCAGCGTGATAGACTCCCTAACCCTCCTTAAAAAGAAGGGGAATAAAAATAAAGTTGCACATCGGGTGTTAATCGTTTCTCACTCCACGTCCCCTCTCACCATAAAACCCCGTTGGGGCGGGGTGTAGGGTGTGGGGTGTAGGTTGGGTAGAACTGAGAGTAACCCAACAAATCGAATGAGGGATGTTGGGTTACTCTTCGAGAAGCCGCTCCGCGTCTACGTTCCTCAAACGCCACTGACTATAACGGAGGGAACCTCGGCAACGGAGTGGCTCCCCAACCTACAATTGATGCTAATTTTGGGTTTGACAACACGCCCTAGCTTTAGCGCGTTTGATTAATCAAAATACCAGTAACGGCTCCGCTAACAGCATCTTGCACCGGACGTTTGCGTTTTCTAGTAATGACACCAGATACAGTGCTAGCCGCAGCTCCTACAGCTGCATCTCGAACTAAGCTGGGTTTTTTACCACGGTTAGCAGCATTTACTGCTGCACCGGCGACTGCTCCGTTAATTGCATTGTCCACAGTGGAACCCTTTTTGGTAACGACTCCCGATACAGCCCCAACTCCTGCTCCTGTTACTACGTCTTTCAATAATCTATCCGCAGAGGCGGGTTTGGCAGGGATGAAGGTTGCACCAATTAATCCTGTGGCAATCAGGCTAGGTAAAAGTCGTTTTTTGAGGATTTTATTCATTGCTGAATCTCCTATTTGTGTGTGCTTCTTTACAATTCCTAGTCTAGTCCGCATTTTCCAGACTGGCTGGTACGAAAATTGTGTAAATTTATGTAAAGAAAGATGGCGATCGCCAACAAATTCCTTAACAATGTGTCGATTACTTGCCTATTTAGGCGCGTCTATATTCTTAATGAGTGTGGGAGTGGACTGGCTCATGGTTTGATGCCTAGGATGGTTTTGAGTATGATCCTTGTAAAGGGATACTCCAAAGCTGACTTTGACAACCAACACCGTGTTTTGAAAGGTGGTAGTTGGGCAAATCGTCCTTGGGCATTAAGCTCTAGCTTTCGTAACTGGTACCATTCACAATTCCGGCAAATTTTGGCTGGTTTTCGCCGCACTACAAGTTAAGCTTGTTGATACCTCGATTTAACCATGAGGAGATGATTAATACTCATCTCCGAGAAAATCTATCCCCAATTATCAGCTCGCGCCACTGAGTATGTTAAAACTCGTTATTACTGCATTTACCGTTATCCTGGGTTCAGCAATTTGTGCGATGGCAGAAACCGCCTTATTTTCCGTTCCCCGGATTAAAGTCCAGCAATTAGCACAATCGAAAAAACCAGGGGCAGAAGCACTGTTAGCGATTCGCAAAAACATGAATCGCCCGATCGCTACTATTGTTATTCTCAATAATATATTTAATATAGTTGGTGCTGCTGTAATTGGTATACTTGCCGATCAAGCTTTAGGACAGACATGGCTGGGTATTGTCACGGGGATTATGACTTTCCTAATTATAGTTTTTGGGGAAATAATTCCCAAAACTATCGGCGAACGCTATTCCCAACCCATTGCTTTAACAGTGGCTTTACCAGTCCGTTTTTTAACCTTGGTATTTAGTCCTTTGGTGTGGTTGGTGGAAAAAATCACCCTTCCCTTTACTCAAGGGAAAAAAATTCCCACAACCAATGAAGCAGAAATTCGTTTCCTCGCCACCATTGGTTATCAAGAGGGGGTAATTGAAGATGATGAAGCGGAGATGATTCACCGGGTATTTCAACTCAATGACTTAACTGCTGCTGATGTCATGTCCCCAAGAATCACCATTACTTATTTACATGGGGATTGTACCCTGGGTGAAGTGGAACAAAATATTATTTCATCCCAACACAGCCGCATTTTGGTGATTAAAGATTCCTTAGAACAAGTGATAGGTTTAGCACTAAAACATGAGTTACTAACTGCTCTCATCCAAGGAAAATATAATCAACAAGTCGCCACTTTAGCTCGTCCCGTACACTTTGTGCCAGAAATGGTGCGGTTAGATAAGTTACTGAAGAATTTTCAAGATAGTCGCGAACATTTAGTAGTAGTACTCGATGAATATGGTAGTGTATCCGGTGTCGTCACCCTGGAAGATGTGTTGGAAGTGCTTACCGGCGAAATTGTAGATGAAACCGATAAGATTATTGACTTACAAGAAATTGCCCGCAAGCGCCGGGAGAATATGCTTAAGTCTAGAGGATTGGAGATTTAGGAGTGAGGGAGTGAGGAAGTGAGGGAAGGAGGGAGTGAGGGAGTGAGGGAAAGTAATAAGTAATAAGTAATAAGTAATAAGTATAGGACTTAGGTTTCCTGATTGGTATGTTCGCGCCCAGGACAAAAATGAAGATGGTAAGCGTTGGCGACACTTTGTAAATGATTGCGTCTACATCGCTTAAAATTTTGTATAATCAGGGTTTTATTGTGAATAAATACTATCTTAATCCTACAACTTTACCAGATTGGAGTAATTATTTCTCCCAAGTAGCTGTGGTTGAAAAAAATGGTATTAAAACTATTTACGTGGCTGGGCAAGTTGGAGTCGATCGCCAAAAGAATTTAGTTGGTAATGGTGAATTACGAGATCAACTAAAACAAACATTCAGTAATGTTCAAGCTGCGTTAGAAAGTGTTAATGCGACAATGGCAAATATTGTCAAAATGAATATCTATGTAGTGAATTATCATGCTGAATATGCAGAAGCGATCGGAGAAGTTATACGTGAATACTTTAGCATGGGTCAAATTCCAGCAATGTGTTTGATTGGTGTACAAGCCCTAGCTGAGGAAAGATTTCTTGTAGAAGTCGATGCTGAAGCTGTAGTAGATAGGGATGAATAAATTTAAGAAGCCTGAAAATGTCTGGGTTTGGAGTAACAGGCTAACAAAAACGTGGCATCGGCATAAACGTCAATCAGGTATTAATATGGACGAAGTACTTACAAGCGATCGCGGGGATTTACAGAGAACAACTAAGGCATTCTGTGTGGGACAGGCAAAGTCGGGAACAGCATCTCTCTATTCCCTGTTAGCACGCTGCTATCGTGCTGCTCACGAACCTGAGCGTGCCCAAACCCTAGAAATGATTCTGCGACAGTCGCGGGGTGAAGTTGATGCACAGTCATTTAGAGCCTATCTTATGGAACGCGATCGCAGACTGAACCTAGAATACGATATTGCATGGGCAAATCAATTCATCATCGACCACTTGCTAACGGTTTTCGGTGAAGCTAAGTTTATCGTTCTCATTCGAGACCCCTACACCTGGATGCAATCAATGGTTGGGCATCTAATCAGTCGTCAAATTCCACCCGATGTAAGTTCATTTTTAAACTGGTGGTTTAAGCCCGAACAGTACCCTCATACCCGTCATGATCGCATACTCGAAGCCCAGGGCATTTATTCGATTACTGCTTTGGTAAACGCATGGAATCAACACATTAAAACCTGCACGCAGCTGATTCCTCCAGAACGATGTCTAGTTCTGAAAACTCACGAACTGAACCGTTCGCATCAGCAAATCGCTGATTTTTTGCAGATACCACTGAAATCACTTGATACCGACAGAGGACACATCAATCAGGGTACGTGGACTGATCGGCTCGACTCCCTGGTCAATACCAACTACTTAAGCGAGGTGGTGAACTCAATGTGTGCCGATAGCATGACCCGTTACTTTCCTAATGTCTCTAATGCTGAGGATGCCTACAAACTGTGGAACCGCAATTGTATCTTGTAAGTTTGTTCAACATTATAAATAGTTATACCAATTCACGAGAATATTGATATATATGTAGGGGCGCTGCGGCTTGCGCCCAAGTTCATGATTTGTATCATGAATAAAGTGAAACGGGATTAGACAATCTAAGTAAGAAAGCGCGAAAAAACCTAAGTATGTAACGAAAAGTAAAGTTGCTCAAAAACCTTTTCCCTTCTGCCTTCTGCCTCCTGCCTTGTCATAACGAGAATTTTTAACGCCAACTTACTTATATAGGAGATTATTATGAGTAATCCAATTGAAGCACAGATTATCGAAGCGGAAGAACAGCTGAGACTGGCAATGTTTGATTCCGATGTAAAAGTTCTCGAAAAATTGTTGGCTCCCGAACTCATTTTTACCAATCATCTCGGTCAAGTGTTAGGTAAACAAGACGATCTTGCTGCTCATCAATCTGGAAAGTTTAAGATAGAGGCTTTGACACCTTCAGATCGCCATATTCAAGTGCTAGAAAATGTTGCAATTGTTACTGTTAAAGTCCATTTAATCGGTAGCTACGATGGTTCTGGTTTCGATAATTATTTGCGCTTTACTCGTATTTGGACTCTCTCTTCTAGTAATACTTGGCAGATAGTTGCTGCCCATTCTAGTGTTGTGATGTAGTTGACAAAATTTGCAGGAATTGTTTTTACTGGGCGATTTTATTATCTAACTAGATTTTTGCGGAAAAAATTATCATCAGCCTAATTATGATTAGCAAAACAGTGAACGATCTTGTGACAACTATTCAAGAGGGGCGTTCGCAAGTTTTACCAGATAAAAGCCTACTGGTTGCCATCAGTGGGATTGATGGTTCGGGGAAAGGTTATGTTACCGAAAAAATTGCCAAAGAAACCAATAGGCAAGGCTTGAGGACTATCTCTATTAATATCGATCCTTGGCTTAATCCACCAGAACAACGCTTCAGTGCCAAAAATTCAGGAGAACACTTCTATCACCATGCTTTTTCCTTTGAGGATCTGTTTGAGCAACTTATTTATCCTTTGCAGAATCAACGAGCTATTTACTTAAAAAAGACTTTAACTGGGCAATTTGGCACTCCCTTTGAGCAAATTTATGATTTTCAAGACGTAGATGTAATCCTCTTGGAAGGGATTTTTCTCTTGAGGCGATCGCTCAGATATAATTACGATTTAGCATTTTGGATTGAGTGTTCCTTTGAAACTGCTTTAGAAAGAGCACTGCAACGCAACCAAGAAAACTTACCGACCCAAGCGATTATCGATGACTATAACACGATATATTTTCCCGCCCAAAGATTTCACTTTAGGGTTGACCAGCCAAAATCATCCGTCGATTTGATTTATATCAACGATTGGCGAGCTTAATCTTATTTTATGAAGAAGAAGAATGAAAGAACATTCATATCATATTTCTCTGCAATGGACGGGAAATAATGGTCAAGGGACTTCAAATTATAAAGCTTACGATCGCTCTTATGAAATTGAAGTACCAGGAAAACCAATAATTTTCGGTTCATCCGATCCCGCTTTTTGCGGTGATAAAACGAAATATAATCCTGAAGAACTATTGCTCGCTTCTGTTTCTAGTTGCCATATGCTGTGGTATTTGCATTTATGTGCCGAGGCTGGGATTATAAGTAATAAGTAATAAGTAATAAGTAATAAGTAATAAGTATCCTTCCCTCCTTCCCTCCTACCCTACTCTTCGAGAAGCCACTGCGTGTCTACGGGAAGCCACTTCGTGTCTACACTCCTTCCCTCCTCCCCTCCTTGTGAGGTGAATCATACCAATTGGTACATTAACGTGGTTTACTCATCTATGAGATAAAAATTACAGTCTTGGGGCTGTAAACTAATCCCACGGAGGAGTAATGTCATTATCTAAAGCTGTCAGTGGTCATCTTAATTTCCCAGATAGTACTACCCAAAGGTTACAAATCAAACATCTACTAGAACCTACTAAAATGGTGTCTACAACTGCTGGGAGCGATGTAATTCAAGGTTTGAAAAAAACGCCCAAAACTTTGCCATTCAAGTATTTATACGATGATCGCGGTTCGGAATTATTTGAGCAAATCTGTGATTTACCAGAATATTATCCTACTCGCACTGAAACAAAAATATTACAAAATTACTCCATAGAAATAGCGAAAATAACAGGCACTTGCGAACTGGTAGAGTTAGGTAGCGGTAGTTCTACTAAAACCCGTATTCTTCTGGATGCATACCAGGACTTGAATTATCCCCTACATTATTTACCCATAGATGTGAGTACGGGGATATTGGAACTTAGTGCCAAACAATTACTAAAAGACTATCCCACCCTGCAAGTATACGCCTTAGCAGGAACCTACGAACAAGCACTAAGCAACCTCCAACCGACAAAATTACCCACTCGCATAATTGCTTTTATTGGCAGCAGTTTGGGTAATATGAATACCCAAGAATGCGATCGCTTTTTTAACCAGATTACAGATGCTTTGCACCCAGGTGAATATTTCCTTTTGGGAATTGATTTACAAAAGCCCAAAGATATTTTAGAGGCTGCTTATGATGATAGCCAAGGGGTAACAGCAGAGTTTAACTTAAATATGTTAAAGCATTTAAACCGCAAGTTTGAAGGGAATTTTGATACTACTCAATTTAGCCACTGGGCATTCTACAATGAAGTTGAACAACAAATTGAAATGCATTTAAAAAGTGCGATCGCTCAAACGGTAGAATTACGCAGTCTCAATCTCAAGGCTAATTTTACCGCCGGGGAAACCATTCGCACGGAAATTTCCCGCAAGTTTGATTTAGATACCATCCAGCAAGACTTACAAGCTCATGGATTAATTCCCCAACAGGTATGGACGGATGAAAACCAGTGGTTTGGTTTGATTTTGTCTCGCCTGTCTTAAATCATCTATAATCTCCCTCTGAAGTTTTAAGAAACAAGATCCCCGACTTCTGAATCAATATCTGCAAATCCTAGGGATTCCTAGGATAGAAGTCGGGGATCTAAGCATATTAATTTTCACAAAATCAAAGAGGAATGTTGTAGTCATTCCAGTCAGCTACGGGTAGATAACCAATTTTACGGTAAATTTTGTTAGAAGTAGGATTGGCTAAATCAGTAAATAAACAGCAGAATTTACTACCTGCCTGAAGTAGTTTCTCAGTTAATTCTGCAACACAGGTAGTAGCATATCCCTGTTTGCGGTATTCTGGGGGAGTATATACAGGACCAATTCGTTTGCTGTTAGCTGTTGCACCTGCACAAAAAATCATGGTTACGGGAACTTCATTCTCCCAAATGTAAGCAGTATTTTGCTGGAGATGATGGTCAATGGCACGTTCTATGCTTTCCTGGGTTCCACCCATAGCACCCATCGCTTCGGTGTCAAATTCTTTGTACCACTTAAGTAAAAGCGAACGGTATTCATCAGTAGCATTACGTAAATGTCCTTGACTTCTGGGGATATCCTGCACGGTTTGTAGCTGATGAATCCGCATTTGCATTCCCAGTTGACAAGCTTGATCAGTAATATTTTGCCAAGTTTGAGCAAATGCCAATGTTTCCTCAATCAACCCAGAAAATCCTGGTAATTCGGTTTGCTGGGAGTATAGGTCTTTTGCTATCAGTTCAACTGCACCCAAATCTTCTATTCTCGACAGCACGAGTTTATAAGGAGGGGTTCTGATAGCTGTGGCTACAACTTCTCCTGCTGACTCTACTACGGCTAAATATGGTTGACAATTATACCTTTGGGGGTGTTTAACCAAGGTTTCCGCGATCGCTAATGGTAAGCAATGATGGGCTTCGTATTGAAGTAAATAATCTTTTGCTGTATCGTAAAATTGCTTGGAATCATTGAATCTCAGGAGTCTCATATACTACCTCCTTCCTACCTGGGATTAATTTCTATATCAATTTTGATGCCCATTACATACTTACATTTTGCGATCGCCCTTCTACGTAAAAGTTGCTGATAATTCCTGTGAAGGATGGCGCGACATGGGAAAGATAGTTGGGGATTCTCCAGCTTGAATTTCGCCAATTACCTTAAACCCATGTCCTTCGTAGAATGGGATATTGTTGGGATTAGAAGATTCTAGATAGGCAATTGTGTTAGTTTTATCGCACTCTTGGAGTTTATGTCTCATCAATGCCGAACCATACCCTTTATGCTGTTGATTGGCTTCTACCCCAAGGATTGCTAAGTACCAATAAGGCTCATGGGGATGGTAGCTTTCTATCTGTTCCAACACAGCAAATACTTCTTCTTGCCGTTGCTGAGATATGGTTTGCTGAAGAAACGCACCCATTGCATCCATGTCAAGCTTGCTCTGAGGAGGAAACCAAACAGCAGCACCGGCATAACCGCCAATGTAGTAGACAGTTTTATACTCGAATGCCTTAGCACCAAATACCCTGACAAGCTGGGGATAATTTTTCAGGTATTCCTGGGGTGAGGGATACATCCAACGTACTGCTGGATCTGTACTAAACGCAAGTACAAGTGAACTGACTATTGGCTCTATATCGGATTCTGTTGCTGTCTTAATCAATGGTGTCACCATTTTTGCTCCTAGCCATGACCTACAACAGTATTTTGACACTCTCACCGCTCTCGCGCAGCCTGCGCGTCAGGGTGTAACCCTAGGGCGTGTTTTCAAACTCATTCGTAGGTTGGGTAGAACGGAGTGAAACCCAACAAATCGAACGAAAAATGTTGGGTTTCGTCCCTCAACCCAACCTACAATTTATGCTTTTTGCATCTAAGATAGATTTAAATTGGGAAGAACTAGAGAAGAAACCTCAAATAGAATAATACAATGGAAACGATTTAGCATCCTTAGGCTTGACATATACTCGTTGTTGTGGTTCCAAATCTAACTTATCAAACCGTTCCCGACTCAAATGGGCTGTCACCACTTGCCCATCATCCAAGCTTAACTCTACCTGGATTTCCCAACCCAAATGAATTAAACGATTGATCCTAGCCGGTACTGTTGTACCATTGGGGACTGTGTCCACAATCACATCCTGGGGACGCAAAAACATTTCTGGGTGAACCGAATCAAATCCATGTTCCTGAAATATGCGGGAGTTACTGGGTAGCACATTCACCGGACCAATAAAACTCATCACAAATGCAGTGGCGGGATGATCGTAAATTTCCGCTGGAGTGCCGATTTGTTCCACCTTCCCTTTATTCATCACCACGATTTCATCAGACACTTCCATCGCTTCCTCTTGGTCGTGGGTGACAAAAACCGTGGTCACGTGAACTTCATCATGGAGACGGCGCAACCAAGCACGTAAATCCTTCCGAACTTTTGCATCCAACGCGCCAAAGGGTTCATCTAACAGCAATACCTTGGGTTCTACCGCTAATGCCCTAGCTAATGCTACCCTCTGCCTTTGTCCACCGGATAATTGGGATGGAAAGCGATCGCCCAATCCACTCAATTGGACTAAATCAAGTAACTCCTCAACCCGCGACTTAATTTTCCCTTTTGCTGCTTTGCGAATTTCTAAACCAAAAGCAATATTCTGCCTCACTGTCATGTGTTTGAACAAGGCATAGTGTTGAAATACAAACCCTATATTCCTTTGTTGCACGCTTTGATTGGTTGCATCTTTGCCCGTGAGCCAAATTTTACCTCCATCTGGCATTTCCAATCCCGCAATTAGTCGCAGCAGGGTAGATTTCCCCGAACCAGAGGGACCCAACAATGCTACTAAAGAGCCACTTTTAATTTCCAAATCTACTTGGTTTACAGCCTGGAAACTACCAAACTGTTTGGATACGTTTTCAACTACAATGCCCACTGCTTATAACCTCTGCAACTAATCTACGGTTTTCTGATGGGATTAGTGTATTTTAAATCAGATATACCACAGGTCAATTCAAAATTCAAAATGCCTCTTGCAGAGGAGTTATGCTAACACAAGGGTGCGTTACTACAAGATCCGCGATCACAGGACATAACGCGAACGGCAAGCAAGCTACGTTACCTCAACCCAACCTAACAAGAGCGATGATCGCACTTCTTTCACTACAGGCGATCGCACTAAAAAAGCTAGATTTGCTTTAAGATATCATCGTATTTGCTGTGGGAACCGATCCAGAACCATAGAATTCCCTCTGGTTCATCAGAACCTAAAGCTCTATAATTTTTACCTACTCTTACCGACCACAAACTTCTGATCTTTTTGAAGTGCAAAGATGGATGTTTGGGATCTTGCTTGAGCAACTCATAGTTTTTATCTGCCAATTCTTGAATTTCGGGTGGCAACTGACGGTAGTATTCCCAGAAGGTTGGAGTGGTGAAATGCTTTAAATTTCCTGGCACTTTCCTTCTCTGAATTCTTGCCTTGCTTGTTTAATTAGATGATCTAGCTTGCCAGATTCAAAGTCTTCTTCAATTTGCTTATCCCATAGAGATTCAGAGAATTCATCAAGCCATTTAATCAGATCTGTTAACTCTTCTGTAGAGAGTTTCATTACCGCTTCTTTGATTTCTGAAACACTCATAAAATGCCCTTGCTTTTATCTACTTCATCTATAATTATAGTTTAACAGTTATCAGTTAGCCTCCTCCGGAGGAGCTACGCTAACAGTTAGCCTCCTGCTCCCTCCGGGAGAGCTGCGCTAACAGTTATCAGTCAAGAGTGATGTGTTTATCCGCATCGTTTAAGTCCCCCACCAATTGGTGGTCGGCGTTGGTGGCGGGTTTAAATCCCTGATTTAATTTCGTAGGGAGTGTTAGCGATAGCGTAACCCAGCGAAAAATTATGGCATAGACGGTACGTTACATTACATTAACGCAGTACAAAATGGCGATCGCTACATATGATATAATCATGAAATATAATGATGTCTAACAGCAATATAAATATTGACACAGTTTTCGACTAGATACTCATTCCTTTATCTGGTTAAAATAAAAGCTATGAATACTGAGCTAGCTTTATGGAAAGTCGTTATTAGTCTGCCTGAATCTCTGAAGACAGAACTATTGCATTATGCAGAATATTTACGAGAAAAATATCCAAATAATAAGCAATCTCAGTCAAAGATGGAAACCGATCAGGGTTATGGTAGTTGGGCAGGTCAAATCATTATGTCAGATGATTTTGATGAACCATTAGAAGATTTGGCGGAATATATGTAAAGGGTATGAAATATCTTTTAGATACCCATGCTTTTCTTTGGTATTTACTAGGTGATGCCAATCTATCGATTAAAGTCAAGAATATTATTGACACCCAAGAAAACTTGTATTTTAGTATCGTTAGTCTTTGGGAAATTGCTATTAAAATCAATATAGGCAAGTTGCAAATTCATCGACCTATTGAAGATTTATATAAAGAATTGCAATCTATAAATATTCAAATCTTACCCATTATCGATAAAGATATTGAGTTCTACTCAGCACTTACTTTTCCATCAAATCATCGCGATCCCTTTGATAGAATGTTAATCGTTCAAGCTATCAATCACTCTCTTATTTTTATTAGCAGAGATGTCAAATTTGATGCTTATCCCATTCAAAGGTTATGGGATTGAAATCTATAAAAATCATGTTGGGTTACCCTTACGGGAATCAAGCTATGTTTCCTCCTCAGGGAATTTATCCACCAAATTGGGGAAAGGATGGAAGTCTAGAAATGCCCCAAGGAATTTGGAATGGATAAAATTTCGTAGGCTAGGTTAGCGGTAGGGTAACCCAGCGAAACATTATGGCATAGACGGTGCGTTACATTACATTAACGCAGTACAAAATGGCGATCGCTTTTCCATCAAATCATCGCGATCCCTTTGATAGAATGTTAAAAAAAGGAAATCGGAGGGCGCAAGCCCCTAAATTCTATATTATGGGGATAAGCCGGTCAAAATTATTAGTCAGTAACTATGCCTGTCCGCCCCATCTACCTTGATTGTCATGCTACCACCCCTGTAGATAAACAGGTGTTGGCAGCGATGTTACCCTATTTCACAGAACATTTTGGCAATCCCTCCAGTATCAATCACGTTTATGGTTGGGAAGGGGAAGCCGCAGTCAAACAAGCCAGGGAAGTCCTAGCAGCAGCCATCAACGCTACCCCTGAAGAAATTGTCTTTACCAGTGGAGCCACGGAAGCAAATAATTTAGCCATTAAAGGGGTTGCAGAGGCTTATTTCCAAAAAGGACAGCATATTATTACCCTCGCTACAGAACATAATGCTGTGCTTGACCCTTGCAAATATTTACAATCCTTAGGGTTTGAAATTACCATTCTCCCGGTGCAAGGAGATGGGATTATCGATCTCAATCAGTTAGAACAGGCTTTCCGTGACGATACTGTGCTGGTATCGGTCATGGCGGTGAATAATGAAATTGGCGTATTGCAACCATTGGCTGAAATTGGTGCGATGTGCCAGGAGAAGAATGTACTTTTTCATACGGATGCCGCCCAAGGAATTGGCAAAATACCCTTAGATGTGCAAGGGATGCAAATCGATTTAATGTCCCTCACTGCCCACAAAGTATATGGGCCTAAGGGGATTGGTGCATTATATGTGCGTCGGCGTAACCCCAGAGTAAGGTTAGCTCCCCAGCAGCACGGAGGTGGACATGAACGGGGGATGCGTTCGGGTACTTTAGCAACACCCCAAATCGTGGGATTTGCAAAAGCTGTGGAAATTGCGATCGCCCAACAAGATACGGAGAACCAACGGCTATCTCAACTGCGAGACAAATTATGGATGGAAATTTCCCAGTTAGAAGGGATTCATCTCAACGGACACCCTAGCCTCAGGGTGGCGGGGAATTTGAATATTAGTGTTGAAGGTGTGGACGGTGCGGCGTTACTGTTGGGATTACAACCCGTGATGGCTGTATCTTCCGGTTCTGCCTGTTCTTCTGCCAATACTGCACCCTCCCATGTTCTCACGGCTTTGGGGCAATCCCGTGATTTCGCCTATGCATCAGTACGTTTTGGTATAGGAAGGTTCAATACTGATGAGGAAATTGACCAGGTAGCAGCACATTTTATATCTACTGTTCGCAGTTTACGCAAGCAAAGCAGTTTGGTGTAAGAAGTATATTTTTTTGCATCTTACATCCATTACACACAGTTATAGGAATTACTCAGTATTTTTAACTAGAGAGAAGCTGAATTGACATAAAAATAAAAAGCTTTCATATATTCTTGTGTATGAAATATATTTTTTATGTAAAAAATCAGTAGCAACACTAGTATTATTTTTCTCTTATGATATCTTAATAATTAAGCGGTAAAGAACCGAGAGTTCATATCTTTTCAATTAAGCTTTTGTTAATCAAAGTTTTTTGATAAAGATGAGTGTTGCATCAGCCAAATTACCCCCATAACACACCAATCAGATATGAGATTCAAATGAAATAATAATGGCTTTGGCTTATTTATTTATCTGAAAAGCTAGATTTTCTCTGTCGCTTATTTACACATATTTTCCACCTTCTCAATCAGGGTAAGGTGGGTAATGACCACCCTATGAATAAGGTTTCAGGCTCTGATTTTCCAGGGTAATCTTGTGATGCAAAATTTGAATTTATGTATGATAAACAACTTTGTTTTCACTCCTAAAATTTATTTAGGGCTTGCTGTTCGCGTAGCGTAGCGTTAGCTATAAAAGTCTTTTGGTGGAGGATAGGGAACTCAAGGGCGGGGAACTCTTAACAGTTTTACTCCTATTTAGATGCAAGGTTTTTAAGCCTTATATCCCTATTCTCTTGCACTGTTTTCGACAAAAATAGCCTGAGGTGCTTGCAAGATAAGAGTTTTAAAGCTATTCAGCAGACCTTATTTATCTGTCATTTAAATAAATTTCTAATTATTTACAACAAAAATTTTCATTGGTTGGCTAACAAAAACTATGATAGTCATCATAGTTTTGATGTAACAAAAATGATGAGTACTTGTATCGACATTTAAAATCATGAGCAGCAAAGTAAGAATTCTAAATATAAATATTGATAATATATCCCAGTCAGAGTTACTACATAAGTTGGACAAAGGAGTAGTTTTTACTCCTAACGTAGATCACTTAATGAAGCTTCAGAAAGATAATGAATTTTTAGAAGCATACAGCATCAGTGATTATAATATTTGTGATAGCCAAATATTAATATATGCGTCGAAATTTCTGGGAACACCAATTAAAGAGAAAATAGCTGGCTCCGATTTTTTTCCTGCTTTTTGTAAATTCCATCGTCACAATCAAAATATTAAAATTTTTCTTTTGGGAGCAGCACCAGGTATTGCCCACAAAGCTCAAAATATAATTAATAAAAAAATAGGTAGAAATATTATTGTTGATGTATATTCTCCACCTTTTGGTTTTGAGAAAGATGAACAAGAATGTCAAAAAATCATCAATATTATTAATAATTCGTCAGCAACTGTCCTAGCAGTGGGAGTTGGCGCTCCCAAGCAAGAAAAATGGATTTATCAATATAGAGAACAATTGCCATCAATTAAGATTTTCATGGGACTAGGTGCAACTATTGATTTTGAATCTGGAAAAATTAAGCGATCGCCAAAATGGATGAGTCAAGTCGGGTTAGAGTGGCTTTTTAGATTATTGTCCGAACCTCAAAGATTATGGAAGAGATATTTAATAGATGATATTCCTTTTTTGAGGTTAATTTTGCTGCAAAAACTGAGTTTGTTGTTCAATAAGAGCCGATCAAACTCTTTGCAGGAGGCAGCAGATGAGAATTGGGAAGAGGATTCCAAGCTCTCCCCAATTATTTTCGCCAAGACGGGGCTTGTACCAAATTTGGGAGAAGAGATAGAGGAAAACCCTCCAGCAAAGTTGCCCTCTGCCCCCTACCTAACAAAGGAGAAGCCTAAGTCATTAATTTAACTTCATCAACCAAGCAGATAGTTGATTGCGTGAAGTACCCCATCTTGCCTTCGACTGAAGATGGGGCTTCCTCTCTTCGGCTATTAAATCAGTGTTAGCGTAGCTGACAACTGACAACTAACAACTAACAACTAACAACTAACAACTGTTAAATGGCGTTAACCAAAGCGTTGAATGATTGCCTCAGCAAATTCAGAACACTTCAACGGTTCTACAGGTGGTTCCATCAGCCTTGCTAAATCATAGGTAACCTGACGATTAGCGATCGCATCTGCTAAACCTTTCTTAATTAAGTCGGCGGCTTCTTGCCAACCCATATATTCCAGCATCATCACCCCAGATAAAATCACCGAACCAGGATTAATCCTGTCTAATCCGGCGTGTTTGGGGGCAGTTCCGTGGGTTGCTTCAAATATTGCCGCCGAATCACCAATATTTGCCCCTGGACCCATTCCTAATCCTCCTACAATGGCAGCCGCAGCATCAGATAAATAGTCCCCGTTCAAGTTCATGGTGGCAAGAATAGAATATTCATCTGGACGGGTTTGGATTTGTTGGAAAATACTATCGGCAATGCGATCGTTCACCATTATCTTATCTTTCCACTTGCCATTACCGTGGGATGACCAAATAGAGTTAAGAACTGTTTCCACTTCCTTGACAATTTCGGCTTTCTTCTCATCAGTCAAGGCATCAAAACCAGGATCTATCTTCCGGGCATTTTCCTCTAGGGTAATATCAGGTTTGTTTTCCTTATTACTGAGAATCCAGGACTCTCTTTCAGTCACACACTCTTGGCGAAACTCAGTAGTTGCTAGTTCATAACCCCAGTCACGAAAGGCTCCTTCGGTGTATTTCATAATGTTACCTTTATGCACCAAAGTCACCATTTGCTTGTTTTTGGGTAGTAACAAGGCGTGTTTCATGGCACGTCTGACTAGGCGTTGGGAACCAGTTTTACTTATGGGTTTGATCCCAATGCCAGCATCTAGGGGAATTTGTTTTTTCCCGTGTTCTGGGGTAGCGGGAATCAGTTCCTGATTGAGAATATTAATCAAGCGATCGGCAATTTTGTCCCCTTGCTTCCACTCAATCCCCAAATAAATATCTTCTGTATTTTCCCGATAAACAATTACATCAAGCTTTTCTGGGCTTTTGTGGGGTGAAGGGGTACCTGCATAGTAACGGCAAGGGCGCACACAGGCATACAAATCAAATATTTGCCGCAAAGCAACATTTAAAGAACGAATACCACCACCCACAGGGGTAGTGAGTGGCCCTTTAATTGCCACGCCATATTCTTTAATGGCAGTCAGGGTATCCTGGGGTAAATACTGATAAGTACCGTATAAATCACAGGCTTCATCGCCTGCGTATACTTTAAACCAGTTAATTTTTCGCTTGCCTTTATAAGCTTTTTCTACAGCGGCATCTAGTACTTTTTGGGTAGCAGGCCAAATGTCTATACCCGTACCATCGCCGCGAATAAAGGGGATAATTGGATTATCTGGAACAATCGGCTCACCATTTTTGAAGGTAATTTTCGATCCGGTTGTTGGGGAAGAAAGTTTATCGTACATCAAACACTCCTGATGGTTCGCCGCGACTCAAATCGAGAAAATCTTGAATTTGGAAGGTTAGCAGATTTTACCCCGTTTGGTTTTCACAAAGTTATGAGGCGCAAAGTTCCTCCTATACTTTGGATTGGTTTGTCTTGGTTCAGACTAAATTTATTTCCTGGTAACGGGGCGATACTTACCCCTAGGATTTTGATACGCACTGGTTTGTCTACTATTTTGAATATATAGCAAAATATGGTCACTTTCAATGATGCAAGGACTATGTTGAATCAATCTAATTTGGTTACTCCTAGTTTATAAGTTACCAAGGCAAAACCCGTCAAATACTACTATAGCTCGGCAATATTTGACGGAATATATTTAATTAAAAGCCTGTTTGCTGTTTATGTGTTACCTTATCATCAGTAAAAATTACAGTGATTTTAGAACCATCATAATTTTGACAAACAACAACTCTAGATTCAGTTGAGTGTTTAATTTCATTACCAGCATCTAAGATACTTTGTACGGCTGTTAGGGACATTCCCAATTTAATTTTTTGGTAATGCACAAGAGTAAATCGACGGGCTTGTTTAACTGAGGATAACAAGGCATAACCAAGTCCAATTCCCAATGCAAGTATTATTGAGAGAAACAAACCAAAAAAGGATTTTGGTAAAATAGCCAATAGAGAACTAACGTCTATATCACAGACGTTATTACTTTGGTTTTTCATTTTTAATCCTGAGTTAAGTAATTTTTCTTTGTGACTGAATGCCAATCAGCCTTGAGAGATTTAATACCAATTTACTAAATTAAAACTACAGATAATGCATCAAGAATAAAATCATATTCTGCATCAATTTTTGCAAGTGTAGCCTAGCTAAATTAAATTGGTATAAGTTTTTTAAATTTGGTAGTCTATTGACATTTTTGAATTCAAATAATTTCCGTCAAGGATGACATCTTTGTTACATAAATTGTAGAAGGTTTTTATTACATCACATAATGATGCAAACAGAAAGGAGTGGAATTACATTTTTAAGTTGATTATCAAAAATTACTGATTTTGCCAAACAGATCCTTATTGTGCCGAAAAAGACTCCAATTTTCGACACGCAAACATATGTCTTTACAAAATCTTTATTAATAGTGATCTATATTACGGGAAATGAGTATAAAAATATCAGCAATGATTGCGTGCAAAGTTATGATGAAAACTCAAGCGATCGCAGCTAATACCATTTTTGAACTTAGATGGGTAGATGGGTAGGGGCACGGCACCGATAAAATCACTGGTTTGCCAAAAAGATTACACACGCCGTGCCCTGAACATGAATATTTACACTTCTTATTTTCCAATAGCTAGTGGGAATTTTTGCCGATTTCCTGTAAACTACTTCTGGCTGATAGTTCACTGTTTCTCCACTGAACGAATTTTACGAATAATGGCATGACAGACCCAATGACCGCATCAAGTGCTACTAGTGATGACATTAACTCCCTCCGTAACCAGTTAATAGCTGGGTCTGAAAAAGTCCAACAAAAGTTGATCCCACAGTTAGCTAATCTGGGTCATGGAGGGTTGGATGTATTAATGGAATTTTTGCTGCAACGTCGTGAAAATGCAGCAACTTGGGTTGATGGCAAAGTCTACCAAATTCTTTATAATTCTGACTTACCCAGCATTCAAGAATTTCTGCAAACCAATTTTCCCCATGGGGTTGTATCTCTAAAATCAGACCGTGGTATTGATTACAGCCCCTTGGAAAAATTACTGGTGGTGCAAGACTTTCAAGCAGCAGATCGCATGACTATACAAAAGATGTGCGAGCTGGCTGGGGAGGATGCTATAAAACGTAAATGGTTGTATTTTACAGAAGTGGATAATTTTCCCATCACCGATTTACAAACCATTGATAATCTATGGGTAGTTCATTCTGAAGGTAAATTTGGCTTTTCCGTACAGCGGCAAATTTGGTTGGGTTTAGGTAAAACTTGGGAAGGTCTCTGGCCGAAAATTGGCTGGAAAAATGGCAATACCTGGACTCGCTATCCCCAAGAGTTTACCTGGGAAATTAGCGCGCCTAGAGGACATTTACCCCTGTCTAATCAGTTGCGGGGAGTCCGAGTATTTGCTTCTTTGATGTCTCACCCAGCTTGGCATTGAAGCAGGGGAGCAGGGGAAAAATCCAAAATCTAAAATCCACAATCTAAAATCCAAAATTAAATAATGGCAAGGGTTCTATTAGAAAACATCAAGCGCGTATTTAATAATGTGACGGCGATTGAGGATATTTCTCTGGAAATTCCTGATGGTGAGTTTTGGGTGTTTGTAGGGCCTTCTGGGTGTGGCAAATCTACCATTTTACGAACCATTGCGGGTTTAGAAACTGCTAGTTCTGGCAAACTCTACATTGGGGACAAGCTAATGAATGATGTCCCAGCTAGACAGAGGGATGTGGCAATGGTGTTTCAAAATTATGCTTTGTATCCCCACATGACGGTGAGACAAAATATTGCTTTTGGCTTACAAATGCGTCAGGTTGAGCGTCATATTATTCAAGAACGGGTGATGACAGTAGCCCAATCCCTCGGACTAGAAAACTTGTTAGATCGCAAACCAAAACAACTTTCTGGGGGACAACAGCAACGAGTAGCATTAGGAAGAGCCATCGCTCGCCAACCCCAAGTATTTTTATTAGATGAACCTTTGTCTAATTTGGATGCCCAATTAAGAGATGATACCAGGGCAGAGTTAAAAGAGTTACATCAAAAGATAGGGATTACAACTATTTATGTCACCCACGACCAAACGGAAGCCATGACTTTAGCTGATAAAATCGTGGTTCTCAGTGGTGGCAAAATTCAACAAATCGGCACACCCCAAACTATTTATACCCAACCAGCTAACCGCATGGTGGCAACTTTTTTGGGCAATCCACCTATGAATATTTTGCCTGTCACCTATACGGGGGGAGGGTTGGATGTAGTTGGTAATCTGTTACCACTAACAATAGATATACAAGAGCAATTAAAGCTGGAACCCGGACAAACGATTGATTTGGGAATTCGTCCAGAACATATAACTATCAATAGTGGAGATAATTCTCCAGGATTGTTAGCCCAAGTGAAGGTGGTAGAACCTTTGGGGAGGGAAACATTAATTCGTGCTGGTTTACCCAACTCCGATGTAATTGTAAATGCCATACTCCCTGAGGGAGTGGCTAACCCCAACCCATCCCCAGATAAATATATTAGCCCAAGCGATCGCATTAACCTAGCAATCGACCTTGAGCAGTTGTTTGCCTTCAATCCTGTAACTGGAGAAAGGATATTTCCCAATTCATAATTATGAATTATGAATTATAAAGTTCCTTCTAATGTGGCTGCTACAACTCGATGGTCTTGATCTTGTCGTAACTCCATTAAAGCAGCTTGTGCCCCTGGGCTGTGGAACTTTCTCAATGTTTTGGCTACCTTGGCACGAACATGCCAGATATCAGATACTGCTAGGGGAAGCAACATTTCTAAAGCTGTCTCGGCTTGGGGGGTGTCTGATAATCGGCCTAAATTTGCGATCGCTGTTTGTCTAACTAGGGGGTCTTGCCCTTGGAGTCCAATTTGACACATTTTCAGCAGTGTCTCTGGATTGATGATTTCTTCCATCACAGCAAAAATACTCTGTCTCACCAACCAATGGGATTCTTGCTCAAACAATTCCTCTAGATGAGGTAATGCCCTTTCTAGCCCATACTTAGACAGGGAATTAGCCGCTTCTGCCCGCACATTGGGGTCTTTTTCGTTGGCAATTATGTCTAACAATGCCTGGAACCCTTCTTCCGTTTGCTTGTAGCCAAAACCCATAGCTACATAGGAGCGAATCATAAACTCTTTGTCATGCATCCGTTGCTTGAGTAAGGGAACCACAACTTCAGGATTATGGTGGCGTAACTCCACAATCGCCTTCATCCGATTTTGAGCATCGGGACTATTGAGATAGGTTTCAATCTGCTGTAATTCCATGGTTGTATCTGGGAATTTTTACTACCTAAAATATAGTTTACATTTTTTTACAAATTTTCTCATTTTATGGAAATTCTGGTAATGGGGTTGATGTGGGTGATTGCCGAAAGCTCGAACTTTGTGCGATGTTCCATTGTCTAGCTTGAAAATGGTTGTTAGTTGTTAGTTGTTAGTTGATGGTTGACAGCTTAGGTGTAGGAGGCGCAGTAGGGGCGCATTGCGTGCTAACTTGAGGAATTAGTCACAAAGCATTTTCAGATCCGCAGGTTGTGTACAAACGTTCATGAGAGACTAGCTTGAAAATAGGGAGTGGAGGAGTAGGGGCGGGGTTTCCCCGCCCGGAGTGAAAGAGTAAGGGAATTATTTTCATGTTTGGTTGTGAGATGTACTCGTGGAGGGCTAGCTTGAAAATGGTTGTTAGTTGTTAGTTGTTAGTTGTTAGTTGACAGTGGTTCAGAAACATTTTTCATGGCTTGGTTGTGGGATTTTCCCCTGGGGGACTAGCTTGAAAATAGTTAATCAGCGCGGAGTTTGTAGGGGCGCATTGCGTGCGCCCTTGAGGAGTTAGTCACAAAGCATTTTCAGATACGCAGGTTGTAGGATTTTCCCGTTGGGGGCTAGCTTGAAAATGGTTGTTAGTTGTTAGTTATTAGTTGATGGTTGAGAGCTTAGGTGTAGGAGCCGCAGTCGAGGTATTTTCATCTTTGGTTGTGTACAAACGTCCATCAGAGGCTTACTTGAAAATGTAGGAACTGCCGAGGAAACGATAAGCCTTCGGCTTATCGCTTTGCGTATCGCAATGATGTAGGAGAAATTTCAAACAAATGGATTCAATGTGGATATACCACAACCCTCAAAATCCTTAATATTTCTAGTAACAAGTGTCAAAGAATGTATTTTAGCTGTTGCCGCAATAAAGATATCAGCTTGGGAACGCGGTTTACCTTGAGTTCTCAAAAAGCCTCTCAATTCACCCGAACACTTAGCAATCTCTAAAGTGATGGGTAGAATATCACAGTAAGTTGTCAGAAAGTTTTCCAACCAGTTTTGGATCCTAGGATTAGGCTTGGCTGTTAAACCATAATATATTTCTTCAATTGTAATCACACTTAAGTTAACAAATGTTACAGTATCGCTCCATGCTATTACCCCTGGATTTGGCATTGGGCGAGTTAATTCACTGATTATATTCGTGTCACAAAGATGACTCATCCCAATCTTCAGTAAATAAATTGTTGCGATCGCTTCGCGCTGGTATCTCTAAGGTATAATTTTCTTCGGTACATAACTGCTGAAGTTCTTTCAAGACTTGAGCTAGAGATGTTTTGGTAGTTTTTTGCCGCCAGTTTAAAAATTCTTTCAAAAGCTCAGGATCTACAATTGCAGCCACTAGTTCGTCTTGAGTATAAATTAGCTGAGGTTCTTGACTAGTAGCATTAATGATTGAAGGTAGATGTTTCTTAACATCTTCAAGTGTCCATTTCATCAAGCCAATTATCCTAAAAGTAGGTTGTTTTAATTTTAACTTCTAACACCGAACTCAGGTTTTTATCACCTCTTTAGTTACCAGCGGGTTCTGCTTTCTCGACAGAATCATCGTTTACTCCCAAAGTCAATTCTAAAGGAGTACGTGATGGATATGCCTTCACTACCTGCCGATAAACTTGGTAATTGGTGGGCAGAGTTCTACGTTGCTCTCCAGAAGAGTATGTAATTTTATATTCCACAGATTTCAATAATTCCGGCTTGCTAAATTGTTCAGTGGAACTTTGTTTGCGTTGTTCTATTTCATCTACGGATGGCCGCAGTGGCAGAGTGGGCCACCATAACCCCTTTTCATCGGGACCAATAATTCTCCCAGATGGCTTTAAGCCATTACGATTAAGTAAGGAATTACTGCCGAAGGTTTCTAGACGCGGAAATGGTTCATCAGTTAAGTCATTGGCATATTTCACTTGCCAGGTATAACTGGTACGCGCCGTGGCTTCATATTGATCAGTGGTTGCATTGCTGCAACTAGCAAGAGTGAGAATTGCTAGCATACCCACTGTTATCTTAGAAAATACTGTGTTTGGCATGATCCGTGCTTATAGTCTATCCCAAATGCCAACAGTGTAGCTAAAAGCATTACTATCAAACATACAATTAAAAAGTAAAAAGATAAAAGTAAAAAGTAAAAAGATAATCCCCATAAATAAATAAATTGAGGGGATAAGATTACGGACGTATTGTTTCTTGCACTACCTGTATCGAA
>JAAUYI010104733.1_pt1 | contig 25108 bp, 21 predicted proteins | sample 7278041 | NCBI WGS metagenome assembly JAAUYI01 (sample SAMN14350216, study PRJNA611818) | marine sediment metagenome | isolation source: surface marine sediment (0.6m) | place: French Polynesia: Moorea | collected 2018-08
CACCAGTTCGTCCGTTTCAAACGTGTACTGCCACAGGTTCCACGTCGGCTGGTCTTCATCGTCGAGGTTCGGATCGAACGGGCCACGCATCGCGAAAACAAGCTTCGAGGCGTCGTGACTGATCTCGACATCGCGAACGGCGCCCATGCCGCCTGTGAATCGATCGGTAATGTTGACGTCGAGGGCGCCAACGGCAGCACGCTCGCGATAGAACAGGTCAGAGCCTACCTGGAACGTGATCTGTTCGCGCAGGTCCTGCTGCTCGAACTCACCGTTATCATCCAGCGGCAATGTTGCCCTGACATAGGCAATCGGGAAATCGACGACGACCGGATCGGCATCCTGGCCGGTGCCGATCTGTACACCCTGGTTGGCACCGTCACACGCCGCGAATGTCACGGCGACTGCGCACAGCGCCGCGAGCCGGGCAACGGATTGAGTGAGTCCTTCCTTGTTTATGAGCGATTGCCTGTTCATAGCGTTCACCTCGAATCTGAACAGCGGGTGCGTCGTTCCGACGAATGCGAGAACCGATCTTCCTGGCAGGACGATCCTTCACCTGCCATTGGGATGCGCAACTCGCAACCTCACCGTTCGATCAACATGTAATAGTGGCGGCGAAGACGGTTTGGTACCGTTAACGCGATCACAAACCGCACAAGCGCTTTTTCCTGCGCGCCGTGGAGAATCCCTCGCTTCCACGTCAATTCACTTTGGTGATGCGCGAAGGCTCGCACCTCACCGCAGCCTAAATTTCGTCGCAGTATAAAAGAGCGATACAGGGCAATGTAATGTCTCAAAAGCACGACAGTACGCATTGTCAAATGCCGTTCTCGTGCGCACGAAACTCACATCGAAGCTTCGTCTTAACACTGCGATTCAAAACTGACACGTCCGCGCGAGCGAAAACGTTCCAAGCGATTTTGGTGCGCAGAAATTTTGTCGTGACAACGCTGTTGCTGAGAACTTACGTGAAGTTTTTAACGTTGCAGTTTGTTGTTGTGTTGCTGCCACGAAGTGTCGCCCTGTCTCCCTTCGGCGACAGTTGCACATGTCATTGCAATCAGTAGCTTAGCGGCCGGGGACATATTCCTTGTGCGAAAGCGACGACATCTACTTGACATATGGCATGTCGTAGGCCGAACGCAAAAACAATCATAACTAACTGTTTAATAAGGAATTTAAGAGTATTTTCGAAGCGGGGATCGAGACTGGCACAGCACTTGCTTCTACCTCTGCAGACCGAAAGGAAAACGGGCGCATGAGTCTTTTGGACTGTGAGTGTAATCACGGCGAAAGCATCAGGGCTCTGGCACTATCAAGCTTGGACTTCTGCATCGTTCGACAGTTACAAGTCAACCTGCAGACAACAAACAAGGAATGTTGAAGTGCTTGGGCGGCGTCTTCGAAATACCTCTCGGTCGAGACGGCGGAGTTTGCCGAAAGCATAAGGATCAGGGAATCGTCAGAGACGGATCAGCCTTCGCTTTAAATTGCTCCCCGTTGATTACGTGTCTCCTCCATGCAGTTCAGATGGAGGCTGACGACTACATTTTGGGATCGTACAAGTTCGTGAGCAGAATCGTTATGAAAAACAGGACATGGACGAAAGATAAGTTTGCCGACCGCATGACGCGAGTCTTCGGACTGTGGCGGGTCGCGCTAACCGGAATCCTGGTAGCCATTCTGTCGACGAATGTGTTTGCCGGGCCGCGTGAGCAGGCGAAGGTGATTCACGATCGGCTCGCAGGCGTTCCTGCTTCCGACGCGGTGCTGACGCAGATGGAAACGGCGATCGCCGGTGGCGACGCTAATGCCGCCGCGTACATCGCCATGGACAATGCGAGTTTCTACAACGTTACGCTGAAGAACTTCGCCGCGCCGTGGACCAACCGCGACCAGTCGGTATTCGTGCCGCTGAACGACTACATCGCGACCGTCATTGGCATGGTACGTGACGACGTTCCCTTCAATACGCTGCTGTCGGCTGACCTGACTTATATCGGTCGCCCGGGTGTTGTTGGCACTGCTCCCGCAGCCGGCAACAACAACCACTACGAGCAGCTGGAAGCGCAGCACGTGAACCTGCGCGACGACCTGATCGCTTCGGACCAGGCGTCGATCATGAACATCCCGGGCAACGCGACCGCGGGGATCATGACGTCGCGCGCCGCTTCCGAGGCGTTTTACGTCGCCGGCACCAACCGCGCGATGTTCCGCTTCACGTTGCTCAATCACATGTGCAACGACATGGAACAGATGCACGACACCAAGCTGCCGCCCGACTGGATTCGCCAGGACGTGAGCCGCAGCCCGGGTGGCGACAGCCGCCTGTTCCTGAACAACTGCATCGGCTGCCATTCGGGTATGGACCCGCTGGCTGGCGCCTTCGCGTACTACAACTACAACGAAGACACCGGCCTGCTCGAGTACACCCCGGGCACCGTGCAGTCCAAATACTTCAATAACGACCTGAACTTCCCGCAGGGTTTCCGCACGCCGGACGATGCGTGGGAGAACCGCTGGCGTGAAGGCCAGAACGCCTATCTCGGCTTCGATCAGTCGCTGCCGGGTCGCGGCAACGGCGCCAAGTCGCTGGGCGAGGAGCTCGGCAACAGCGAGGCGTTTGCAGCCTGCCAGGTCCGCAAGGTCTTCAAGAACGTTTGCCTGCGCGACCCGGAAGATGCGACCGATCGCGCCAAGGTCGACGAGATCACCAATACCTTCCGCACGACGGGGTATCGCATGAAGCAGGTCTTCGCCGATGCCGCTGTCCACTGCATGGGCCAGTAGGGAGACAGGACTATGAATAAGGCAACTGGAATTGCTATGCATCCGGCCCTGACGAGCGAGATGCGTTCAGTCCGGACGGCGCTTGCAGGGGTATTCTTGAGCGTCATGCTGGCCGCTTGCGGCGGCGGCGCGGAAACCACGGAAAACCCGGTTTCGCAGGCACCGCCTCCTGGCGACGCCCCTTATGCGGGCCCGGTAGCGCGTGACTCCGACGTACTCCGCTTCCAGCAGGAGTTCTGGTCGAACGCCAAGTCGACCGACCGTTGCGGCGCTTGCCACAACGAGGTTGTCGGTCAGCTGCCGATGTTCGTCCGCAATGACGACGTCAACATGGCGTATGACGAGGCGATCACGGTCGTCGACGTCAACACGCCGGCAGCCTCGCGCCTCGTCGTGAAGGTCTCGGGCGGCCACAACTGCTGGGTCGACGATCCCGCGGTCTGCGGCACGATCATGACGACCTGGATCGAGAACTGGCTCGGTGGAGCCGTTGCGGGCGGTCGCCAGATTGTCCTGACGCCGCCGCAGTCGGTGGATCCGGGTGCATCGAAGAACTTCCCCACCGACCCGGCTGCGTTCGAGACGCTGGTACACCAGCCGATCCTCGTACCGTACTGCTCGGACTGCCACAGTGGCGAATCGGGCAGCCCGATCCAGCCGTACTTCGCGGATCCGGACATTACGACGGCCTACGACGCGGCCAAGCCGAAGATCAATCTCGATACGCCGGCGAACTCGCGTCTCGTCGAGCGCCTGCGTAACGAATTCCACAACTGCTGGGATGTCGGCTGTGCGCAGTCGGCCCAGGCGATGGAAGATGCGATCACGGCGTTCGCCAACGGCATTCCGCTGACCACGGTCGATCCGAACCTGGTGGTCAGTAAAGCCGTGCGCCTCGTTGACGGCACGCTCGCTTCGGGCGGCAACCGCTTCGAGGAAGCGCAGATCGCGCTGTGGGAGTTCAAGACCGGCAGCGGCCTCGTGGCCTATGACACGTCCGGTGTGGATCCCGCGATCGACCTGAACCTGTCCGGTGACGTCAGCTGGTTTGGCGGCTGGGGCATCACGATCGGCGACGGTAAAGCGCAGGGTTCGACCACCGCGTCGAAGAAGGTCTACGACATCATCCAGGAGTCGGGCGAGTTCTCGATTGAAGCCTGGGTAATCCCGGCCAACGTTACACAGGAAATGGCACGCATCGTGACTTACTCGGCGGGCACTACCGCGCGCAACTTCACGCTGCAGCAGACCCTGTACAACTACGACTTCCAGCTGCGTACCAATGAGACGAGTCTAAACGGTGACCCGGCCCTGTCGACGCCGGATGCCGACGAAGTACTGCAGGCAACGCTGCAGCACGTCGTTGCGACCTATGACCCGATCAACGGCCGCTCGATCTACGTCAACGGTGAACTGGTGACGAATACGGATCCGGTGCCCGGCGGTACGCTGATTGACTGGCAGGATACGTTCGCGTTCGTCCTCGGCAACGAGGCATCGGGCGACGGTCTGTGGCAGGGCACGGTGCGCCTTGCTGCGGTTCATCGTCGCGCGATGACGCAGGAACAGATCATGCAGAACTTCGACGCCGGCGTCGGTGAGAAATTCTTCCTGCTGTTCGACGTATCGGAGATCATCCAGGCACAGCCGCAGTCTTCGTACATCCTGTTCGAAGCTGCGCAGTACGACAGCTGGGCGTATCTCTTCGACAAGCCGCACTTCATCACGCTCGACGGCTCGACGCCGGAAGGTATTCCGCTCGAAGGCCTGCGTATCGCGATGAACGGCCAGGAAGTGCCGGTCGGCCAGACTTACGCGACCCTCGACATGGCGCTGAACTCGTCCGAGTTCGTCGAACTCGGCCAGCCGCTATCGATCCAGGGTGCAGTATTGCCGCTCGAGAAGGGGCCGCAGGACGACGAGTTCTTCCTGACCTTCGATCGCCTGGCTGGCCAGACGTTTAACCGTCCGGATGACCCGACACTGGTGGTCGCCGAGGCTGACCTCGAGCCGCACTCGCAGATCGGTATTCGTACCTTCGATGAAATTGGTGCGACGTACGCGGCTGTGACCGGCGTCGATCCGAACACGCCTTCGGTCGACATCACGTTCCAGGAGCTCAGGCAGTCGCTGCCGGCGGTCGAGGACATCAACACGTTCCTCTCGTCGCACCAGGTGGCTATCGCCCAGCTTGCGATCCAGTACTGTGACGCGATGGTCGAATCGAACCCGGGCGGCATGTTCCCCGGCTTCAACTTCGACGGCGCCAACGAGTTCGCCACCAACCGTGACGCATTCGTGAACCCGCTGATCGACCGGATCATGGGTACGGGTCTCGGCAGCCAGCCTGCACGTGCTGCAGTGTACGAAGAGCTGGCGTCGTTCTCGGCTGCTGGCGGTCGCCCGGACAACCTGATCGACCGACTCAACCGTCCGGGTAACGACACCCGCGATATCGCAAAAGGTGTATGTGCCGCCATGCTCGGCAGCGCAGTCACCCTCGTACAGTAAAGACAGGACTTCGTTTAAGGAAATACGGCTATGGCTAAGAAACGTAACAGAAGGGATTTTGACGCGCCGTTGCTTCACCCCGACCATCCGCGTCCTGTCACGCGACGCCAGTTCGTCGCCCAGGGCTTCATGAGCGGTTCGGCAATGACGGTCGGTGGCGGCATCCTGAGCTTGTTCTCGAACCCGCGCGAAGCGTACGCCGCTTTGTCGCCGGACCTCGATTCATTGCTGCAGAACCCCTGCCAGATCGCAACCAACGGGGCCGGCAAGATCCCGTTCATTTGCTTCGACCTCGCAGGCGGCGCAAACATCGCCGGCTCGAACGTCCTGATCGGCCAGGAAGGTGGCCAGCAGGACTTCCTGTCGACGTCGGGCTACGAACGCCAGGGTCTGCCGGGCGACATGGTTCCGGGATTGACGGATCCGGTGTTGCAGCAGCCGTACGCGAACTTCGACTTGGGGCTGGGCTTCCACCTCGATTCCGCGTTCCGTCGCGGCATCATGGCGAGCCTGACGCCCGGGCGCGAAGCGAATATCAACGGTGCAGTCATCCCGGCCCGTTCGGATAACGACACCGGCAACAACCCGCATAACCCGATGTACGGCATCGCACGTGCGGGCGCTGACGGCTCGATCCTGACGCTGGCCGGCTCGGAAAACAGCGACTCGGGCGGCAACTCGATGCTGCCGATGATGCTGTACGATCCGGAGCTTCGCCCGACCAAGGTCGACCGTCCATCGGACGTCGTCAACCTGGTCGACACCGGTGACCTCGTCGGCATCCTGAGCGCCGAAGACGCGACCGCGGTGATGGAGTCGATCTACCGGCTGACCGACAGCAAGATGGACATGGTCAATACCGGCATTACGCGCGACGCCGTGATCAAGGAAATGGTCCGCTGCGGTTACCTGAAATCGGCCGACATCGCCGATCGATTCGGCGGCGTGCCGATCAACCCGGCAGACGACCCGGAGATCGTGGGACCGACGGGCATCTTTACGGAAGCCGAGTTCAACGCCGGCGACCGCGATGCCCGCGAATTCCAGAAGACTGCTTCGGTGATGAAGCTCGTCATGAACGGCTACGCCGGCGCAGGCACCATCGAAATGGGTGGTTACGACTACCACGGCGGTGCACGTGCCGAGGGCGAGGTCAAGGACGAGCGCGCCGGACGTTGCATGGGCGCCTGCCTCGAGTACGCTGCACGCCTCGGTACGCCGCTGATGATGTATGTCTTCAGTGACGGCTCACTGTCGTCCAACGGCACGATCGACAACTCGCCGGAAGGTCGCGGCAAGGGCGAATGGAGCAGTGACAACTCGTCGACGGCGGGTGCATTCTTCCTGGTCTACAACCCGACTCGACGCGCAACGATCATCGGTGCCGCGCCGGAAGAACAGGCGATCCACCAGCAGATCGGCTACATGAGTGCGGACGGCGCCGTCATGCGCGGCGCCACGCCGGCTGCCAACAACGTACCGAACCTCGTCCACACGGTGCTCCTGAACTACATGGCACTGCACGGCGAACAGGGACTGTTCACGCAGACCTTCGGCCCGGTACTCGGCAACGCGGCGATGATGGACAGCCTCACGGCGTTCACACCGATCGTAAACGGCACGATTGCCAACCCCGTATAGCCTTCCCCGGCTGTACACGGAAGACGCGGCCAGTCGGGTTTCCGGCTGGCCGTTTTTTCTTGCACGCGATGAATATCACAACGGCGGCGAAGCACATCGCCTAGAATGGCCGCCATGAATCAGCCGCTGACCGAACTCCTCGCCTGCCCGCGCTGTGACAAGACGCCGCTGACGGCGAATGATGGCGCCTGGCAGTGCAGCGCCTGCAAAGTCGACTTCCCGTTGCTCGACGGCATCCCCTGGATGTTCGCCGAACCCGAGGCAACCCTCGGCGAATGGCGCGGGCGCATGCAGTTTGCGATCCAGCAGGTGGGGCACGAGATGTCGGGGCTAGACAACGAGCTCAAGGACAAGGACCTGCGTGCATTGACGCGCCGCCGGCTCGAGCGCTACAAGAAGTCGCTCGACCAGCACCGCCGCTCGCTACAAAAGCTTTTGCAGCCGCTGGACGTACAGTCGCTTGCCGGCAACTACGAATCCTACCTCGCGATGCGCACGCGCCTGCCGTCCGACCAGGGCCTGAATACGTATTACGCCAACGTGCATCGCGACTGGGCCTGGGGCGACGAAGAAAACGCAGCATCGCTGAAGCAGATACGCGCAGTACTGCAGGATCACGCCGACCTCGGCACCGTGCTGGTACTGGGTGCCGGCGCCGGACGTCTTGCCTACGACATGCACATGCAGATTGACTGCACGACGACGGTTGCGATGGATTTCAACCCGCTGCTGATGCTGGTCGCGAGGGAAGCCACGGCCGGCCGGCCGCTCAAGATGTACGAGTTCCCGATTGCACCGAAATCGCTGGAGGACGATGCCGTCGTGCGTACGCTGGCGGCGCCCGAACCTGTGCGCGACGGCTTCGAACTCGTACTGGGTGACGCGCTCAGGCCGCCATTCGCCGAGCAGTCTTTCGACACGGTCGTAACACCCTGGCTGATCGACATCATCACAGAAGACCTGCCCGTGCTCGCTGCACGCATCAACAACCTGCTCAAGCCGGACGGTCGCTGGATCAACTTCGGTTCGCTGGCCTTCGCATCGCCACGGCGGTCGCGCTGCTACAGCCCGGAGGAAACCAAAGCGATCGTTGCCGAGAGTGGCTTTTCCGACCCGTATGTATCGCAGGCCACGATCCCGTACATGTGCTCGCCGGCGAGTCGGCACGGCCGGCAAGAACGGGTATTCACGTTTGCCGCGTACAAGGAACGAGGCGTCGACAAACCCGCGCGCCATCGTGCCCTGCCCGACTGGATCGTTACGGGTAAAGAACCCGTGCCACTGAACCAGTCGTTCCGCACACAGGCGATGACGACGCAGATCTATTCATTCATCATGTCGCTCATCGATGGCAAGCGCACGATCGAGGACATGGCCTCGGTGATGGAAAAACAGCGGCTGATGAGCAAGGCGGAAGCCGTGCCCGCGATTCGCTCGTTCCTCGTCAAGATGTACGACGACGCCGAACGGCAGTCGGGTTTCTAGCGCTGGTTGTTTGCCGCGGTCGCGGCGCGATTCCTACAATACGCAGAACATCGCCGTGTCGGCATCCGGCGCATTCGCCATGCACTCGGCGCCGGCCCGGGATTCGGGATTCTTCATGTCCGCGATGCATTCGTCCATGCTCGACGTGGCTTCGCGAATACCCTGATTCATCTCCTTGATCGCCGCCTCAGCCTCGGCCTTCTGCTCCGGCGACATTTCGTCCATGCGGCCACGAATCTTGCGCACCCAGATCGGCGCGAAACGCCTGAGGTTGGAAATTGCCTTTGTGCAGATTGCACGCGCGGTGGCTTCGTCGTCCACACCCCCACCGGCACTGTCCAGCGAATCACTGGAACGGTAGGTTGGCGTCGGAGCGCGGTCAATCTTGACCTCTTCGGTTTCCTGCTTGGGCGGCGGCGTATCCGTGAAATGCACGTTGCCGTCCTCGTCGACCCACTTGTAGACCTCGGCGTTGGCAACACCTGCCAGCGCCAGCGAGAGCAATACGATCAAAGCGGTTGATTTCACAACTGTCCCCAATATACCGATCGGCAATGCGCACCGATTGGTCAAGACTATGTGAAACCGCCCGGTATCGCCATGAAATACGTCACAAGTGTCAGGACGCGAAGCGGGCTAGTCGAAGCGACTCTTTATATGGCTTCCGAGCTTTTCGATCGCGCGGCGACTTTCCGGCATCACGCCGACGAACGCCTGGAATACGTGCCACATGTCGTCCCAGATCTCGAGGTCGACGTCGATGCCGGCAGCTTCGAACTTGTCCGCCAGGCGCGTCGAGTCGCTCAGCAGTATTTCGTCGGACCCGACCTGGATGCAGATCGGCGGCAAGCCGGCGACGTCTGCATACACGGGCGAAACCAGCGGATTGGTCAGCTCGCTGTCGTCGCAGTAGTGCCGCGTTACGTGCGGCACGTACTCGGCACTGAACCAGGGGTCGATGTCGTTGTGCGATTCCATCGTCTCACCCGTCGCGGCCAGGTCGAGCCATGGCGACAACAGGCACGCCGTTGCCGGCAACGGGTCACCGGCATCGCGCAGCGACAACAGCAATGCCATCGTCAGCCCGCCACCGGCCGAGTCGCCGGCGACGACGATGTTTGCAGGTTCGTAGCCGCTCCCGAGCAAATCGCGGTACACGGCAACGGCATCTTCGATGGCTGCCGGGAACGGGTTTTCGGGGGCGAGCCGGTAGTCCGGCATCACGGCGCGGATGCCGGCCGCACGTGCAATGTGGCTAACCATCTGGCGATGGGTATCCGGGCTGCCGACAACGTAGGCACCACCGTGCAGGTACAGCAGCACCGGTGTCTGCGCGGCACCGTTGGGGGTCAGCCATTCCGACGGGATACCGCCGAGTTCGGCAGTCTCGGACCTTACACCGAGAGCCGGCATCAACAGGCGGCCGAAGCTGTTCCAGTGGCGGCGCGACGTTTCGATGTCGAGGGTATCGATCTCGAGCGATTCGAAGTACGTCGACGTCATCGCTCGCACGAGGCGCGCTCGTACGCTGGCAATCGACGGTCTTTGTGTGGCGCCAGTACTCATGCGCGCATCATAACCTCGTCGTTACGAGGCGCACCGCGCACAAGGTCACACTTGCCCACTAACGGCACGGGGATGTCCAGACTGGAGAACGGGTAGAGCGTGGAGGGATCTAGCGCTCGAGGTACTGCAGCTTGTCCTTGACCTCGCGCCACTCGTCTGCGTCCGGCGGCGGATCTTTCATCTCGGTGATCACCGGCCACTCGCGCGACAGCTCGGTATTCAGCTCGAGGAAGTGTTCCTGCCCGGCGGGCAGCTCGTCTTCTGAATAGATCGCCTCGACCGGGCATTCCGGCTCGCACAGCGTGCAATCGATGCACTCGTCCGGGTCAATGACGAGGAAATTCGGTCCCTCGTGGAAGCAGTCCACGGGGCATACCTCGACACAATCGGTGAGTTTGCATTTGATGCAGGCTTCGGTGACTACGAACGTCATGGGGCGATCCTTGGTGGCAGAGCGGGTACGCTATGCGAAGTTTAGATTCAGTTCAAGCTGTGAAACCCGCCATCCCGGCGCCCCGATCCGATGCGCTACACTGGCGCGCGACGGCGCCATGAATGCTGGCGCGATTGCAGCAACGGCAATTTTTTTGTGAGCAAAAACAGACAATTAGATTCGATCGTCGTCCGATTGTCGGGCGACTCCGGGGACGGCATCCAGTTGATGGGGTCGCAATTTGCGGTCTCGACCGCGCTGTCGGGCTCGGACTTCGCGACCTTCCCGGACTACCCGGCCGAGATTCGCGCGCCGGCCGGTACGACCTTCGGCGTGTCGGCCTACCAGATCAACCTCGGCGGCGGCCCGATCACGACCGCCGGCGACGCTCCCGACGTGCTGGTCGCGTTCAACCCGGCAGCGCTCAAGGTCAGCCTGCCACTGCTCGAGAAAGGCGCCCTGATCATTCTCAACAGCGACGGTTTCACGCCACGCAACCTGACCAAAGCCGGCTACGATCACGACCCGCGCGAGGACGGCCTCAGCGATTTCCAGGTCGTGTCTGCCGACATCAGCCGGCTCAATCTCGAAGCGGTGAAAGAGTTCGGCCTGTCCAAAAGCGAAGGCAGCCGCTGCAAGAACTTCTGGGCGCTTGGCTTGCTGCTGTGGATGTTCGATCGCGAACTGACACCGATCGAAGCCTGGCTCAACCGGCGGCTCGCGAAACACCCGACGATGCGCGATGCCAACATCAAGGCGTTGCGTGCCGGGCACGCCTACGGCGAGACGGTCGAACTGTCGGCGGCATTGCCACAGGTCGAACTGGACACGGCCGCGATGCCGCCGGGCGAATACCGCAGCATCACCGGTGCCGAAGCGCTGGCTTTGGGCATCGCCGCCGCCGGCGAACTGGCCGACCGGCAGGTGATGTTTTGTTCCTACCCGATCACACCGTCGTCACCCCTGCTGCACAGGCTGACACGGTTATGGGAAACCGGCGTCGGCACCTTCCAGGCAGAGGATGAGATCGCCGCCATTTGTGCCGCGATCGGTGCGTCCTACGGCGGCATGATCGGCGTCACGTCGAGCTCGGGCCCGGGTATCGCGTTAAAGACCGAGGCCATGGGGCTGGCCGTCAGCGCAGAGCTGCCGCTCGTCATTATCAACTGGCAACGGGGCGGGCCGTCGACAGGCCTGCCGACCAAAACCGAACAATCCGACCTGTACCAGGCCGTCTACGGCCGCAACGGTGACACGCCGATGCCGGTCATCGCCGCCGCCTCGTCCGGCGACTGCTTCGAGGCCGCCATCGACGCCGTGCGAATCGCACTCCGGCACATGACGCCGGTCATCCTGCTCGCCGACGGTTACATGTCGAACGCCGCGGAACCGTGGCGTATACCTGAACTCAGCGACTTCGACGCGATCGAACACCACCCCGCTCCGGCGCCGTCGGCCGAGATCGGCCCGCATCACCAGGCGTTTGCGCGCGAGGACAAAAGCCTCGGACGCCCGTGGATATCGCCCGGCATGGCAGGGCTCGTACATCGCATCGGCGGCCTCGAAAAGGACATCGACAGCGGCCATATCTCCTACGACCCGGCGAACCACCAGGCGATGACCGACCTGCGACAGGCCAAGGTCGACGCGATCGCCGATTTCATCCCGGACCAGGCAATCGAGCTCGGTGCGGACACCGGCGACGTCGTCATGGTCGGCTGGGGATCGACCTACGGCCCGATCTACCAGGCGGCGCGACGCACCGGCACAAGCTTCGTGCACCTGCGTTACCTGAACCCGTTGCCGAAAAACCTGAAGGCCTTGCTATCGCGCTTCGATCGCATCCTCGTGCCGGAGATGAACAACGGCCAGCTCGCCACACTCCTGCGCGACAAGCTGTGTGTAGATCCGATCTCGTTTGCGAAGGTCAGCGGCCAGCCGTTCCTGATCTCGGAGCTGGTCGAACGGGTGGGCGAAATCAAACAGGAGCTCGCCGCATGAGCGCGGAACTGACTGCGAAAGACTTCGCAACCTCGCAGGAAGTCCGCTGGTGCCCGGGGTGTGGCGACTACGCAATCCTGAAAGCCGTCACCAAGGCACTGGCCGATACAGGCGCCGTGCCGGAAAAGACGGCGTTCATTTCCGGCATCGGTTGTGCCTCACGTTTTCCGTATTACATCGAGACCTATGGCTTTCACACGATCCACGGGCGCGCACCGGCAATCGCGACGGGGCTGAAACTCGCCAACCCGGAACTCGACGTGTGGGTCGTTACCGGCGACGGCGACGGACTCTCGATCGGTGGCAACCACCTGCTGCATTCGCTACGCCGCAACGTCGGCCTGAAGATCCTGTTGTTCAACAACGAAATTTACGGACTGACGAAAGGCCAGTACTCGCCGACGTCGCGTGTGGGCACAACCTCACCATCCAGACCGACCGGTTCCGTCGACACGCCGGTGTCGCCGGGGCAGTTTGTCCTTGGCGCCGGCGGCCGGTTCTTCGCGCGCGCAATCGACACCGACAAAGCCGGCATGGCTGACGTGCTCGAAGCATCGCACGCGTTCGACGGGACGTCGCTGACCGAGATCTTCCAGAACTGCATCGTCTACAACGAAGACGTGTTTGCCGCGTTCACGGACCGCAAGACAGCCGCCGACACGCAGCTACACCTGAAGCACGGCGAACCGATGCTGTTCGGCAAGGGCAACGACAAAGGCATCGCGTTCAACAGCGATACCTACGCGCTCGAGGTCGTCGATGCGGGTGCCGAACCGGATCGGGTCCTGGTGCACGACGAGCAAAACCTCGTGATCGCACGACTGCTTGTCGACCTGCACTTGCCGGTCGCGCTGGGTGTCATCTACCGTCAGAATGCCGAGACCTTCGAGCACGCCTTCTACGCCCGGCACCCGTCCGGGATGCAGCGTACGAAGCGGGTTTCCGATTTTATTCCCGGCCCGAGCACCTGGACCGTCGACTGACGGTCATAGTCTGCCGAGGCCGCCCAGGGTCAGGCACGGGTCGTAGTCGGGCTGGTCCTTCAGGGCTTCGGCTTCGATCTTCAGTTGCTCCGTCGCGGCCAGCTCGCCGTGCGCCATTGCCGTTTCGATCCAGCGCCGCATCAGCGTTTCGTTCTTGAGCGCATTCAGCACCTCGGGACTGGTCCCCAGCTTGACGTGACGATCCCGCAGCCGCCGGCCTCGCTGCGTTACCTCCGCCGCGCGCCGGGTATCTCCCTCCAGCTCGTAGACATCTCCCTGCAAGGCCATCCCCATCGTCGTCGACATGATCGTCTCGGCCCCACTCTCGATCTTCTCACCCGCGCGCAGGCACTCGACCCGCCACTCGGCCGATTCCTCGCCCCTGGATTTGCACAGCTTCATCAGGGCTGCGGTCACGTCCGGCATCGCTGCCACCATGCCGATGGCGTTAGTGAGGCGTTCGAGTGAAGCCGTCGATGTCGACGCGGCCAGCGCACGATCGAACACGAGGATGCGCTCGAACCAGTACTCGCGATATTCGGTTGCTGCATTGGCGCGGCGCAGCGCCTCGAGCGCACCATCCAGGTCGTTGCGTGTCGCCCTTGCATTGGCAATCGTGAACCAAAGTTCTGCGTTGCTGCGGTCGGTTGTTATCGCAAATGTTTCGGCCACGCCGAGCCCTTCTTCGCAGGCTTCGGCAAAGGTCGAACACCCGTACAGCCATTGCATTGCGATTAACGGGCTGGCCGGGTCTATCCGGGCCGCGCGTTCGATGCGGGAGATGATCGAGTCCGGCGCCTCGACAGGGGTCAGCACGGACGCAACGTAGAGATGCTCGGCATCGGCCGACAGGTCGAGCTGCCGAATGATCGATCGCATCCGGAATCGATGCCGGGCTTCCCGGCGTTGCTCTTCCCGCAGCCGCGCACGCGCCTCGAGCGCAGCACGTTCACGACGGCTGCGGCCGTCGTTTTCTTCGAGCTCCTGGAGCTCATCAGCCTCATCCGGCTCACACTCGCGCCTGGCCTCGCGCATTGCTTGCTGGATCGACTGCACAAGCGTCGGCGCCACGACCGGCCGTTCGTCCGTTGCGGCGTCTACGGGCGGCGGCGTCTTGTGGATCGAGACCGGACCCGACACCGTCCGGCTTTCCGGCATGGACTGAATCAGTAGCGCCAGGCACAGCAGCAATGCAATGGCTACGAGTACAGCAATTCTCATATCCCGATACGCCTCATTGGCCGGTCAGCGCGGAAGCGGGTCACTGACAATCCGGCAAGGGTCATAACCCGGCTCGTTCGCCAGCCGCTCTGCCTCGGCGACTACCGCTTCCATACCGGCAAGCTCGCCCCGCGCCTGGCCGGTTTCCAGGAACAGGCGCAACAGGTTCTCATTGCGCCAGGCATCTTCCAGGCGGGGCGAATCGGTCAACGTCTCGTAGGCCGCCATCAGCTTTTTGGCGTCGGCCTCGCGCTCCTTCTCGCGGCGCTCGTCACCCGCAAACTCATGCATCTTGGCCTGCAGCCCGAGGCCCATTGCCTGCGTCGTCACGGTTTCGCCGCTGGCCGCCATCACCTCGCCCAGGCGCAGGCACTCGACGCGCCAGACGGACGACGTCTTGCCCTCGGATTCGCAGGCCATCAGCACCTCTATCGCGTCGTTGGGTGTCGAATTAGTCATACCGACAGCGGCGATCAACCGCGCATGCGCAGAAGCCGAGGTCGATGCGGCCAGAGCACGCTCGAACAGCTCGATGCGGTCGAACCATCCATCCCGGTATTCGCTTGTTGCGTTGGCCTGACGCAGCGCATCGAGGGCGCCCGCCTTGTCGCCCCGGGCAACTCGTGCCGATGCGACCGCAGCCCAGGTTCTCGCATTGCCCTTCTCCGCCTCTATGGCGCGCCGCTCGATGTCGGCAATCGGAACGCCGCAGTCGTCCGCGTGTTCCGCACACAGGTACAGCCACTGGGTCGCGACCAGGGCGTTAGCGGGATCAATGTCGGCTGCGCGTTCGATCCGCGACAAACGCGCTCCTGGCGCATCGTTGCCCGTCAACACCGAAGCCACGTACAGATGTTCCGCATCGGACGATGCTGCCAGTGGATCGATGATCATCTGCTCGCCCTGTTTCTGCCACGGCGCAGCGCCCAGCTGACCTCTCAAGTACATCGTGAGATTCTGGCTCGACGTGCCGCCGTCACAGTCAGTGGGCGGCGGAATGGTGGCGCTCTGCAACTGCTGTGTCGTGTTCGGCACAATCGGAAGCGCCGGCTCCGGGTCGGGTGTCATCGAACGCGCAACCGGCGGCAAGCCCGCATCGGGCGAGACAGGTACTGGCGCTGGCTCTCGTTCCGGCAGGATCCGGAGGACCAATGCAATGCACAGGAGGACGGCGACCGCGATTGCAACTGCGATCCTCATGCCTGCCAGCGCTCCCCGTTGCACGTCGCGATGCCATCGTGTTCGAGCTTCAGGAGATGCGCCAGCAATGAGCGCTCCGCCCACGGGTACAGGTGCTCCGGAATGTCGGTGTATACATGAGGCACCAGTTCCATCGACGTGCGCTTCGGGTGTGCCTGCACGGCGGCAAGCACCGTTTCTTCCCGCTTGAGCCGGTGGCCGATGATCCAGTCGATCACACGATCGGGGTCATCGATGCGGTCGCCATGGCCAGGCAACAATGCGTCGGGTCGCATGGCTTTCACTTTCTCGAGCGCTGCGATGTAGTGCGCCATGTTGCCGTCCGGCGGATTGATGACGACCGTCGAACCGTCGACGATGTGGTCGCCCGTCACGATCCAGTTCGTCGCCACATGACGAAAGCACAGGTGATTGGACGCATGCCCGGGCGTATGCACGGCCTCGAGGGAAAACTCACTCGTTTCGAGACCGTCGCCGTCGCCGAGCACGCGTGTCGGTTCGAAGGTCTTGTCCTGGTGATGGCCATCCGGCGCCGGCCGGCCCAGCAGTTCGGCCCCGGTCACTGCAGCAAGATGTGCCGCGCCCGGCGAGTGGTCGGGGTGCGTGTGGGTGACGAGAATCCAGCGTATCGGGGCGCCGGCATAGTCCTGTATGGCCGCAACGTGCTCGTCCATATCCGGACCGGGATCGACCACGGCAATCTCCCGATCGCCGAACAGGTAAGTGTTGGTGCCGGGCCCGGTCATGACCGACGGATTGGGTGCGAGCAGCCGGCGCACGCCGGGCGCCAGGTCCGCGAAACGGGGCAGCTCTGGGCCGTAGGCGTTCACGTCAGCCGCCCTATTACGGAGCCGCGATCGACGACGACAGGGCGGCCATCGGCGTCCTCGCGAATCTCGGGAAAGACACAGGGGACGCCATCCCGCTCTCGTTGCCGCGCCCAGGCCAGCAGGCTGTCCGCGGTGGCGTGTTCGACGATGCTTTCCAGCGTGGCGCGGGTCGGCGGCGACAACGATATCGATCCGCCGTCAGCGGCATCGAGTGCGGCCCGCGCAGTCATCCAGCGCAGCTCGGTAACTTCACCACCACAATGGCTGGCTTGTTGATTCGCGGGCGCCTCGGCCATGAAGAACCGGGTCGAATATCGTTTCGGGAATATGCGCGGGGTAATCCAGTAACTGAAATAGACCAGCTCGTCACAATACAGCCGGACGTCATTGCGCGAAACAAACGACTCCCAGTGCAGGGTCTCGTCATTGAGCCCGTCGCGTGCGACCGCAAGCTCGTCCGCATCTGCCCCTGTATCCGCCAACAGAATGCCGGTCTCTTCGAACAGTTCGCGGATGGCGGCGCTGTAAAAACTCAATCCCCCCGCGTCGACGTCGAGGGTTCGGCTTGCATCATCGTCTGCCAGCCCACAGCAGCGCGGTCCGACCTCGTGATCGCCTCGCTCCAGCACGCCGCCGGGAAAGACGTAGGTGTCGCCAAACGAAGCCCTGGCATGGCGACGCACCATCAGAAGTTCGGGTGCCGGGTCTGCCGCCCGTACGACAACGACGGTCGACGACGGCCGGGCTTTCGCGGCCTCACCCAATGGGAACGGCTTCCGGGCTGCCGGTCTCGACATAGGTTTGCATGCGCGTGAGCGCCTCGCCAATGACGTAGTCGACTGCATCGGCGATCTTGTCGAGACCATCGGGCGAATACCCGCCGACGACATATGTGAATCGCACCCGTGTTGCGCCATCAGCGTCGTCGAATTCCCACAGCATGTTGCCGTCGACGCCCATCAGGCCGAGCGGGCCAAGTGCACCGGTCATGCGCAGCAGAACCTCTCGATTGACGAACGTCACGGTCAGGTGAGTCACACCGCCGGCCTGCCCGAGCGATTCGCAGAAGCACCCTTGCGGCCGCGCGTCAATCGACAAACGCGAAGCGTCGCCCGACACGGTGTGGCTGCTGCTCCACCAGCTGCCAATGTCATTGACAGCCGCGAGCCAGACCTCGCCGCGGGTTGCTGCAACTGTCACCGCGTGTACGACGGTAAAGCCGCCCGGCGCGACATCCTTGACCTCGGCGTTGGCGACCCCATGTGTAAAGGTCACGAGCAACAGAACATGAGCGGCCAACAGGCGCATGGCGAATCCTCATTGCAAAGCTTGGACAGCCAAGCTTAGCGAAATGGTCTCGCGCCGGCAGCTTTACATTGACGGAACGGTCAGAACAGCGAGATTGCCAGGAACACGGCCGCAACGACCGCCGCTCCGAAATAGATCCTCTTGAATATCGTCATCAGTTTGCCCAGTCGAAATTCCGTTTACTTATGTCCAGTGTCGCGCGCCGACGCTGAACGGTTCCTTAAAGCCGTGCGCTTGACGGCTCGAGAAGGCCGATGCTGCAATGCCGCCCATGATTCCTGACAGTCGTACGCTCGCCGAGTTCATCGATGACGCCGGATCCGTTGCTGTGGTCAGCGGTGCGGGCGTGAGTACCGACTCCGGCATCCCGGACTACCGCGACCGCGATGGCGAATGGAAGAATGCGAAGCCCGTGCAATATGGCGACTTCGTATCGAAGCCGGCAACCCGCCGCCGCTACTGGGCACGCAGCCTCATAGGCTGGCCGCAGATGGCGGACGCCCGGCCCAACGCTGCGCACGACGCGCTGGCCAGAATAGAGATTGCCGGGCACATCGACACGCTGATCACACAGAACGTCGACCGCCTGCACCACCGTGCGGGAAGCCGGCGGGTCATCGAACTGCACGGGGCGCTCGCGGACGTGCGCTGCCTGTCGTGCGACTTCATCAGCGAACGACGCCGGTGGCAGGAACGGTTGGCCGTGGCCAACGCCGACTGGCAGCCCGGCGATGCCACACCTCGACCGGACGGCGACGTGGAGCTTGCCGATGCGGACTACGACGACTTCGATGTCATCGACTGCCCCGACTGCGGCGGTATCGTCAAACCGGACGTCGTCTTTTTCGGGGAATCAGTACCGAAGACTCGCGTGACGGCAGCCATGGATGCCGTCGATCGTGCCGATGCGCTCCTGGTCGTCGGCTCATCGTTAATGGTGTTTTCCGGCTTTCGCTTCGCGCGTCGCGCCGCTGAACTTGAGAAACCGATCGCTATCGTGAACCGCGGCCGCACGCGCGCCGACGACATGGCGACGCTGAAAATCGACGCTGACTGCTCGTCGGTGCTGAGCGCCGCGGCAGTGCTGCTCACCGATGGATGACCTGCGCGTCGTCTTCGAGAGCACGAACCGCGCCGCCTGTTCGGATCGCGCGCTCGTCCTGGCTGCTGTCCAGATACCGCACCAGGTCGTTGCCGACCACGATTCCTGCGCGCTGGTCGTGCCGGCGGAGTTCTCCGCGCAGGCCGTGGCCGAACTCAGGCTGTACGACCAGGAGAACCCGCCACCCGTCCACAGGCCGAAACCGTCCGTCGAGCATTACGATCCGGTGCCCGGCGTTATCGCCTACCTTGCCGTCATCGTACTCGTCGCCTGGTTCGACGGCCTGGCACTGTTCGGCGAAAACTGGCGCGCAGCCGGCCGCATTGACGGCGAACTGCTGCGACAAGGTGAATGGTGGCGAACCATCACGGCGTTGACGCTGCACTCGGGGCTACCGCACCTGACCGGCAACATCGTGTTCGGAGCCTTGTTCGGCATATTTGCGGGGCGCCTGCTCGGTTCCGGCGTTGCCTGGCTGGTGATCGTGTTGTCCGCTGCCTGCGGCAATGTTCTGAACACGTTGCTGCTCGACTCCACGCACAAGTCGATCGGTGCTTCAACCGCCGTGTTCGCCGCTCTCGGGCTGACAGCCGGTTACGTCTGGCGTGCGCGGTTGATGTCGCAGGAACGCTGGCCATACCGCGTCGGCCCGATCGTCGGCGGCTTTGCACTTCTGATGTATACCGGCACAGGCGATGCAAACACGGACATCGGTGCGCACCTGATGGGATTCCTGGCAGGATTCGGCGCCGGCATGCTGATGACGCTCGCCACACGATGGCTGGGCCAGCCCAAACTCCAGTTTGCCTGCGGTGCCGGCGCATTGGCACTGATTGCCCTAGCCTGGCGCGTTGCGTTGTAAGGCGGACACGCCCCGTTAATCATGTAAAATCCCGCCGGGTTTTACATTGTTCAGCAGCCAAACATGAAGAAACTACTGCTGTTCCTTTTTGTGCTCGTCATCGTATTCATTACGGCCATGTGGTTGCGCTACGGCGGCGGTGAGCCTTACACGGACCTCACCTCGACACCCATTTTGGGCGAAGACGCACTCGAGGAAGTGCTCGACTTCCCGCAGCCGATCGGCAATGTCGCCGTCAACCGCGACGGCCGGGTCTTTTTTACGGTGCACCCGGAAAGCCGTCCGCAAGGTAACAAGCTGCTCGAATACGTTCGCGGCGCCGCAGTGCCATACCCGGACGGGCGCTCGCAGTCCGAGCTGTTCGACACGGTGCTCGGCGTCGTGATCGACCGCCAGAATCGATTGTGGACGATCGATCATGGCAACCATGGCCTGCGCGCTGCGCGCTTGATCGGCTTCGACCTTGAAACCGGCCGCGTTGTGCATGACAAGCGCTTCGACGACGCGATCGCGCCCGCCGGCTCTTTCCTGCAGGACCTGCAGGTCAGTGTCGACGGCCGCACGATCGTGATCGCCGACGCCAGCCTGTGGCGCAAGCGCCCCGCACTCATTGTCTACGACATTGCCTCTGGCAACGCGCGGCGTGTGCTCGAGGGACACGACTCCGTGACGGCGCGCAACTTCGTGATTCGCGCCGAGGGTCGTGACATGACGTTCGCGGGCGGCATAGTGTCCCTGCGCGGCGGCGTCGATGGAATCGCACTCGGGCCGGACTGGCTGTACTACGCCGCGCTGAGCGGCACGCATCTTTACCGGATTCGTTTGAGCCAGTTGCGCGACCCCCGGATCCCGGACTCGCAGCTCGCAACCGGGGTTGAGCGAGTCAGCGAAAAGCCCCTGAGCGACGGGCTCAGCCTCGACGTCGATGGCAACGTTTACGTCACCGACGTCGAACACAATTCCATTTTTGTCGTGCAACCCGGCGAAGCCCCGGCCACGCTGCTGCGCTCCGGCAGGATTCGCTGGCCCGATGCACTGTCGTTCGGCCCGGACGGCTGGTTGTACGTTGCCGACAGTGCATTGTCCGAGGTCGTATTAAGGTCGCAGGATCACATCGACAGTCAACAGCCCTACCGCATTTTTCGATTTCGTCCCGGGGTCGACGGCACGCCCGGCCAGTAGATAACCAACACGACACGCCGCGGGCTGACCCGATATGCAGGTCCTCTTTTTATATGTTGCCGTCGTCCTCATCTGGGGTTCGACGTGGGCCGCGATCGCCTACCAGCTCGGCCCGGTAGCCGAAGAGGTGTCAGTTGCCTATCGATTCGCCATTGCAGCCGTTGCGTTGTACCTGTACGCGCTGGTCACCGGCGGTGAGCTACGTTTGCCGCGCGACAAACTGGGTTTTGTGTTTGTGCAGGGCACGCTGCTGTTTTGCCTGAATTACTTCTTCGTTTACTACGGCACCGAATACATTACGACCGGCCTGGTTGCCGTGCTATTCACGACTATCGTCGTGTTCAATGCGGTCTTCGAGCGGCTGTTCTTTCGCAGACCGGTTGACGCGCGCGTACTGATGGCGGCGCTGCTCGGCCTGGTCGGCATTGCGTTCATCTTCTGGCCGGAGATCGCCGAACTGAGCCTCGAAGACGATGCATTGCTGGGCGTGGTGCTCGTGACGATTTCCGTCGTAATCGCTTCCCTCGGCAACATGGCGGCAATTGTCAATACGAGCCGCGGCCTGCCCGTGGTGGCGGTCAATGCGCACGGCATGGCCTTCGCCTCGGTGTTGTCGGCGGTCCTTGCCGCGGCGCTTGGGCGGGAATTCAATTTTTCCCTCGAGACTGGCTACGTCACGTCCCTCGTCTACCTGGCAATTCTCGGTTCCGCCGTCGCTTTCGGAATCTACCTGGCGCTGATCCGGCGCATCGGTGCGGCGCGTGCCTCCTACAGCACCGTCCTGTTCCCGATTGTTGCGCTTGCGATCTCGACCGTCATCGAGGACTACCGCTGGACGGCTGGCGCCGGCATTGGCATCCTTCTGACCCTCGTCGGCAACTACCTGGTATTAAGCCGACAGGCGCCGCAGCCGGCGAAACCAGAACAGTCATAAGAAACAGGTAAACAGCAAGGGGAACAGCATGCAGGAACAGCAGGACACCGCCGCTGAGGCGCCTTCGGGCGACATGATCGGCGAAATCACCCAGATGGCACTCGATCCGCAAAAAATCTGGGACTTGTTGACGACCACCGGTCTCGAGTTCGGCAAGAACCTCGCTATCGCGATCGTCATTTTCTTCGTCGGTAAGTGGGTCGTGGCGTTAATCGTTCGCGGCATTCGCTCTGTCATGCAGAAGGCCGAGCTCGACAAGACGCTGGAAACGTTTGTCGCCAACCTCGTCCGCATGCTGTTGATGCTGTTTGTCGTCATTGCGGCGATCAACCAGCTCGGCGTCAACACCGCATCACTGATTGCCCTCGTCGGTGCAGCCGGCCTTGCCGTCGGTCTCGCGCTGCAGGGCTCGCTGTCGAACTTTGCATCCGGTGTACTGATAGTGATGTTCCGGCCATACAAGGTCGGCGACTTCATCGAGGGCGCCGGTATTTCCGGTGTCGTGGAATCGGTGCAGATCCTGACAACGGTCCTCAAGACCGGTGACAACAAACAGGTGATCGTGCCGAACAGCCAGATCATGAGCGGCATCATCACCAACTACTCGGCAAATGACACGCGGCGAGTCGACCTGACGGTCGGCGTGAGTTACGACGACGACCTCGACAAGGTTCGCGAGGAACTCACCCGGCTGGTCGATGCTGACGAACGTATTCTCAAGGACCCCGCCTGTACGATCGCTGTGTCGGAACTGGCGGACTCGAGTGTCAACTTTGTCGTCAGGCCTTGGGTCAAGACATCGGATTACTGGGGCGTGCATTTCGACCTGACTGAGAGGATCAAGAAGCGCTTCGACGAGGTCGGCATCTCGTTCCCGTTCCCGCAACAGGACGTCCACCTGTACAACGCGGCCAGCGACTGATCGTTGCCTGCCCCCGGGTTCGTTTGAACCCGGGGGCGGCCTGGCGTGTCCAATTGTCAACCGAAGCCGTGAGCGAACGTTGTTAGAGGGAAGACAAGGAGACACTATGCGACTGACGCTACGACGATTGAGCGCCGCCAGCCTGGCCGTGCTGCTTGCTGGTTGCGCGGCCCACCCGGAGCCGATTGTGGATATGAAGGGCGTCGATCCCAACGCGTACGCCCGCGACTACCAGGAGTGCAGCGAATACGCGGACGAGATCCTCGTCAGCCAGGGCGTTGCCAAGGGAGCTGCAACCGGTGCCGTCATCGGCGCGATCGCCGGTTCCATCGACGGTGAAGCCGGGGAAGGCGCCGCATATGGCGGACTCTATGGCGGCACCCGCTCCGGCCTGGACGCCGATCGCGACCGCCAGATGGTCTTCAAACGCTGCCTGCGCGGCCGCGGTTACCGCGTCCTGAACTGAGCCCGCAAGGCCGGTTGACCTGCCGGCACCGCTCCATTACTGTTTATTTATACAGTAATGGAGCCGGACTTGCCGACACACCCTCACAAAGGGCGCGGTGCCGTATCGCGGCCGCCGGGCCGCTTCGTCACGCGACCCGTCGAACTCGACGCCGGCGTCGCCGCGGCTGCGGCAGCCGAGACGCCGGCAACCGTGTTGCGGGCGATGCGCTCGAAATCGATCATCAGCAGCAATACGTCGCCGGACGTGCCTTTCGACCGCTCGATCAATCCCTACCAGGGCTGTGAGCACGGCTGCATCTATTGTTACGCGCGGCCGAGCCACAGTTACCTGGACCTGTCACCGGGGCTCGATTTCGAGACCCGGGTCTTCTACAAGCCCGATGCCGCCGAGCGCCTGCTCGAGACATGGCAAAAGCCGGGCTACCAGGTCGAGCCGATTACGATTGGTGCCAACACCGACCCGTACCAGCCCGCCGAAAAATCCAAACGCATCACGCGGGAGCTCCTGACGCTGTTCGACCGCCATGCGCACCCGGTCAACATCATCACGAAAGGCACAATTATGGAGCGCGACCTCGACCTGCTCGAAAGCCTCGCCAGGCGACGCTTGTGTTCGGTCGCCGTCAGCCTGCCGACGCTGGATCGCGAGCTCAAGCGGGTCATGGAACCCCGCGTACCGTCGGCCGAGGCGCGTCTGAAACTGGTCGCAGCACTGGCGTCGAGGAACATACCCACGAGCGTACTGATGGCACCGGTGATCCCGGCGATCAACGATCACGAGATCGAGCAGGTGATCGAGGCGGCCGCCGACGCGGGCGCCCAACAGGCCTCCTACATCTTCATTCGCCTGCCGCACGAGGTTGCCGAACTGTTCGAGGACTGGCTGTCGTGCCATTTTGCCGACCGGGCCGAACGCGTCATGAGTCTGATCCGCCAGGCGAGCGGCGGCCGGGATTATGACAACCGATTCGGCCTCCGGCAGACCGGTCGCGGCCCCTATGCGGACATGCTGGGCACCCGCTTCCGGGCCGCTACCGCGCGCCACGGGCTCGAGGACCACCGTTACCAGCATCGCCTTGACACACGCGCCTTTCAGCCACCGGGACAGCACCAGCTCGGTTTCGGATTCTGAGCGCCCCGCTGCCTTTTCAATATGTAACAACGCGCTGATGCGGCTCGCATCGGGTACCGCCGCCTGCATGCAGGCGGTATAGTCAAAGGGCTAAGCATCGGCGCAAAGAACTTACGCCGGGCGGCCGAGTCCTAACTAATGCCTGGCGCAATGCCGGGCCGAAAGGGCGGAATGACAATCTTCGTATGCGGATGATTTACAAGGTACTTTTGTCGACTGGCTGGATGGCAGTGGTGGCGCCTGCGGCGTATGCCCAGGATGCAGAGCCCGCCGGGCCGGACGACCAGGTGGTGCCGGTCGCCGAGCAGGGCATCGACGACGTCACGGACAGCGTTGCCGAAGACGTCACCGTACCCGAGCTCACCGACGAAGAACGGCTCATGGCGGAGTTCGAGCGTTACAAGGAATTGATGTCCGAATCAATCCTGGACGAGGCCGATAACGCCGCCAAACGTATCGTCGAACTCGCCATCCGGACGACCGGACCAAGCTCGGACGAAACAGCCAAGGCGCTGACCAACCTCGCCATCGTCC
>JAAUYI010001872.1_pt1 | contig 25102 bp, 22 predicted proteins | sample 7278041 | NCBI WGS metagenome assembly JAAUYI01 (sample SAMN14350216, study PRJNA611818) | marine sediment metagenome | isolation source: surface marine sediment (0.6m) | place: French Polynesia: Moorea | collected 2018-08
TCTCCCGATTCAATACCAATTTTAAGCATTGTACATCCTGATCGTCGCAGGTTTCGGCAGAAGCCAAGGTCAAGAAAATGATGAGTGAGTCGGACAAAACCGTACCATGGCATATTCGGTATATCTTTGGAAAACTGTCTGAGAATTGCTGGTGGTATGGCATTGTCAAGCAGATGCAGAAGGGCTGGCTGGTGCTGCTCTCGCAATACCCTAATCTCTGTCAGGACTCGATCTACATCTTTAGCAAAAAAATGGTTCCCCTCGGCCCTTTCCGGGCAAAAGTCGCATTTGTTCCAATAGCATCCGGTTGAACAGCTATATGGTAAAATGAAACCAGGGGCGAAATATTTTCCGGCAACAAAAGGGTCATAATCTGGTGAAAGCCGCAGTTGTCGTTTTTTGCCGAAAAGATTCAACAAGAAGGTCTCACCGCAGCCATCAACACAATGGTCGATAAATTTGTGAAATGGGTTGTTCCAATTTGGCTTGCGCATCCACGAGGTTATCAGCCCACCGCCAACTATGGTTTTAATGTCAGGTCTTATTTGGCGTAGATATCCCAGAAGAGCGAAGGAAGTCACCGCCTGACTCAGATAATTTATCGATATACCAATATATCGTGGCTGGTGCTCATCGATGAGAGCAGGAATTGTCCGCTCCAGAAAAGGAAAGAAAACACTCTTTTCAGCTTCCCGGGCGATACGGAGAAGATCATCACTGCATACCGGAGAGCAGGAAGCATCTTGAAAATTGGCCAAACTCAACGTGGTTCTGGGGTTGCCCTGAATTTCCAGAATCCTGTTGAGTTCGAGTACGCATTTCTGATATCTCGAAAAGTTGGCATACAATTCGCTTCGGCGCACCATTTCCAGGTTGCGCTTGAGGTTATTGTAAGATCTTTTGGACCAGGTGTCTGAGCCGGAATTTGCTTGGGCGAAGAGGGAGTACAATGCCTCTAAGTTCAGGTCTGCTGCATGGCAGGGAATATCGTTACCACGCAATATTCCCGTTAACTGGGCAATACCGGCCGGTGGCTCACTCGGCTTGGCAACTGGTGGGTGCAGCAGGAGTATCATCGCCTATCGTAACATCCCATGACTGCAGATATCATGTGCAGGAGCCATAGACGTTCTACAGATAAAAGAGCAATATTTACCGGCAAATGGGCAGAGAGGCAAATCGGGGCTCCAGGAAGAGATTTTATCTGACATATTTGACAACGGCAAAACGACAGCTATATACTACTGCGAATGTTGGAGAAAAGAAACAATGATATCCTGAGAAAAGCACCTCGATAATAAAACCTATTTTCGTTGGGTGAAGATGGCCGTTGTCAAGTAGATAAAATGCCAGACGACCCTGAATTAACTAGAGGGTAAGATTGCTAGAGACGATCTCAAAAGTGGGTAAAGAGTAAAGTGGAAGAAACGGTAATCTTAACCATAGACGATGAGCAGGTTATCAGAGAGAGCATCTCCGCCTATTTGGAGGACCATGACTATACCGTGCTCGCTGCTGAGGGTGGCAAAGCCGGCCTGGAAGTGATCGAGGAGCACGCAGTTGATCTCGTCCTTGTCGACCTTCGTATGCCGGAAGTAGATGGTCTTGAAGTTCTTTCCGTGCTGCAACAAAAGTGGCCTGAGTTACCCGTCATTGTCATTTCCGGTACCGGGGAAATAGGTGATGTTGTTGAAGCCTTGCGGCTGGGGGCCTGGGATTATCTGCTTAAACCGATTTCCGATATGAAAATGCTGCTCCATGCGATTGGGAAGGCGTTGGAAAAGCAAAAACTTATCCAGGAAAATAGGCAGTATCAAGTTAATCTGGAACAATTGGTCAATCAGAAGACCAAGGAGTTGAGTGACATAAACACCCGCCTGAAACGGGTTGTGGAGAGTACGAAAAATTTGCTTGGCTGTGGAAAACTAGAAGAAAGCGCTGACCTGCTTCTGCATGAATTCGCTGCCCATATGGATGCCACGGGTGGCAGTATATACGGGGTGGGGCCCACCGGCCTGCAGCAACTCGCCAGTCTGGATGGGGACCATGCTTTGGATATTATCCCTTTTCCCCTTGAACCGGGAAGTGTCTTTCATCGAGTCATGGAAAATGACGAACCGCTTTTTCTCGCTGATATCGAAAAGGATGATACGATTATCTCCAGCGGATGGGATAAATACAGGGACAATTCTCTGCTTGTTTTTCCGATTTCAGCGGTAAAAGGTGAAACTGTTGCCATCTTGTCACTCCACTCGAAAAAGCGGCCGCCATTCAATGTTCAGGATCACGATATCGGCACTATCCTTGCCTCCTATGCCGGTGAAGCGTTGCAGGTGGCCAATGTCTCTTCTGCTCTGCAGAGTAGTGAAGAGCGTCTCCGGCAGGCCCAAAAAATGGAGGCAATTGGTACTCTTGCTGGTGGCATATCACATGATTTCAACAATATATTGGCAGCTATTATCGGCTATACTGATCTGAGCCTGATCCATGAAAACTGTGATGATTCTATTCGCAGGAACCTTGAGCAAATTAAAAATGCCAGCGATCGGGCCAAGGATCTGGTCTCTCAGATTCTGGCGTTCAGCAGAACTGAGGAAGTTGTCGAAAACACAATAGATATTGCCCCGGTCATGAAAGAAGCAATGAAATTGTTGCGGGCCACCATACCATCATCTATTTCCATTGAGACAGATATTCCAGAAGATTTGGGGAAAGTTGCCATTGACCCGACAAAAATTTATCAGGTTCTGATGAATCTCTGCACCAATGCAGCCCATGCCATGACGAATAAAGAGGGAACACTTTCGGTGAACTTTTCACCAATCGCCGCATATCGTCTCCCAGGTGAAGCTGAGCGAAGCAGAAGCAGGGAGTGGCTGGTTTTATCTGTGGGTGATACGGGAACAGGAATAAAAAGGGAAGACAAAGGGCGTATTTTCGATCCCTATTTTACCACCAAAGAAAAAGGAGAGGGGACAGGCTTGGGACTTGCAATGGTTAATGCCATTGTCCGTTCTTGCGGTGGAGCGATCAAAGTAGAAAGTTCCCTTGGTAGTGGAAGTGTTTTTCATCTCTATTTCCCGGCGACCGATGGCGATAAACTGATTGTTGAAGACGTCCCCCTTACCAAGATGAAAGGGGGGCAGGAGCATATCCTTATCATCGATGATGAAATTGTCCTTGCTAAAATGGCTGGCGAAATGCTCCAGAAACTAGGCTACACAGTGGAGGTGTTAGCAGATAGTGCAGAGGCATTGACTGCCATACGAGACAGCTCTACGCATTATGATCTGCTGATCACCGATCAGACCATGCCCGGCCTTTCAGGGCTTGATCTTGCCCGGGAGACAAAGAAAGCACGTCCGGATCTGCCGGTCATCCTTTATTCCGGATACTCATCTGCCATTAACAAACAACAACTTGAGAAAACGGGAGTAAAACGTTTTCTCATGAAGCCTCTGTCGATGAGCAGTCTGGCCGAAGCGGTTCGCCACGCTCTTGATGAGTAGTTTGGTGCCAAGGCTTCAGTAAACCAGTAGCTGTTTGATTAATTTTTCATATATGACTTTTACTCCCTCATTGAAGCTGTAGAGGAAAAGATCATGCAGTCTTCGCTGTCCACCAGAATACTCATAAAAGTCGGTTTGGCTGTTGGCTGCTGTGTTGTGCTCTTTGGCATTGCCGAGTTTTACCAAACCCGTTTTCAATTGCAGAAGGAGCTAGATCACACTCTTCTTGAATCTGGCAGAAGGCTGGGCAATGCCCTGGCAATGCCGATGTGGAATGTCGATAAGGGCGTGGTTGAGAGTATTGTCCGCACCGAAATGCAAAACAAGGATATCGAGGCGGTGCTCGTCCGGGATTCTCTGGCAGCAGAAATTATTGTCGCCATGGGTAGAAATGACACATGGCAGATCATCGATCTCAACGAAACGGACAACCTTAAGGTTGGGAGGACGGCGGGTATCCCCATTTCACTCAATGGTGAGAAGCTGGGAAGTGTTAACATCTTTGTCACAGACAGGTTTTCCGGATCTACGCTGGTGAAAACCGTGGTCTGGCTGACCTTTCGACTTTTGGTGCTGCTTCTTCTGGTGCTGGCGGTGTTAATCTATTTTATCGACACCATGATTTCCAAGCCGATCCAACAGTTGCGCCTCGATTGCAGAAAACTGACCGAAGGCGATTTTCTTACCGAGTTGGATACCTCCAGGGAGGATGAAATCGGCAGTTTGGCCCGGAGTTTTGCCAATATGCGTGACAGTATTAAAGACAACATTACCACTCTCAATCAGGAAATTCATGAACGAAAAACCTCCGAGGCAGAGTTGCAATACCTACGCACTTACCTGAGCGATATGGTTGATTCGATGCCGTCCATGTTGGTGAGTGTCGATAAAAATAACATAATAAATCAGTGGAATAATGAAGCTGAAAAGATAACGGGAGTGAGTCGGTCTGCTGCTCATAGCAGACTACTTTACGAAGTCCTGCCTGGCATGGCGGAGATGACGAAGCTTGTTGAAGAAGCCCTGGATAAGGGGAGAGCCAGTAAAGAGTCACGCTGCAGTTTGCCTATTGATGGAGTGCGACGTCTTGTGGATGTAACCATTTATCCACTGCGGCTAAAAGGCAGTGAGGGTGCAGTCATTCGGCTTGACGACATCACCGAAAAGGTGAGGTTGGAGGAGGTCATGGTGCAGACAGAGAAGATGATGTCTGTTGGCGGCCTCGCCGCCGGCATGGCCCATGAGATAAACAATCCGCTTGCCGGGATCATGCAAAGTGCTCAGGTAATACAAACCCGTTTTTCACCTGAACTTGAGAAAAACAGGCAAGCAGCCAATCAATGCAACATCTCCATGGAAGAGCTGAACTGCTATCTCCAAAAAAGAGATATTTTCATAATGATTGACTCCATTCTTGAGTCCGGCTCAAGGGCTGCCCGAATTATCACTAATATGCTCTCGTTCAGTAGAAAGGGCAGCTCTCAACACCTTCCTTGCGTCATCTCTGAGTTGTTGGATAAAACCGTGGAACTTGCTGCCAATGATTACGATTTGAAAAAGAAATTTGATTTTCGTCGCATTAAAGTCATTCGCGAATACGATCCTACCGTCCAGCAAGTGCGCTGTGACGAGAGCGCCGTCCAGCAGGTATTCTTTAATATGTTGAAAAATGCTGCCCAGGCGATGATACCGGGAGCCAGTGATGTAAATCCGGAAGTGGCGGTTCCTGAGCCAACCCTGAGATTACGCATTTATGAACATCAGGAATGGCTGTGTATCGATTTTACAGATAATGGTGCCGGTATGGATGAGGAAACGGTTAAGCGGATTTTTGAGCCGTTTTTTTCAACTAAATCCGTTGGTGTTGGAACCGGCTTAGGATTGTCGGTTTCCTATTTTATCATTAAGGAAAACCATCAGGGGTCCATCAGCGTGGCCTCTCAACCTGGCGTGGGGACCACTTTTACCATTTCTCTGCCCAGGTCACAGGAATAGCCGCTTGCCTGTTCCCGCCTGAAAGCTCTTGCCGTTTTACCAATTTACCTTATATTGTGACTGTTTTAACTGCCGGCTATGCCCTATTTGCGGTGGGCTGCTTGGTAGTGGGTTTTTATACATATTATTAAAAAGAGACCGGCCATAAAAAAAGAGGTCTGGTTTGATGCATAAATCGTTACCGTCTATACGAGAAGGGGTTTTAATTGGATATCAGTAACTTTCGACGCGAATATCTTAAAGGAGGATTGAAGCGCGAGCATTTGGCGGCTGACCCGGTTGATCAGTTTACCGATTGGTTTGAGCAGGCCCGTAAAACAGATATAGCCGATCCCACGGCGATGATTCTGGCAACCGTTGATTCGACTGGGAGGCCTAGCCAGAGAACGGTGTTATTGAAGTACTATGACAGTGGCGGCTATGTGTTTTTTACCAACTACGAGAGCAGGAAGGCAAAAGAAATAGCTGAGAACCCGAAGGTGAGCCTGCTTTTTGTCTGGCTTGAGCTGGAACGCCAGATAATGATTAATGGCCAGGCCAGAAAGATTTCCACAGCAGAGTCTGCCAAATACTTCATGTCCAGACCCAAGGAAAGTCAGGTGGCAGCCTGGGTTTCCAGTCAGAGCCATAAACTGTCGTCGCGGCAGATGCTTATGCAGAAGTTCGCCGAGATGAAAAAGAAAATTGGCGAGGGTCAGGTTCCGCTGCCCTCTTTCTGGGGCGGCTATAAAGTGGTTCCGGATGAGTATGAATTCTGGCAGGGTAGAAAAAACCGTCTCCATGATCGTTTTCATTATCTGCCGACTAGTGACGGCTGGCAAATCGAGCGTCTGGCACCCTGACTAGCCCGGATTTCTCACATACTCGGTGAGATCGGCTGGCCTTTGGTGAACATTATGTTGATTTGAAGAGGCATAAAACCGTATCCAACAATTTGTAATCTAAATATATTTTTTCAAATTCAACACAACGCTCATGGGAAATCCGGGTTAGCCTTTAATCACAGCCAGCGGTTTGAGCTCAGTTACTACCTCAATGAGATCATCCTGACTGGCAATAACGCTGTGAATATCCTTATAAGCTCCAGCTGCTTCGTCAAGATCCTTCTTACTGCGGATTTCATGAAGGATATTTCTCTTTTCCAGAAAGTCGATTTCCTCTTGCAGCTTCAAGGTGCGCTGTGCCTGTTTTCGTCCAAGTTTTCTGCCGGCGCCATGGGAACAGGAGCAAAAGCTTTCTCTGTTGCCCAAGCCGCGAACAATATAACTTTCCATGCCCTGTGAGCCTGGAATTACGCCCATTTCCCTGGCAAAGGCTCTGGTGGCTCCTTTTCGGTGAATGATTAAATCCTGGCCAAAATGTTTTTCGCGAGCAGCATAATTGTGAGCGACATTGAGTGGTTGGGCAAATCTTATCTCTGGCGCATGATCCTCAAAAATTGTTTTAACCTGCTGCAGCATGTGCAAGCGGTTGCACAAGGCAAAATCGACACAATACTGCATTTCTACAAGATAATTCCAGCCGGTTGCTGAACTAAGCGGAAGATAGGCAAGCTGCCATTTCGGGTTGACGGGAGACTTCCACTTCTTGTTGAGCTTAACCGCGACACTGTTATAGTGATTGGCCACGCGGTAGCCCAAGTTTCGACTGCCGCTGTGAATCATGACCCAGATATGGTTGTCACTGCCTTTCTGAATTTCGATGAAATGATTACCACCGCCAAGGGTTCCCAGTTGAGCCAGAGCACTTTCGTATTCCTGGGAGACGATTTTCAAACTATCCAGTCCTTCTGCTGCTTTTGGCATCATCGCCTCATCCTGCTTGCACCTATGATGCTTGAAGCCGGTCGGAATGGTCTTTCTGATGGCACCGAGAATGCTTCTAAGGGTCTTGTCTTCTATATCGGTAAGCGATGTTTGCAGGCAGCATACGCCACAGCCGATATCAACACCTACTGCGTTAGGAATGACGACCTCATCGGTAGCTAGCACACCACCGATGGGCATCCCATAACCAAAATGAGCATCAGCCATTATGGCCACATGATGAAAGGCAAAGGGTAAATTGGCGAGGTTTCTCGCCTGCTGAAGAGCTCCCTCCTCAATGTCGTCAAGCCACATTTTGATAGGAATTTTCTCAGTTGAAATGACTTTCTTCATTGGCTGACCCTAATATTAATATGCTTTTTTTCTGAAAGGTGTCTTCAAAATAAACAATTATGGCATATTCTCATAAACTCAAGCCATGCTCCCCTTATCTGCTCAGGTATAAGAAGGATGGTGATCTAATCATTAGAGCTTCTCACAGGTGTAGAAAGAACCTGTTGATAACTGTGTTATTTAGATAACCTTGCAAAAAAGCCTGACAAAAAAAACATTCTGTCATCTTTTTTGAAAATTGTCTTCCCTCCACCGGAGGTCAAAAGTAAACACAAATTATTGTGGATAATGTAATACAGCTACATAATCATCGCTTAATAATTGTTTAAGTAGAATGAATGCTTTTCTGCTTTTGCTATATAATTATGTAATTATTGCATTTATTTGGACCACAGGAAATGAGCTTTATTACCACGTTGTGGTAAGTCATAAGCAAATATGAGCTATTGCACAAGTTCGTTGTGCCGTCTGGGCGTTTCTGGCGTTGACCCGATTGAGACTGGTCTTTTCTTCGTCCACAATTCTCAAATTCTAAAATGCCTTCAATTACTGTAATGATTGTGGAAAAGCAATACCGCTGCGCAACCGCTCCAAAAATTACTCGCCGAGTTTAGTTCATTTGGTAGGACCAATAATGAAGTTCTATTATATTTCTTTGCACAGAAAGCTTGAGCATTTTGGGCAAGATTGGTTAGGCGATGTGTTGTTTAAGTGCCTGTTTTGATATGGTAAAAACACTTGACAGTGAATGGCTATGCTTGGTAATGAATGGTCATTCAGTCGCTGTTTTTTTGTAAACCAACTGAAACCATTGGTTTATAAGAATAGGTTAAAAGGGGCAGATTATGTCAAACGAGCTCGTTTTCTCCGCGATTGCCCTGTTGGGAATCGCTTTCATCGTTCCTCTTCTCATGATTGTCACGGGAGTTCTTGGACCCCGGGTTGGTGGCAAAGCTAAAAATGAAGCCTATGAGAGTGGCATTCAGCATGTCATAGGGTTGGCCGACCAGAAGTTCAGCGTCAAGTTTTATCTGGTTGCCATTCTTTTTCTCATCTTCGATATAGAAGCCGTTTTCATGTATCCATGGGCCGTTGCTCTTCGGGAACTCGGGTGGTTCGGGTTCATCGAAATGGTAGTATTTATGCTGCTGTTGCTCGCCGGACTTATCTATATTTTAAAGAAAGGGGTGCTCAATTGGCGTTAGGATTGGAAGCAAAACTCGGTGACAATGTTCTCACCACAAAACTTGATGCCGTGGTCAACTGGGGCCGGCAGTATTCACTATGGCCTTTTATCTTTGGTACCGCCTGTTGTGCTATTGAATTTATGAGCGCCGCTGCCTCACAGCATGATATCTCCAGGTGGGGAGCGGAGGTTGTTCGTTTTTCTCCAAGGCAGGCGGATTTGCTTCTGGTCTGCGGCACGATCAGCTATAAACAGGCGCCTATTCTTAAAAGAATCTATGAGCAGATGGCTGAGCCCAAATGGGTCGTGGCCATGGGTGCATGTGCCAGCTCCGGGGGAATATATGACAACTATTGTACCGTTCAGGGAATAGACAAGATCATCCCGGTGGATGCCTATATCTCCGGTTGTCCGCCCCGGCCAGAGGCGGTATTGGATGCGCTGATGAAAATCCAGGATCAAATCAAGGGTGAAAGCCTGTTGGTTGACCGTCATAAAGACTTTAAAGGGATGCTCGATTGATATGGATGCGACGGCAATTGAAATAATGAAAACCGCTTTTCCGTATGGGCAGTTTACCGAGGTGCTTGATACGGTGGTGATCGATGTCCCGGAGGACAAGCTGCACGGAACCTTGGCCCGGCTGAGGAATTATCCTGATCTTGATTTTTCGCTTCTCCTCGACGTTACTGCCGTGGACTACCTCCATTATCCCGGACATACAGGCGATCGCTTTGCTGTTGTGTATACCCTGCGAAACTGGAAGAAGAACAGGCTATTACAGGTCAAATCGAGAGTCGCCGATCCGGTCAAGGGTGTGGTCAGCGCCACCGACCTCTGGCCGGCGGCTAATTGGGCTGAACGGGAGGTGTTTGATCAGTACGGTATAAACTTTAAGAGACATCCCGATCTGCGTAGAATTCTCAACCACTGGCAGTTCCAGGGGCATCCGCTGCGTAAGGATTTTGATATAGAAAACCGCCAGATCTGTCTGGAGTCAGATAGTCTCGAAGGTCCCATTAAGTCGCGCCTCGCCCAGAATGGTGTTGATGAGTCCACCATCAAAGATATCAATACCGAGGTGATGTTTCTCAATCTCGGCCCCTCACACCCGGCAACCCATGGTGCCATTCGTATTCTTACCGCCCTCGATGGCGAGACCATTCTTGCCAATGTAAATGAGATAGGCTATCTCCATCGCGGTTTTGAAAAAACGGCCGAGCAACGCACGTATAATCAGATTGTTCCCCTGACTGACCGCCTGAATTATTGCTCATCAATGTTGAACAACATTGCCTACGTCAAGGCAGTGGAATCATGGATGGGTATCGAGATTACCGAACGAGCCCAGTTCATGCGCGTTGTTCTCTCGGAGTTCTACCGAATTCAGGATCATCTGGTCTGTATTGCCGCTAATCTCGTTGATATGGGAGGCTTGACCAACTACTGGTATCTCTACAATGAAAAAGAGGCCTCCTATGATTTTATCAGCAGATTGACCGGTGCCAGACTGACCAGTTCATTTACTCGAATTGGGGGGATGTACCGCGATTTTTACGAGGGCTGGGAAGATGATATGGAAAACCAGCTCAAGGATATTGAAAAGGGTATTAGTGATTGTCTCGCTCTTGTTCTCCAGAATCGTATTGTCCATGAACGCACCCAGAACTGCTGTGCGTTTCCCGGGGAGACCGCCTTGGCTTATGGTTTCACCGGCCCTTGTCTACGGGCCAGCGGGGTGCCTTTCGATCTGCGCAAGGATGCACCGTATTACAATTACGAGGCCTTCGATTTCAATATTCCCGTTGGGACCAACGGAGATATCTATGACAGAATGATGGTTCGTTTCGAAGAGATGTTCGAATCCATGAAGATCATTCGCCAGGCCATGAAAATGATTCCAGGCGGTCCGGTATTCATCGATAATAAGCGTATTGCACTTCCTTCTAAAAATGAGGTCTACGGCAATATCGAAGCCCTGGCCAGTCATTTCAAGTTAATTTTCGATGGCATACAGGTACCGAAGGGCGAGTGGTATGACAGTTTCGAGGCGGCCAACGGTGAACTCGGCTTTCATTTCGTCTCCGATGGTTCGGGACAGCCGTATAAGTGCAAGGTTCGCCCACCCTGTTTTTACAAAATGGGCGGTTTCCATGAAATGGTAGAGGGTGAGATGGTGGCCGATGCAATTTTAAATCTTGGCAGCATCAATATAATAGGTGGGGAGTTGGATAGATGAGTGATCGTTCACAGCTTATTGAAACAGGAAAACCTTTCAAGTTCGATGCTGAACGGGATGCTGAGTTTGAGCGGCTAGTAAAGAGATATCCCACTAGAGAGTCCATGATTCTACCGGCTCTCTGGCTCACCCAGGAGCAGGAAGGCTGGGTTTCCGCCGAGGCCATCGCCTATATCGCCGATCGGATTGGTACGTATGCTGCCAAAGTGTTTGAGGCGGCTACCTTTTATACTATGTACCATCTCAAACCCATGGGCCAATATCATATCTGCGTCTGCAGGACCCTATCGTGTTGGCTGCGGGAAAAACAGAACATCATCGACTTCCTTGCCGAGGAGATCGGGGTCAGACCCGGCGAGATAAGTGATGACGGCAGATTCAGCCTGGAGGAAGTTGAATGTTTGGGCCATTGCGGCACCGCCCCGGTGGTTCAGGTCAACGGCGAGTTCCACGAGGAGATGAATGTGGAGAAGATGAAAACCCTGTTGGCCGGTTTGGAATAAGGAGGGCGCGGAATGGAAGTGAAAATTCTCAGTGCCAAGTTTGATATAGAAAACAGTCATAAACTGGAAGTGGCCAAAGAGCATGGGGCCTATGCAACCCTGGAAAAGCTTTTTGCCATGGAGCCGGCTGATGTCATCGAGGAAGTTAAAAAAAGCGGACTCAGAGGGCGAGGTGGTGCAGGATTTCCGGCTGGCGTAAAATGGTCCTTTCTTCCCAAGGATACCGGTAAACCGGTTTACCTGGCAGTCAATTCAGATGAATCGGAGCCGGCCACTTTCAAGGACCGCTATATCCTGGTCCGTGATCCGCACATGCTTATTGAAGGCATCATCATCTGCTGTTATGCCATCGGTTGCCACGATACCTATATCTATATCCGTGGAGAATACACCTCCCAGGTTAGAATTCTCCAGCAGGCCATTGATGAAGCCTACGAAGCTGGATATTTGGGAGACACGGTTGCCGGACGTGACTTCAAACTTGAAGTAACCGTGCACCGCGGTGCCGGCGCCTACGTCTGCGGTGAGGAAACCGCTTTGCTTGAGTCCATTGAAGGCAAAAAGGGGCAGCCGCGCAGTAAACCCCCATTTCCTGCAGTGGTCGGATTGTACGATTGTCCAACGATCATCAACAACGTCCAGAGTATCGCTTCGTTACCATTTATTATTGATCAGGGGGCTGAGGCTTATACTGCCTACGGCACGGAAAAAAGTGCCGGTACGCATCTTTTTGGCATTTCCGGTCATGTGGAAAAGCCCGGTATGTATGAGCTTCCCCTGGGATTACCAGTTCTTGACGTACTTGATAAGGTTGCCGGCGGTGTCTGGAAGGGTAGAAAACTCAAAGGTGTCATTCCGGGCGGTAGTTCAACTCCTGTTCTTACAGCCGAAGAAGCCAAAACAGCCACCCTGGATTATGAATCGATGGCTGAACATGGAACCATGTTCGGCTCCGGCGGTATCGTCGTTCTCGATGATACCGTGGATATTGTTGCTTTGGTGAAAAACCTTATCGACTTCTACCATCATGAGTCATGCGGGCAATGTACTCCCTGTCGGGAAGGGCTGGGGTGGATGTTGAAGATTACCAAGAAAATTCTAGCCGGAGGGGGGAGCAGCGAGGATATCGATCTCCTCCTGGAGTTGTGCGACAATATAGAAATGAAAACAGTATGTGTACTTTCGGCGGCTTGCACCATGCCGGTGCGCAGTTACCTAAACAAGTTCCGGCATGAGTTTGAGGCATATGTAGAGAAGGGTGCCTCATTGCAGGCCGCTGGAATTCAGGGATAGGGCGAAGCTCATGGCTGAGATGATAAAACTATTTGTAAACGGCGAAGAGGTGGAAGTCGAATCCGGTAAAAACCTGATAGATGCCGTCGGCGCCGTAGGTATTGAAATTCCCCATTTCTGCTATCACCCTGCTCTTGGAGCTGACGGCAACTGTCGTATGTGCCTGGTTGGAATCGAAGATGGCAGACCGCCATTGGTACCTGCCTGCAAGACTCCGGCGGCAGAGGGTATGAAGGTCCAGCTTGATACGGACAAGATTAAGAAGATACAACGGGACATGATGGAGTTTGAGCTCATTAATCATCCCATTGATTGTCCGGTGTGTGACCAGGCGGGCGAGTGTACACTCCAGGATTACTATATGACCTATGATGGGGTCTCCAGCCGCATGAACGTTGAGCAGGTAAAAAAGGCCAAGAAACTGGATTTCGGTGGCGGCGTAGTCCACGATCAGGAGCGATGCGTGCTTTGTGGCAGATGTGTCAGGTTCTGCCGCCAGATAACCAAAACAGGAGAGCTGGGCATCGTCAACAGGACAGATTCAGCCCGGGTTGATATTTTTCCAGGCCGCCCACTCAATAACAGATATGCTCTCAACGTCGTTGACCTCTGTCCGGTGGGAGCGATGACCAGCGCTGATTTCCGGTTCAAGCAGCGAGTGTGGTTTCTCAAAAAAGACGAAGGAATCTGTCATGGTTGCAGTAAAGGCTGTAACATCTTTATTGATCATAACCGTGAGAAGTACAAAGACGATACTATCTATCGCTTTCGCCCCCGCCACAACGACCAGGTAAACGGTTATTTCATCTGTGATGAGGGAAGGTTGAGCCATAAAAAAGAAAATGAAGGCCGCCTCCTTGAGTCACTGAAAAATGGTAAGCCGTATAATCTCACAGAAAGCTATGTTCTTGCTCAGAAGGCAATAACCAATGCGGAAAATGTCCTCATTCTCGTCTCGCCAAATCTGCCTCTAGAACAACTCGTCGCCACGCAGGTGTTTGCTCAGAAAATAGGGGCGTCTTTGTCCGGCTATAGTGATGGCTATATCGTCAAAGGCGATGGTGATGATTTTCTCATCCAGGATGATAAGGCTGCCAATAGAAAGGGCCTGGAGCTTTTGGGTATTAATACCGGTGGTGACTTTTTCTGGGATTCACTGGAAAAAGCGGAGTGCTTCATCTGCATCGACAATGAGCTGCCTGCAGTGGATACGAAAAGGCTGATAAAAGCACTACGGGAAACAAAAGTGATCGCTTTGAGCAGCCACCATTTCAATCTTGTCGACCAGGCTTTTGTTGCAATCCCTGTGGCCAGCTTCAGTGAGTATGGTGGCTCAATCATCAACTGTGATGGTGTTCTCCAGAGTTTTCAGGCGGCAGTCGTAAAAAATACACCTATTGCCGATGTTACCGAGGTTTTGCGCAGGCTTGGCGGACCACTGTCAAGCGCGCCCGAGGTTCTGGCTGCCATCCATAGGGTTGAGGGACCGCTTGCCAAGGTGGATTTTAATAGAATTCCTGCCGAGGGCTTGAAATTATAACCTAAAACGAGGCTGCCCATGTCTAACGTTGATATACTCTTAGTCATCCTGCGGGTTTCCTTTGGAGCCTTTGTCCCGCTGTGCTTCATCGCCGTTCTGGTCTGGATGGAACGACGCGGTGCCGGTTTTTTTCAAGACAGGTCGGGTCCGAATAGAGCGAATATATTCGGTTTTCGAGCAGCCGGTCTGGTGCAGAACCTCGCCGATGCCGCTAAGCTAATCTTTAAAGAAGATGTCGTTCCGGGCCACATCAAGCATAAATTTTACTTCATCTTTGCCCCGGCCATCGTCTTTTTCACCGCAGTTGCCTCCTTTGCCGTCGTACCTTTTGCCGACACCCTGGTCATCGGCGATAAGAGTTATGTGATGCAGGCCATACCCACGGACGTTGGTATCCTCTGGTTTCTGGCGCTTGCCGGATTTGCGGTCTACGGTATCATCCTGGCAGGTTGGGCTTCAACCAACAAGTATGGCATGCTTGGCGGTTTACGGGCGGCAGCTCAGGTTATCAGCTATGAAATTCCCATGGGTTTGGCTCTTGTCAGTCTCCTCGCGGTCTACGGGACAGTGAATCTTAGCGAAATGGCGCAGTTCCAGGGTCAGCTGCTGTTTGGTTTTATTCCCATGTGGGGAGTGATTCTTCAGCCGCTTGGCCTGATTATCTTTGTTGTTGCTGCCTTTGCCGAGGCCAATAGAACTCCCTTTGATCTGGCTGAGGGGGAAAGTGAATTGGTTGCCGGTTTTCATGTGGAATACAGTGCCATGAAATTTGCCGTATTCTTCATGGGCGAGTATGTGGCGATGTTCACCTCGAGTGCTATTATTGTCACCCTCTTCTTCGGTGGGTATCAGATACCTTGGTTAAATACGGAGACCCTGGTTGTTTATGCCAAACCGGTCGCTGTGGTGCTCATGCTTCTGTTACCTGTGCTCATGTATTATTTCGCTGGCTGGATTAGAAAGAGCAACGTCAGCCATTATGATCGTCCTAACGACCCGAGAAGACGTGAAGCTGCTGTCTATATAAAAATATTGTGGGGTGTTGTCGCCATAATGGAGCTGATTTTGCTGGCCATTCTGTTAAGCCCTTCAGGAGGTGTGGCAACCCGGATATTTGTGGCAGAATTGCAAATTGCCACGTTTCTGCTGAAGACCACGTTGATGTGTTTTGTTTATGTCTGGGTACGCTGGACACTGCCGCGTTTTCGTTATGATCAGCTGCAGAAGCTTGGTTGGCAGACGCTGCTGCCGCTATCACTGCTGAACATTTTTATCACCGGTGCGGTAGTTGTTGCCGTAAGTTGAGGAGAGGAATAATGAGCGCCAAAGTTAAAGTCGTAAAGCGAAAAGGTGATACTCTACCGGAAAAGCTGTATCTGGTTGAGGTGCTCAAAGGGATGAAAACATCCTTTGGCCATTTCTGGCGGAATTTACGGGACAATTCGAGACTCTACGTCAGGCACTATCCCGAGCAGCAGCCGGAAATTACCCCCAGATGGCGAGGACGGCACCGCCTGACCACTCATGAGGATGGTTCGATTAAATGTGTTGCCTGCTTCATGTGCCAGACGAATTGCCCTTCTCGCTGCATCATGATTGAAGCGGGAGAACGGCTTGATGACCGGGATGAAAAATTGCCGGTGCGCTTCGATATAGATCTACTTGAATGCATCTACTGTGGCTATTGCGTAGAGGCCTGTCCCAAGGATGCCATCCGTATGGATACCGGGATTTTTTCATTAGTTGAGCATAACCGCGAGAAGATGCTTGTCGGCCTTGATGAACTGGCGGCAACCCCGGGTGCTTTTACCGAAGATGATTACCAAAAAAGGGGCCTTTGATAACCATGATAGCTGAATTGCTGTTCTCTGTTTTTGCAGTGCTGGCCATAATCGGCGGACTTGGTCTGGTGCTCGCCCGTCATCCGATGAACGGGGCGATCTGTCTGGTAATGACCATGATCTCTCTGGCAGGACTCTATTCGCTCCTTTCGGCCAAGTTGATATTTGTGCTTCAGCTCATAGTTTATGCCGGAGCAATTATGTCGCTTATTCTGTTCATTATCATGTTTCTTAACATCCGCAAAGAGGATCTTCCCAAGGAAGAATGGCGGTGGGCCTATTATCTGGGTGGGATTGTAGTGATCGCACCAGTTGGACTGCTTATGACCAAAGCTGTAAAGGCCCTTCCGGGAAGTGAGGCAAGCATAATGGGCAATGGTTTCGGTGGGGTCAAGGAGGTAGGTGTTGTGCTTTTCCGAGAATGGTTGTTGCCTTTTGAAATCGTCTCGATACTTCTGCTGGTATCGCTGGTTGGTGCCGTGGTCTTGGCTGGCAAGAGGAGGGTGGAGCAATGATTGCGGATTATTTAATCCTAAGCATCATCCTTTTTTGCATAGGAATACTCGGGGTGGTTTCCAGGCGCAATGTTTTCACCGTATTTATGTCAATCGAATTGATGCTCAACGCCGCAAATCTTGCCTTTATCGCTTTTTCCAGACTGCATGAAAGTATGGACGGCCATGTTCTGGCCATGATGGTCATGGCTGTTGCCGCAGCAGAGGCTGCTCTGGCCTTGGCCGTCGTGATCCTGCTACACAAGCATAAAAGCAAACTGGACACCAATATGTTCAGTCTATTGAAGGGGTGATGGAGATGGAACAGACGGTAACCTATCTTGTACTTATACCCTTGATGCCGCTTGTCGGTGCACTGGTTATCGGGCTGCTGCACATGTTTACCTGTACAACCAGGCCGCTTTCGGAGCGTTTATATGGTATTCTTGGTGTCACCGGACCGGTAATCGCCACTATTCTTGCGGTAAAGACCTTTTTTGAGCTCAAAGGAATGCCTGAAGAGGGTCGCTACTTCAGTCAGAAGGTCTTTACCTGGTTCAATGTCGGTGAACTGGATGTGGCCATGGGTTTTCTCGCCGATCCCTTAAGTGTCTTGATGCTGCTTTTTGTCACCTTCATTGGCACGCTGATTCATTTCTATTCCATTGGTTATATGGCGGGAGATGAGAATTTTGGCAAATTTTTCGCCTATCTCAATCTTTTTCTGGGTTCAATGCTGATTCTGGTCCTGGCCGATGGTCCTGTGGTCATGTTCGTGGGCTGGGAGGGTGTCGGTCTCTGCTCCTATCTGCTCATCAGCTTCTACAGTAAAGAGCGGGACAATGTTCTCGCCGGTAATAAAGCCTTTATAGTCAACAGAATAGGCGATCTTGGCTTTATCCTAGGCATGTCGCTGCTATTCTGGGCCATAGGTTCAGGAGGATTTGATTATCTTTCCTTGCGAGAAAATGCCTCAGCACTTGCTCCCGGAATGGGCTTGGCCATATGTCTGCTGCTCTTTGTCGGCGCCACCGGTAAATCTGCCCAGATCCCGCTCTATGTGTGGTTACCCGATGCCATGGCCGGTCCAACTCCGGTTTCCGCCCTTATCCATGCCGCTACCATGGTAACGGCAGGTGTGTATATGGTTGCCAGGTTCAGCTTTCTCTACGTGCAGGCACCCTTGGCCGGGGCGGTAGTTGCCTGGGTTGGTATCCTCACGGCGCTGTTGGCCGCCATTTTTGGCATGTTCCAGAAGGATATTAAAAAGGTGCTGGCCTATTCAACCGTCAGTCAGCTTGGTTATATGTTTGCCGGTGTCGGTGTTGCCGCCTATTCCGCCGGTATATTTCATGTTTTCACCCATGCCTTCTTTAAGGCACTGCTCTTTCTCGGGGCCGGCTCGGTAATTTGTGCCCTGCATCATCAGCAGGATATCTGGAAAATGGGCGGACTCAAGGCGAAGATGCCAACCACCTACTGGACAATGCTCATCGGTTGTCTAGCCTTGGCTGGCTGTCCGCTGCTCTCTGGATTTTTCAGCAAGGATGAGATCCTCTACATGGCTCTTGCGAATGGCTATCCAGGAGTCTGGCTGGTGGGCGTTCTTGTCGCGGCAATGACCGCCTACTATACCTTCCGCATGTTCTTTCTGGTATTTCACGGCAGTGCTCGGGATGAGGAAGCCTATGCTCACGCCAAGGAATCACCTAAGGTGATGACCGTACCCCTGGTTATTCTGGCAATAGGGGCTGTCTTTGCAGGTTACCTCAATCTACCGGCGATATTTGGCGGACATCAGCAGGTGACCCACTGGCTGGCCGGCAGTCTGGTCGAACATCACCCTCACGCTTCGCTGGGCCTTGAGCTTCTTGCCATTGCCGCCTCCATTGCTGCTTTTGCAATTGGCGCTTTCATTGCCTACCGGAAATTTGGTCAGGGTGCAGAAGAACCGGAATTTCAGGGTTTTGCCAAGTTCGCCTATAACCTCTTTTATGTTGATCAGTTTTATCATGCGGTCATTGTCAGACCGTATAAGGCTTTTGGTGCTGCAATCCAGAGAACGCTGGAGCCTTATGTGACGGATGGGCATGTCAAGCTGTCATCTCTGCTGTATCAGCTTATCGGCCAGGCCTTTAAGGTATTTCAGGTCGGCTATGTCCGTATCTATGCCATCTACATGGTCATCGGTTTGAGTCTGATGAGCCTGTTTCTTTCGCAAACATTGAATTAATAAAGGTTAATCATGTTTGAACATATTCTCTCAGTCATGATCTTTCTACCGCTGCTTGTAGGTGTTGCCTTGCTGATTCTGCCTGTCAGCAAAAACGGGGTTCGCATCCTGGGCTTGGCTGTGGCGGTTGTTGTTCTCGTTTGCGGTTTGAAAGTGTATGCGGATTATTCCGGCGGGGGTGGGCTTGAGTTTGTCGAAAAGCTGAATTGGATAGAGGGACTGGGGATCAGCTATCATGTTGGAGTCGATGGTATTAGTCTGTTTGTGCTTATGGCTGCTGCTGTTCTCTTTCCCATGGTTTTCATGCTGTTTACCGCCAAAAGTAAGGCGTACTACTGCAACCTGCTGATTGCACTTGGCGCCATGGTTGGCGCCATAGCAGCAGCGGATTTGGTTGTCTTCTATATTTTTTGGGAGATAATGCTGCTGCCCATCTTTTTCATTATTGGTCTTTACGGTGGAGAAAACCGGATTGCGGCAACCATTAAGATAACTATCTATACCATTGCCGGCTCCCTCTGCATGCTGGCGGCGCTTGTTTATGTGGCTGTTGCCCATCATACCCAGACCGGTGTGTGGAGTTTCGAGATCGCCAGGATGGCAAGTCTCGAGTTGCAGGGCGGCTTTGCGGTCGCCGCCTTTGTTGGGATGATGTTGGCATTTGGTATCAAGATTCCCCTGTTTCCTCTGCATACCTGGTTGCCGGAAGCATACACCGAGGCCCCTTATTCAACCACATTCATTCTCTCGGCCATCATGGCCAAGATCGGTGTCTACGGTGTGATTCGCCTTGTCGTGCCGGTGTTTGAGGTTGAGATGGCGCGCTATGCCATTATCCTGGCGTATTGCGGGGTGATCGGCTTGATGTATTGCGGTATTGCGGCGATTGCCCAGAAAGACTTTAAGCGAATGCTGGCTTTCTCTTCAGCCTCGCATATGGGCATCATCGCTCTGGGTATCTTCTGCATGAACGTACAGGCACTCACCGGTACGCTTTTCCAGATCGTCGCTCATGCCACCAGCACAGGGATACTCTTTCTTTTTCTAGGTATTCTCGAGGAGCGCACCGAAACGAGGCATATTGACGATCTTGGTGGTGTGGCCTATAAAGCTCCTGTTTTTGCAACATTTTTTGCGATTGCCATGCTCGCCTCCTGCGGACTTCCAGGAACCAGCGGTTTTATCGGTGAGTTTCTCATCATCCTTGGCGCTGTCAAATTCAACATGGTCATCGCCGTCCTGGCCGGGACCTCAGTGGTCATTGGTGTCTGCTACATGCTATGGCTTTTCCAACGGGTGTTTTTTGAAGAAGCCAATTCCAAAACAGCCAACTTCAAGGACTTAAGCGCTTATGAAACCTTGGTCTTTCTTCCGGTGATCATACTCATTTTAGTAATGGGCATCTATCCCCAACCATTTATTGCCAAAATCGAGCCAGCTGCTCAGAAACATATCCTGCAAATGGCGACCCAGGATAATCCTCAACTAGCCGAAAGACTTGATGAGTCTGGCTTACTCAAACTCACTAACGATTGAGATGGGAAACTATTATGACTGATTTGTTACTCCTGCTGCCGGTACTGATCATCACTTCAGGGGCGATCCTGTTGATGCTCCTTGCCGCTTTTGAGAATGTCAGAGACGAGATCGCCTGCTTTGGTGCCATGGTAATCTTTCTCTTCGGATTCTGTATGCAGCTTTTTGGGCTCGGGCAGGGAGACGCACGCATTTTTAGTGGTGTTTTTAATGAAATGCTGGTTGGTAATAGTTTTACTGCGGTAGCTGGGTTGATTATTACTGCCTGCGGCTTTTTTACCTGTCTGAGTTCGCATACCTACTTCAAGCAAAATAGGTTTATCACCTCAGAATATTATGCACTGACGGCTTTTGCTGCCTCTGGCATGATGCTGCTAACCATGGCCCAGGAACTTATTACCGCTTTTATTTCTCTGGAAATCATGTCTCTGGCGATCTATGTCCTCGTTGGTATGCATAGAAGAAATATAAAGGCCACCGAAGCCGTGCTCAAGTATCTCATGCTTGGTGCTTTTGCCGGTGGTTTTTTTGCCATGGGCAGTGCTCTTATGTACGGTGGGACTGGAAGTACCAAGTTTGCAGAAATAGCCGGATTTATTAGTGCTAACGGTTTTTTTGCCAGCTCGATCCTGGTGGTGGGCGCCTTTTTTATCCTGGTCGCTTTACTTTTCAAAATAGCGGCTTTTCCTTTTCATGCTTGGGTTGTCGATGTCTATGACGGTGCGGCCATGCCCGTCACCGGTTTCATGGCCACTGCCCTGAAGACAGCCGTATTTGCCGTTTTTGCCAACTTTCTTATTCTCGATGGTGGACTACAGGCCTCCTGGGTCGAGTATTTGTTCTATATCGCAGTATTTACCATGTTTGGAGGCAATCTCATCGCCATTGGCCAGAACAGCCTCAAGAGAATGCTGGCGGCTTCCGGAATAGTACATAGCGGGTATCTATTGATTGCACTTGTAGCCTTTACTTCACGTGATTTTACCGCAAATGTGATCGTTTTTTATCTTGCTGCCTATGCAGTTGCAACCATGGGCATGTTTGCCGCTCTATCCTATCTCTCCGGTGAGGATGAGCAACGCATTACCTTCGACGATTTCAGAGGGCTTGCCAAGGTGAGACCATTCTCAGCTGCGGCGATATCCATCTTTCTTCTCTCCATGGCGGGCATCCCTCCAACCGTCGGATTTATGGGTAAGTTCTACATTATCGTCAACGCCATCAATGCTGGTCAGGTACTACTTGCCGTCTTGGCAATTGTCAGCAGCGTAATCTCCATGTGGTATTACCTGCGCCTGATCATCACCATGTATTTTCACGAGGCTCGGGATGACTTTGCTGTGGCCAAATCACCTCTGGCCCAGGCGACCACGTTTTTTCTGGTATTTTGCGTTTTCGCCTTAAGCTTGTTGCCGGTGAGCGTATAAATGGAAGATAGCAACTGATATTGCCGTTTTTGCTTGCTCGATAAGGTTTGGTGTATAATTGAGGTAGTTGATTGCTGGGGTTTGTTGCAGAAAGAGAAGTGGGGAGAAAGAATATTTTCGGATGTTTAAGAAATTGAGATAATGGCGATTACGGCTTAGAAGGAGTTCTGTGATGAAAGCACGAGAGATACTTGAAAGTAAGGGAAGCAGAGTCGTTACCTGTCATGAGGATAATACCTTGACTGATGCTCTGGCCATTTTTGCTGCCAATAAAATAGGTTCACTCCTTGTTGTCGATTCACACGATAAGATCAAGGGGATAATCGCACCCAGGGATATTCTTATCGTGGTCCTGAGAAATCTTGAGGAGATAAGCAAGCTCAAGGTCAGCGAGATTATGACCAAAGATCTTATTGTTGCGACCATGGATGACGATGTTGATTATCTTCAGGCGATAATGACCGAGAATAGAATACGCCACGTACCAATCCTTGAAGGTACTGACCTTAAGGGGATTATCTCCATTGGTGATGCGGTAAAAGCCCAGATTAAAGAAAAAGAAGTGGAAAATCGCTATTTGAAGGACTACATAGAAGGGAAATATCCCGGCTAGGCAGAATTTGATAAAAAAGGCGTTCAGACCCTATGATAATGCAAGCGTTGTGGTTTTTGACCACAGCGCTTTTTTATTCTGAAGAAGAGCAGGACAAAAGGATAGCCCTGCAAACGCACAAGTTTGGTTTACTGCCGAGAGGTCAATTTTCTTCTTTTAAGGTGTCAGGGATGGGAAAAAGAGCAGCACTTTCGTTTTTACTGTGTAAGGCCTGAACCAACTTGCCAAGTCCTTGTTCGAGAAGCACAAGGTTTTCATCAGAAAGTTTTTCCAGTGCTCCGCTTAGTTCGCCCTGGGCGGGTTTGGGAGCTTTTTTCAAAACGGAATTACCCTTGTCTGTCAATGAAATGTGCACAGCGCGTTGATCTTTCTTACTTCGTTCTTTACTGACAAATCCACCTTCCTCGAGTTTGTCGAGCATATTGCTGCAGGTTGAAGGATGGATGGCCAGAGCCGAGGCAAGTTGGGAAACCTTTATTCCGGGTGTGGAATGCAATTCATAAAGCATCCAAAGTTTGGCGCTGCTTAGACCACACTGTTTTTCAACATACTTGGAATGCGCCTGCACTGCTCTGAAAACAATACGCAAATGTTGAGTTACAGATTTTATGTGAGTTGATCGTTGAGCCATCGCACCTCCTGATAACAGCAATTGAAAGCTGCTTTACACTGTTATGCAGAATAATTCCGCCAGATGTATCTGGGTGAAATCCTCAGGGAGAAAGATCCCGGAGAGAGTCCTCCGGGATCTTTATACACTCTAAAATAAAGCTATTACATTGCGGCCTTGCGAGCTTCAGCGAGCCAGCCGTCCCAGGTGGATTTATTCTTGGCAATCCACTCGTCGACATGCTTTTCGATGTCTTTCTGGCTTTTCTCGCCTTCATTCATCCTGGTATTCTGCTCGCTGATGTCAATGAGATCAAGTTGAAAAACCTCGAAAAACTTCTTTGCAGCAGGGTTTTTCTTCATGAATTCACTGTTTGCAACGATCTGAATATCGGATACGACAAAACCCAGCATAATCGGATCACTCACTGCGCCTGAGATGCCGGAGACGGTCATTCGATCCACTGCCGTTTTTTGTGCATCAGTAGGCATAATCTCAGGAACGTTGACCCACACTACATCTTCACCTGGCTTCAGTTTGAAAATTGTCCAGTTCGGTGTCCAGGTGTAAAAGAAAATAGGCTCTCCAGACTTGTAACTGGCCAAAGCAGAGGCAACGCCTGCTTCGTAGGATGCTTTGACTGGGTTAATATGATCTTCAAGGCCATAGGTTTTCATATGATGATCAATAACTTTTTCGCAACCCCAGCCTGGAGGGCATGCGGTCAGGTCTGCTTTACCATCTCTGTTTTTGTCAAAGGCCTTTTTTACTTCATCACGTTTGAAATCATCAAGAGATTTAATCTTAAATTTTTCCACATCTCTTTTTGATACCAGATAGCCCTGCAGTCCACCTGCCTTTACCACATAGCCGTATTTATCTGCTTTATCGTAAAAGTCCCCGGGTAGTTGACTGTTGTGCATGGGAAACCAACCATTGGTCCAGTAGTCAATGTCGCCTAGGGCTATGGATTTATAGGCGATGGGATTGGCAAGGTCTTTTGGTTTCTTAACTTCGTAGCCAAGCTCTTCCAGACCTTTACGCACCAGGGCTTCCTGGAAAAAACCGGTGTTCCAGGTAGCTCTGGCGGGTTTTAGGGTGACACCTTCGCCAGGTTTATCGTTTGCCGCGAACGCTGTAGTTGCACCTGTAAAGACAAGAGTTGATAAAACAGTACTTATCAATAATTTCTTCATCATTGCTATTCCTCCTTTATTCTTTTTTTGTTGCCATTGACTGGGTGATTCTATCCAGTATGATTGCCATTAAAACTATTGCCAAACCACCTATAACAGCCCTGCCTATATCAAGCGTATTCAGACCAAGAACAACCGGTGCTCCCAAACCGCCTGCACCAATGAGTGCGGCGATAACAACCATGGAAAGAGCCATCATGATGGTCTGATTCAGTCCAGCCATGATCGTAGGCATCGCCAGGGGGATCTGTACCTTGCGAAGAACCTGGCCATTAGTTGCGCCAAAGGCCAGTGCAGCTTCGATCAACTCGGGATGGACCTGCCTCAGTCCCAGACAGGTCAACCTGATAATTGGAGGCAGGGAAAAGATAATAGTGGCCAGAACACCGGCGACATTGCCCACGGAAAACAACATAACTATGGGTACAAGGTAGACAAATGCCGGAGTTGTCTGCATGGCATCTAAAATCGGTCGTAGCGATGCCTCAAATTTATCGCTGCGGCCAGCCATGATACCCAATGGAATGCCAACGATCGTACAGAACAACACAGAAGAAAAGACCATGGCCAGGGTAATCATGGTATCATCCCAGAGGCCGAGCAAGCCGATAAAAATCAGCGATATGACACTGAAAATAGCCAGTTGCAGGCTAGCCACCCGCCAGGCGATAACAGCGATGACGACAATTACAATAAGTGGGTGGATAGCCTGTAATCCACTTTCAAAA
>JAAUYI010161057.1_pt1 | contig 25037 bp, 17 predicted proteins | sample 7278041 | NCBI WGS metagenome assembly JAAUYI01 (sample SAMN14350216, study PRJNA611818) | marine sediment metagenome | isolation source: surface marine sediment (0.6m) | place: French Polynesia: Moorea | collected 2018-08
ATGACGACCTTAACTAGTTATAGCTTTTCTCAGTCTGGTGAAGTACAGATGAAATTACTAAAATTATTGTGGGGTAGGCATCCTTGCCTGCCCTTTTGTACTTCAGCAGATTAGGAAGCGCTATAGTTTTATTTGTACTTACTTAGTTTCGTACAACTACTTAATTATCATAATTTATTGCTGATAAGAAAATTGTTTATCACAAAAAAAAGCATTTTTTACAAATACAATATATATGTATGAATCCACTTCAAAAAATTAATAAAAAAGAATAAAGGCACCTATAATAGATGCCCCATATTGCATTTTCCAACTGCCAGCAACACTGACTAATCTGGAACTGAGCTTTATATACCTGGATATTTAAGATTCTATTAAACAAAATCCACTATCACCTTAGTGTATACACTGAAATAATTTACTATTTATTGTAGCATTTTAAAAATAAATAAATTATGCTGAAGCTCTAAAGTTTCAAGAAAAGAAATTATTCTACTGATTTATTTAGACACAGTATAATCATATATAGCAATCTTAAAGAATTTGTGAAAAACAAGATTAATAAATTTTTCAATAAGTCAAGAATCTGAATCTCCCAATATTCATAATTTAAATAAAATTGGTAGAGTTAAATTTTAGATTTGTATTTTTTTTAATCAAGTTTTTTTGTGTATGAATCAATAACCTCTTACCAAACTATAGGAGTCTTATTTGATTTTTGTTGGCGTAGCCTGCCCTTGCGCTTAAAAATAAAAATTCGGTACAATTTTACCTTCCTTCTTTCCTGTCCCCTGTCTCTACGAGTAATTTAACCTTGACCTTCGCGGAACATTTCCATTAAAGTAATCTGCCCCCAGGGCTTATCAAACCGGATTACTATATTACCAAAATAATAGTATGACTAATTATAATTAATAATTTAGGCATTGTTAACTTTTTCTATAACTACTATATTTTTGCTGTTCTTGGAAATATACAATTCCGGCAATTCCAGACAATAAAAACCATGAAAGTATATTCAAACGTAAATCGAAAATACTCACATCTACCGCATTAAACAATATTAAACTTCCCAAAACGACAATATAACTAAAAAATATTAATTTGTCTGCTTGATGGAGAAATTGGGAGTTTCGCAAGACTTGCACAGCCTTAATTAATATCCAGGCAATTAAGCCACAAAATACAAGAGTAGTAGGTAACCCAGTTTCCGCAGATAGCATCAAAAATAAATTGTGGGGATGACCCAACCAAATTTGCTTTTGTGCTTCATAAAGTGGAGTAAAATTACGTAAGCCCCACCCAGTCCAAGGACGTTGCATAGTTAAAGACCAAGCAAACTCCCACTGGGTTGTACGCATTAACGCTACTGGTCTGTCAGGATAAAGTTGGTCATTAAATCGTGCCCAAAAGAATGCTGGTACAAATTTCCGAAACCAATCCGCGATAGGTGAAGGAGCAAAAGCCGCTAAAACCACACTAGTAGCTACCCCAGTCACAGCAGCTACCAAAATTCCCCAGCCTTGGTAAAGTGCGTAAGCCAAACAAGCTACTAGAGCTATTATCCAAGCATTGCGAGAATTGGTTAAAATCAAGGCAACGAAATTGAGAATTACTACTACCGTCAGGAAGAGGAAAGGGAGATTGGGAGATTGGGTGATGGGGAGATGGTGAGTCCACCCCCGTGCGCGAGTTAAGCGCGTTGTTGGGGGAACGCCTACTTGCAGAAGCCACTCCGTGTCTACCCGCAATTCCACCCCCCGTGGCGTACCTGAAGGGAGTGATTGGGAGAGTGTAGAATTCGTGTCCCCTGTGCTTCTCAATCCTCCATAAGCTTCCAGCCACAATCCTAATCCCAGGACAAACACTATCACCAGATAACCAGCCAAGATGTTAGCATACATAAATACCGAAGCCATGCGACCTGGTGGATTTCCTCCTGCTGCGATCGCCCAACCAAAAATACTTTCCCACCATTTGGGAGTAGTCCAGTTGAAAAATATTTGTCCAAACCCAAAAATGTCTACCGGAATGGAAGTTATTACCAGAATCCAAGATATTTTTCTTAGTTGGGCTGGTGTCTGAATCAGGACGCTGAATCCAGCGAAGACTAGAAAGAAGGGTAAGAAGTTAAATAACCCCAAAAATGCTTCCCTCTTATCAAAAGCGAAAACAGCACTCAGGATTAGTAAAACGCTCAAAAGGGCAAATCCCCTGTTTTCAAGGCGGCGGATAATTGTGGGATATTGTTGTAATAATGTGAGTAATAATATTAAGCCCAGAATTACAGTTCCCAAAGATGGTATAACTGGCAATATCAACAAACCCAGTTGCAGGCAATACCAACAAAATTGCAAATTTTTCATTGATTTTTTATTGATTATCTATTTTTGATTTGTATTTTAGGGTTACTCCATTCTCTTTGGGAAATAGTTAGTTAACCCATGGGTTAATTCTAAAGTTTTATGACTTTTACAAAAAAGTGCTTTCTTCCGCCAAAATCCTCAAATCTCAAAAAAATAGTTTGCGCCTGAGGCACGGAATTTCAATGGTTACAACCTGTCTTTTTGTGCTAAGATGAAAGAGACCGTTGGTTTACCCTGCCAATTTTTAGATGATGATTTCTTGACATTAGCAAAAAGTATAATGGGTTTGCTCTTAGGCAATTGACCCAAACCCTGACCAGAACAGCTTTAAGCATCATCATAGAGGAATAGGAACGAATTAGTGATAGTACAGTTTTATAACCTTGACAAAAAAAGTGCTTTCTTGCGTCAAAATCCTCAAATCTGAAAAAAATAGTTTGCGCCTAGGGCACAGAATTTCAAGGGTTACAACCTGCATTTTTGTGCTAAGATGAAAGAGACCGTGGGTTTACCCTAGCAATTTTTAGATGATGATTTCTTGACATTAGCAAAAAGTATGATGGGTTTGCTCTTAGGCAATTGACTCAAACCCTCACCAGAACAGGTTTAAGCATCATCATGGACAAATAAAATCTAATTAGTGATAGTACAGTTTTATAATCTTGACAAAAAAGTGCTTTCTTGCGTCAAAATCCTCAAATCTGAAAAAAATAGTTTGCGCCTAGGGCACGGAATTTCAAGGGTTACAACCTGCATTTTTGTGCTAAGATGAGAGAAGTCCTTGGTTTACCCTGCCAATTTTTATGTGATGATTTCTTGACAATGTAAAATGTTGTCGTTTGGTGTACTTGCATAAGAGATATTTGCAACGAAACAATAAATTAAATTTGCGTCTGAGTTCAACATGAAAGTCTGATGATTCGGGCAAGATGATTCAACATTTAAAATGTTTGTAGTGTTAATTTTACTTGTTGAATAGAGATATTTGGTGTTGCATAAATGTGGGATGATTTTAATAGTTTTGTGGAATGGGCATTTTGCCTGTTTTTTATATTTTCGGGCGGGGAAACCCTAGAGCGGGGAAACCCTAGGGCGGGGAAAGAAACCCCGCCCCTACTTAAGCTGCTTCCCAACATTCGGCACGGGTCAGGCGAATTTGGGCTAAGGCAAAGATGGTAGGTATAATTCGACCGTAGTTAGTGGCGATCGCTCTCCAACCCAAATCAACAAAAAACCAAGTCCACATCATTGGACCAACAAAGGCAAATATGCTACGGGCTGCGCCATAACGCGCTGCACTGACAGCCATTCCTCGCCGTGCCATTTGCACTGCCACATAGTTTTGAAACTGTCCTGCGGCTGCTTTTCCCCCTTGAATTGCGGCTTGTTTGGCAACTTGATAACTAGCAAAGTGAATTGCAAATTGACGGGCAATTTGTTGCAGCAATAATGGTTGCAAAACAGAGGTAATAGCTAAGGCACTACCACCTTTGAAAAGCAATCCCAAAGGATCGCGTTGCAATGACAATGGTAGGGGTTGTTTGAGTTCAGATTTTGCCAAATGATGCTGTACCCGGGCAGTTAATTTTTGCTTTTCTGCTTCTGGGAGTTTTTTCCACACTCTTCCCAGCAGATATAAAAATATTTCCGCTTCTAAATCAACAGTTGTTAAATCATCACAATAAGGTATTTTCAAATATTTACACACTTGAATTAACGCTTGACGGTAAGTAACTTCGTTGGTACGCCCGCGCAATACCGTCACCCCATCCGCCGCCAAAAAGCGAAAACGCTCCTCTAGGGCATCTAGCCAAGCTTGACGACCTTGACTTTGTACTTCTATCGGTTCAGGTGTTTGAACATAGTCTAGGGGATTGAACTTGCGACTAAATAAAATTGCTGTTAGGTCTTGCAATTCTTCTTCAGTCGCCAGTTCTAGTACCGCCCTCAGTTCATCCAATTTCCCTTCCTCCCTTCCATGCAGCTCTGTCTGTACTTTATTCTACTATTAGCATCGAAGGGTCATTAGTAGTGCAACATTTAACCTGTACAAACCTGCTCAGAAGCAGGTAAGACCTGTATGGCATCGCTAATATCGATGGTTGTTGCCGACAAAGCTCGAATCATAATGTTTCGAGCGCCATTCCAATCCCTGTGAGCAGTATAGCTACAGTTAGGGCATTGGAATTTTTTGTTTCCACCCAATTTCTCGTGAATGTGACCGCATTCTGGACAAGTTTTGCTTGTGTAAGACTCGTTGCACAAAACCACTAAAACACCTCTGCGCTGAGCCATCTGAATTAAGTGCTGTTGAAATTTGTAGTGGCTCCAAGTAAGCATGTTTCTAGCTGTTTTCTTCCTCAGCTTTCTTTTGGATTTAACGACCATATTTGAGGTTTCAAATGTTGGCAAATAAATCAATTTGTAATTATTGACCAAGAAACTAGCTAATTGATTGTGCAACTCTTTGATTAAGTTCTGAATGCGAATGCGTAATTTGTGAGCGGATTTTCTCATAGCTCGTCGCTGTGTTTTACTAGCGCTTAAGTCTATTTTGCTGATCAACTTATCCAAATAAAAGCATAACCTTTGAATTCTCCCCATATCATTGTTTCCTACTTCAATAATGCGACAACCGTCATAACAAGTAGCAAATGTTCTAACTCCAGGGTCAATCGCTATCACTTTATCTGCGCAAGTCAAACTAGGTTCTACATACTCTGGAAATATCCCATACCATGCACCTTTTACCCAAACTAGTTGAGTACCATAAATACATTCTTTGGGGAAATCCTGCGGCGTTCTAAAAGTTGTGCCTTTAGTTTTAGTTGCGTACCAAGTACCATTTTGAAAATTTCCGGCTTTAAATTTGATAACTTGGCTGGTTTGGCGACAAGATTTAAATTTTGCGTGACCTTTATTTGTTATTGCTTGTTTGTAAGCGTCAACAGCATCTGCTACGGCTTCTTGCATCTGATGACCAGGTAATTCTTTGACCCAATCTGGCTTATCACTTTCTCTGGCTTGTTTTTGCAAATCGTAGGTTGATGATTTGGAACCAGATTTTAAAGTTGCAATTGTCCAGTTATATATCCAACGATAAGCATTCAACCATTGCTTCCAGATTCTATGCAGTTCTTTACAAGGAAACACCCGTAACTTCTTGACACTGTTTGGTGTCAATTTCTTGGTCTGGTTCCGAGGTTTTGTTTTGTATTTCTTTGGTGACTTTGTTTTTGTACTTTCTAAGTCCATATAACCTTGCACTGAAGCAATGGAGGATGGACAAAATATCTTCAACGAGTTCTGACTCTGGAGATAGCTTACGTTGGTTGAGAACCACGAGTTTAACTTTGGACTGCTTGCATAACCATTCAATAAGAGGAAATCCAAATCGGACTGCTCTATCGGAATAAGCGACGACAAATGTTGAGATATCAGACCTGTATATTTGTTCCAATATTTTGAGAAACTTTCTCCGTTTAAAATTGAGTCCTGACCCAACCTCACTAACGATGGTGCTTGACGGGTAGCTTTGGCGTAAAAACTCAATCTGTCTTTCAAGGTCATCTGTTTGGGAATGTGTAGAGACTCTTGCATAACAGACAGTGGGCTTGTCCTCCGGTTTTTTTGACTCTTGGATACAAAATCGCCTTTGGTTTCCTTGTGTTCTGATTGAATCAAGTTTTCCTTCTTTGTCCCATCTTCTAAGCGTTGTGATACTGACGCCGTAGAATTTAGCCGCTTCTTTCGGGCTGACATATGTTTTACTCACAAACCTTTCCAAACATGTACATTTTAGCTATAGCATATATGAAGAGGTTTGGTAAGTTTTAGCAAGAAAAAAGTTTAATAGTTACACCTCCTCAGTACAAGTGTTAATAACTCCAGACAAAATGTAAGGGTAAATGATCCAGTTCAAGGAAACAAGTAGGATTACCTCCTAAGAAACACAGGGGTTAGGGGTTAGGGGTTAGGGGTTAGGGAGTAAGAAAATAGTGTTTCTTCCATTCATGGCGAGGGGATTTAATTACTTATTACTTATTACTTCCCCCTTGTGGTGCGCTTACATCTTCCAGATTAATTTAATATAGTACCAAAAGCATATTTTTAAGAGGATATACTTATAATGAGTGGTTTTAATTTATCTAATGGAGAGTCAGAGAGTACAGGAAAGTACTTAGTCTTATTTCGTAAGGATCACGTTAACGAAGGAATCCGTAGCCTCAGTAATTTTGCTGGGATTACCAGTATTGCAAGAGCATCTGACTTTACAGCAAGTGCCGTGAATCGGCAACAGCTAAACAATACAGAGAATTTAATTTTAGATAATTTGGGTGTAGGAGTCATCACCCTCGATCCACAACAATTGCATTCTTTGGGAGCGGCTAGCATTGGTCATAATCCTATGTTAGCAATTGAGCCAGAAAGGGTAGTGTATGCTCTCCCTAGTATCGGCTTAGGGGAATTAGAGCCAAAAATCTCCCATACTCCATCAACATGGGGACTAGAAGCGACAAAAGTGATTCATTCTCCTTTTAGTGGTCGTGGGGTTAAAATTGCAGTATTAGATACAGGTTTAGACTTGAACCATCCTGACTTTAAAGGACGGAAAATTATCAGTAAATCTTTCGTGGATAACGAAGAGGTACAAGACGAACACGGACATGGCACCCATTGTGTAGGTATTGCTTGTGGTTCCCATAATACCCCGCTTCTTCCCCGCTATGGCATCGCTTATGATGCAGAAATTTATGTGGGTAAAGTTTTAGACAATAAAGGTAAGGGAACTGATGGTCAAATTTTAGCGGGTATTCAATGGGCAATTAGCAACGGTTGTCAGATTGTTTCTATGTCCTTAGGAGCGTCTATACTGATTGGTGGACAACAGTATTCGAGAGTATTTGAAACTGCTGCTCGACGTGCCCTACAAAATGGTACTCTCATAGTAGCTGCTGCTGGCAATGATAGCGATCGCACTGAGGGTATCCACAATCCCATTTCCCACCCAGCCAACTGTCCATCAATTATGGCTGTAAGTGCTGTAAATTCTCAATTCCAAGTGGCTGATTTCTGCAATCGCGCTAGCCATACCCAAGCCAAGCAAATCGACATTGCTGCACCGGGAGTTAATATTCATTCCACTTGGCTGATGACAACTAAATACAAAACTGATAGTGGTACAAGCATGGCAGCACCCCACGTCGCTGGAATTGCAGCTCTTTACGTTGAAGCAACCAAAGCCAAAGCCAAAGGACGTAATCTCTGGAACTTACTAGTTAAACAAGCTCAAAAATTACCCCTAGACGCTGTAGATGTGGGCTGTGGACTAGTGCAGGTTATTAATGATACTGGTACTCTAGACACTGATAAGATTTAACCTATATGCTTAATACTATAGCCTTACTGTATCTGGAGTAAAAATGTTAGTACACAATAAACCAATTCCTTTGCTGATTTCCATTGATGATGAACACATGGATAGTTTTTCTGGGGTGGTTCAAAAGTTACAATCAGCAGGCTTATACACAAAACAATTAATGCAGCAATTGGGAATCATCACTGGTGAGTGCGATCCGTCGAACATTGATGCTTTACGTAGAGTCGAAGGTGTATCTCACGTTGAAAGAGAACAATCTACACAACTGGTTGGCATCAGTTAATTGGGCTATTTAATGGTAACAGGTTGATGATTTGTAACCAAATAATTGAGTAAATATACTTGGGTAAAAACCTTGAGATTATAAACACATCTGATTGGGATGCATCTTGAGAAAATAATTATTCATCAGGTGCGATCGCTTTAAGTTGGGATGACACTGATATCAAGTCCCATCTGTCTCTATAATCCATCTCAAACAGGGGAATGAAAGCAGCAAAATTTTCTGATGAACTCATACATACCTGGTTAGAAGACGAACAGCGCATCAAGGAATACTATTCTCAACTCGTTGTAAATCAGGAAATATAGCGAATTTCACGCTTATGGAATACAATCAGAACTTCACCCCAAAACCAAAGCCACCCCTGTGTTTTTCCCCCTGTGTTTTTCCCCCTGTGTTTTCCCCCTCTCCCATTGGGAGAGGGGTTAGGGGTGAGGGGTGAGGTAAAATTTATGGGCATTGCTGAATTAAGAGATGATTCTTGTGGTGCAGGCATCTTGCCTGCCTCATAAATACAAGGGACGGGCAAGATCAGGCAAGATGCCCATCCCACAAAAACATCAAAATCATACCGCATTTATGCAACGCCAATTTATGTAGTACCCTACGGAAAGCCTCTGCGCGTCTACACTCAATCCAAAACCGCTATATTCTAGGTTTGGTTGACATCAGGTAGACACCCGCACCATAGCTTCACTGCTACCCTTAGAAAATTCCTCCTGGGAACAAAGAAGCAAGCTATGGAGAATAAGTTCTTATTGGGTTACGCTGTCCCTTAACCCAACCTACACATCTAGCGTGATATCAAAGTTGAGAATATGATGCTTTGTGTTGATGTTTTGGGAAACCTAAAAGCAAGTTAGATAGTCTTGTTTTGCCAGAGACACAACCATACACAGAACTTGTTTCTCTAATTATCCATGTATATGCCTACTCGGTGCTGTTGCACCCCCAACCACAGGCTATTTTGACAAAATCATGACTTTTTTCACGGTTTAAATTACTAATGTTACACCTATAATCTAATAAAATTGAGTAAAATTAACATAAAGTAATAAAATTCAAAACTTTTTAAGCAAAAGCGCTGAATCATATTCGGGTAGGTAGCGGAGGCATCACTGTGGGCAAAGAAAATTCTTCAGAAAACGGGAAAAAACAGACAATAGCGGTTGAGGAAACTGATTCAAATCAGAAATCCACTGATAAGCAAAGCCCTTGGCTGATGCCGTTACTGGTAGGTACTTGTTTGGGGGCTACCATCGCCATTGGGGGGATGGGTGCATTTAGTCAGCGTCCAAGTTCTGAGAATAAAGCTATTGCTAATGAAAGTGTACCAGAAGTTGCCCCAGCGATGACAGTTACCACTGCGCCAGTAGAAACTACCCGTATTACTCGTAATATTACTGTTACAGGTACGGTGGCAGCACGGGATTTAATACCAGTATTGCCCCAAGCTAATGGGTTGCAAATCAAGCAAATCCTTGTGAATCAAGGAGATGATGTTCAAAAAGGTCAAATTTTAGCTGTGCTAGATGATTCCATCCTCCAAACCCAAATTAGCCAAGCAAAGGCAGATATGGAATCAAGAAAGGCAGATGTTGTTTCTCGTCAAGCGGATTTAGCATCAAAACAGGCAGCAGTGACTGCTAATCAAGCGATAGTACAGCAAAGGAAAGCTGACTTGGCACAAGCACAAGCAAGGTTACAAGAAGCAGAAAAGAATTTGCGTCGCTATGAGAAATTAGCTGCTAACGGTGCCATTAGTCAGCAAGAATTAGATACCCGTCAGACAACAGTAACAACCGCTAGGGAAGCAGTGCGGGTGGCACAAGAGAACATTCGTACCGCCCAAGCTAATGTTAGCAGCGCCAAGGCAAATATTGGCACTGCCCAAGCAAATATTAGTAGTGCCAAAGCTAATGTCAAAAGTAGCGCTGCGAGGTTGCAGCAGTTAAAAACTCAGATGTCCCAAACTTTGGTTCGTGCCCCCGTAGGGGGAATTATTGCCGAAAAACTGGCAAGGGTAGGGGATGTGACGGGTGTTCCACCCCAAACCCAGGTAGTTACCGTAGTCGGTGGAAGCCAAAAACTGTTTTCTATTATTCGTGACAGTAGATTAGAATTACGGGCAGAGGTGCCTGCAATCCAATTACCCCAGGTGAAAATTGGTGCAGCGGTGCAAATTACCTCTGATGTAGATAGTCGCATCCGTTTGCAAGGAAAAATAACAGAAATTGAACCCATTGTCAACGAAAACAAACGAGAGGCGACAGTGAAAATTAATTTGCCATCCACAGACTTGCTGAAACCAGGAATGTTTGCCAGGGCAGCAATTAATACCAATACAGCTATGGGTGTGGTGGTGCCTCAAAAAGCAGTACTACCCCAACCCGATGGAAATGCGATCGCATTCACTTTATCAGATCAAGACACCGTTAGTGCCCAGAAAGTAAAAATGGGAGAAATTCTCAATGGTGGCAAGGTGGAAATCAAAAGTGGTTTGCAAGCAGGGGACAAGGTTGTAATTGATGGTGCAGGATATCTCAAAGATGGAGACAAGGTAAAGGTGGTGAAAAGTCCTTAGTCATTTGTCATTGGTTATTTGTCATTGGTCATTGGTAATTAGCTAATTGTTTCCTGCCAAATTTTGGGCGCAAGTATTGCGCCCCTACATTGTAACTCCTAATTGATTTTTTCCATGTCTTTTAACATCTCTGCGTGGTCAATAAAAAAACCGATTCCCACAATCGTTTTATTTTTAGTTTTAACGGTATTTGGTTGGTTTTCCTTTAATTCCCTCGGAATTGATACCAGCCCCGATATTGATATTCCTGTAGTACAAGTGACAGTAAGGCAAGAAGGTGCAGGTCCAGCGGAACTAGAAAGCCAAGTCACCAAAAAGATAGAAGATGCTGTGGCTGGTTTGGGGAATATTGATGAATTGCGTTCCACTGTCAGCGATGGGGTTTCTAATACTACCATTAATTTTGTGTTGGGGACAAATACAGATCGCGCCACCAATGATGTCCGCAATGCGATCGCCCAAATTCGCCAAAATTTACCCCAGGATATTAACGACCCCATAGTACAGCGTTTGGAATTCGCTGGCGGTCCGATTATGTCCTATGTGGTGAGTTCCGATCAGCGGTCGGTGGAGGAATTAAGCAACCTGGTAGACCAAACTATCAGCCGTGCCCTATTATCTGTAGAGGGTGTGGCACAAATTAAGCGTGTAGGTGGTGTTGACCGGGAAATTCGTATTAATTTGAACCCAGACCGTTTAGAATCTTTAGGGATTACCGCTACCCAAGTCAATGACCAAATTGGGGCATTAAATATTAACCTTCCTGGAGGACGGGCTGAGGTTGGTGGTAGCGAACAAACCATTAGAACCTTAGGTAATGCCCCCAGTGTGAATGTGTTAAAAACCTACGAAATTCTCCTTCCTGGAGGGGGTTCGGTACCCTTATCCAGTTTGGGAACCGTAGAAGATAGCTTTGCAGATGTCCGCCAAAGTGCCCGTTTGAATAATAAACCGGTGGTGGGTTTCCAAGTTTTGCGCAGTACCGGTAGCGTGATGGTGACGGTAGAAGAGGGGGTGAAAGCAGCGGTTGCAGAGTTAGAGAAAACCCTACCTGGGGATGTAAAACTGGAGTTAATTTTTACCAGGGCTACTTTCGTCCGTCAATCCTATGAAAGCACCATGAATGAATTGTTGGTGGCTTCTGTGTTGGCGGTGGTAGTAATTTTACTGTTTTTACGGGACTGGCGGGCAACATTAATTACGGCAGTTACTTTACCCCTATCAATTATTCCCACCTTTGCGGTGCAATATGCCTTTGGTTATACCCTCAATAATATGACCTTGTTGGGATTAGGGTTAGCAGTGGGGAATTTGGTGGATGATGCCGTGGTGGAAATTGAGAATATGGAACGGCACCTGGGAATGGGGAAAAATCCCAAACAGGCTGCTTTTGACTCTTCCGCAGAAATGGGTTTAGCAGTAATTGCTACTTCGGCGACAATTATTGCCGTATTTCTACCAGTTGCCTTTTTGGGGGGTGTGCCCGGTCAATTCTTCCAACCCTTTGCTGTCACGGTTTCCGCTGCTACAGTATTCTCCACCATGGTAGCGCGGATGGTTACACCAATGATGGGGGCGTATTTATTACAACATCAATCAAACAAGGGAACAGGGAAGCCAAGGAAGCAAAATCCAAAATCATATCGTCGCTTCCAACCCTACAAATCTACCTTACAATGGGCATTACGCCACAGATTAACAACCCTGGGTATTGCCTTGGCATTCTTTATCGCTAGTTTAATGCTAGTTCCCTTAATTCCCAAAGGTTTAGTTGATAGTGGTGACATTGGCATTTCCACGGTCAATATAGAACTTCCTCCCGGTTCCACATTGCAAGATACCAACAGGGTAGTCACCCAAGTAACTAATGTCTTTCTGGAAAACCCCGTTGTAGAAACTGTATTTGCTTCACAAGAGGTCAATTCTGCTTCCCTTACTATCAACATTAAATCTAAAGAACAAGGTAGGACTATTTCCCAAAACGAGTTTGAATCACAAATCCGTCGCCAATTTGCAGACATACCAGGGGCAAAAATTAGCTTCCAAAGTTTGGGTTCAATAAGTGGTAGTAAGGGTTTAACCATTCTCCTACGGAGTGAAAATCCCCAAGCGTTAAATAAAACAGCAGCAGATTTAGAAAAACAAATGCGGGGTATACCCGGTTTAGTGGAAGTCTCCTCTAGCGCTAGCTTAGTCAAACCAGAAATATTGGTAGTTCCCGACCCCCAACGCGTTGCTGATTTGGGTGTCACAGTGCAAGCGATCGCCCGTACTGCCTCTTTAGCTACAATAGGCGATAGAGAAGCGAATTTGCCAAAGTATAACTTACCAGACCGGCAAATTCCCATTCGTGTGCAAATTGACCCCAAAGCGCGAGAAGATATTAACAATATCAAAAATCTGCAAGTACCCAGTCAAAATGGTGGTTTAGTTCCCCTAATGGCAGTTGCAGATATCCGTTTTGGTAGTGGTCCTGCAACCATCGACCGTTTTGACCGTTCCCGTTTGGTTGCCGTAGAAGCTAACTTACAAGGTATCTCTTTAGGAAAAGCTTTAGAACAGGTACAGCAGCTACCTGCAATGCAAAATTTACCCCCAGGAGTCACCCAACAAAACTCCGGTGATGCCAAGATTATGGCAGACATTTTCACCCGCTTTGGTGGTGCATTGGGAACCGCATTAATGTTTATCTATGCCATTCTCGTCCTGTTGTATAACAACTTCCTCCATCCCATTACAATTATGGCAGCATTGCCCTTCTGTTTGGGTGGTACTCTCTTAGCATTACTAATCACCCAAAAAGCCTTGGGATTGTATGCAATTATTGGTGTTGTCCTCTTGTTGGGGATTGTCACCAAAAACTCCATCCTGTTGGTAGATTACACAATTATTGGCTTAGAACAAGGTAAATCCCAACGTCAAGCATTGATAGAAGCTGGAGTTTCCCGACTGCGACCCATTTTAATGACTTCCCTCTCCACCATCGCGGGGACATTTCCCCTCGCACTAGGACTCGGTACAGGTTCAGAAGTTCGTCAACCCATGGGTATTGGCATTATCGGTGGTTTTACTACTTCTACCCTGTTAACATTGGTAGTGGTTCCAGTGTTATTTACTTACATTGATAACTTCCAAAGCTGGGTTTTAAAATTGGTGAAACGTGGATTTGGCAAGAAACCATATCGCAAGCTAGAAGAAGAATATGAAGTGATTAAATTACCACCAGTCAGCGAAGAACCAGTTAAGTATTCAGTGAAAAAATAGGAGTATAATGGTTTGTAGCCACCAGTTGGTTACAGCCATTTGCGGGTGTAATTCAGTGGTAGAATGTCACCTTCCCAAGGTGAACGTCGTGGGTTCAAGTCCCATCACCCGCTTCAAAGAAATTAGATTAATTCAAATCTTGTGGTGCAAGATGTAAATTAACCATAATTTTACTTCAGCTTTTTTTCTTCGTGTAAACTTACCTCTATCTGGGATGGTTGTTAAAACCGCCAATAAAAGTCTGCGATGAGACAAACTGTTACTAGTTTTATTTATCACTAAAAAGTTTAACTAGGTCATAATTGATAAAGTTGACTAACAGAGGTCTGTAAATGGACTTAGAAACATTACTCCAATATATCAACCTTGGAGAAGACCAAGACATTGAGTTTAAGTCCGCAGGTGGTGGTTTACCCAATGATATATGGGAAACAGTATCCGCATTTGCTAATACAGACGGAGGTTACATTGTACTTGGAGTCAGCGAAAGCAAAGGTAAACTTGCCATTTCTGGAGTACGCAACCCAGATGGATTGTTAAAAAATTTTTGGAATAATCACAATAACTCACAAAAACTCAGCACTCCAATTTGTGTCAATTCAGATGTGCGAAAATTGAAGGCTGACGCACAAAATTTGGTGATTATCAAAGTACCCAAGGCTACACGTCAACAGCGTCCTGTGTACATCAATAATAATCCAATGACTAGCACTTTCAAACGTAATTTTGAGGGAGATTACCGTTGTAATCGTGAGGAAGTGCAGCAAATGTTACGGGATACTGGTCAAGAACCTCAAGACAATCAGATTTTAGAAGGGTTTAATCTTACCGATCTCGATCCAGAAACGCTGAAATCATTTCGCCAAAGGTTTAGTTCTAGAGAACCCGATCATTCTTGGTTAGCATTAGACGAGAAAGATTTGCTAATTCAGTTAGGTGGTTGGCGACGCGATCGCCTTACAGGTAAAGAGGGATTAACAGTAGCAGGTTTACTGATGTTTGGTCGTGAGCGTAGTATTTTAGACGCGCTTCCTCACTACCAACTTGATTATCAGGAACGACTTTCTAATGACCCAGAAACCCGGTGGACTTATCGGTTGACACTCGATGGTAAATGGGAAGCTAATCTTTTCAATTTTTATTATCGCGTTTACACTCGTTTAATCAACGATATAAATGTTCCATTTAAACTTGATAAAGATGCAGTGCGACGGGGTGAAACTCACGTACATGAGGCACTTCGAGAAGCACTTGTTAATTCTCTGATTCATGCAGATCACCAATCTACTCGTCCTTTGATAGTTACCAAGTTGACAAATAGTTTTTCATTCTCTAACCCAGGTCGCCTCAGAATCTCTCTTCAGCAGCTTTATGATGGTGGTATTAGCGACCCTCGCAACCCCAATTTGCAAAAAATGTTTCAAATGCTGGGTTTGAGCGAGAAAGCAGGCTCAGGTTTTGGGAAGATTCTCCGCGCTTGGAGAGAGCAACAATGGTTTATACCCTTGGTATCAGAAAAACTAGAGTTAGAAATGACATCAGTTACATTACCAACCCTGAGTTTTATTCCTGAAAATATCGAGAAAGAGCTAAGAGAAATTGTTGGGGATAACTATTGTGAACTTACAGAGCTAGATCGTATTATTTTAGTACTAGCGCATCAATTTGGAGATATTTGTAACACTGATATTCAATTTTATAGTAAAGAACATCCCAGAGATATAGGCGATTGCTTGAAGCGTTTGGTAAATAAGGGTTGGTTGGAAAGTTCTGGTCGTGGTCGTGGAACGCACTACTCTTTAGCAAACCAAGAACAGCCAGATTTACTTTCACTGCTCCCAAGCTCCGAACATTATGAGCCAAGCTCCGAACATTACGAGCCAAGCTCCGAACATTACGACCTAAGCTCCGAACATTACCAGCGTTTAAAAGATATTGCTGCACCAGTGCGTGAGAAAGGTCGCACCAATAAAGAAGTTGTGGAGCAAGTTATTTTAGAAATCTGCTCCGAACATTACTTACTCCTGCGAACATTAGCTGAACTACTGGGACGTGAACCAGACAGCATCAGAAATCATTATCTAAAACCTATGTTAGAACGGGGTTTACTAAAGCTACGATACCCCGAACAATTGAATCATCCACAGCAAGCATACAGAAGAGTATCTGCACCAGACGCAGAAGTTAAATAGATTTCTGAAACTCCGTCATCTCCGCAAAAGGCATAAAACACCGTTGACACCAACCATCAATCCCCACCACAGTCAGCAGCTAACGCTTCCAATTGCTGACGAGAAGGAGGAGGATTAAAGCGAAACTTTTCCCAACCTGCGATCGCTATCGAACTCACGTAATTTTACCTCACCCCTTTCCCCCTCTCCCATTGGGAGAGGGGGAAAGGGAGAAGGGAAGGGGGTTGGCAGTAGCTAGCCAAAAATTTTGACAAAGTTGTACAATATTGATAAAGGTTTCTCGTCTCTTCCAGCAAGGCTTACCTGTTAGACAGGAAACACCACTGGTCTCATGGGATGAGCGAATATTAGTACCAGCGCTAACAGCGCTCCTGTGGTCAAGCTATCCAGGTTGTCACAAGCGTGGTAACACCCTGGATAGCAAGCTTAACAGCACTACTCTTCGAGAAGCCGCGCGTAGCGCGTCTACAGGTAGTAGGTGAAAGACAAAGCTGGGAATCCTTACGTAGCCGTTAGCGTCAGGTCATTGTCCAAGCTTGGGTAATGTTTTTTCAACGGTAAGGTATATTCTATTGACTTGAAAATCGCTATATTTTTCCTTCAAGTCAATTGAGGAATGGCTTTGTCTATAGCGAATTTCAGTTGGATGCAATACAAACAGAATTGGTGGAGTTCGGACGGACAGGGATGCCCATCCCACTCATCCTGTATTGTAGTCAACCGAAAACCGCTATATTTTCCCAGAAGTCTATTAGTTTACCTGACTACATATTCCAGCGATCGAATTGGGGATGATAAACTTCCCTAAAAAAGCGCTGATGTTCTGGTGTGAGTCCCTGCAAAACTTTTTGGGGGATATTAGGCTTATGGTGACGCACGTTGATATGATTGTAAGCACAGAAAATTGCTATCCGGGGATTATGGGGATTACACCATATATCTGCGGTATGACGTAAAGCTTCGGAAAAGACAACCAGGGAACCGGGGGGACAGCTATAACTCTCCCAAAGTCCTGAATCACGGTTGTCGATGCTGTCTAGGGGAGATTTACGGATGTTATAGTTAGCTTTATGGCTACCAGGGATAAAATAAGTTCCACCTTGACCTTGTAAAACTTCAGTCAATTCCCAAACTACACGAGTCATACCAGCGTAAATCCGTCCATCATAGAAATTGTAGGCATAATTGGGGTTAGTAGTGCGTCCACCTGCGTGGGGACTCCATTTACCTTCACCCATCTCGCGGTAGTTAAGAAACACATTTTCTAAGCGAATTTTTTCTATATCACCATCAATAACGTCAAGTAATACATCCATCACCGCTGGGTGGTCGATTAACTTTTCAAAAGCACCCCCAGGTAAGCAGCGTTGATCAGGGGGGAGGGATTGGGGGGAATTTTTTTGCTGAAGGACGAATTCTGTAATTTCTTCTACTTCATCTTCAGAAAGTACTGCTGGTTTGACGATATAACCTTTGAGGTCGAAAACAATGCGATTATGTTCGTTCATTTTTCTGTTGTTAAAATTTAGAGACCATTTATAAACGTTAGAAACCGGGTTTCTCTCAGACTAAGTACGATAATATTCGATACTTCACCCAGAGAAACCCGGTTTCTTGGGTCTTAACGTTTACTTTATAAATAACCTCTTACGTATAAATTCAGTATGAATTAAAAATTGTCTGTAATGCACATAATCTAGACATTCTTGTTAAAAGATAGCAAGTTAATGCATGGTATTATATTTAATAAAAATAATATCAAATATCAATGTAAAGACAAAAGATTTTGATTGCTACTAAGACATACCCTTCTATTAGTATGAAATATAGGGAAACAGTATGTACGGCAGGAGTTTTATTAAATGCTGATGAAAAACCACTACAGTGGATTCGTATTTATCCTATACGTTTTCGTTCATTATCCAAGATGGTCTATTATCAGTGCTGAAATAGAAAAAAATCCCAGAGATAAGAGAGAGGAAAGCTTTCGGATTCAAGATGAATCGATACAAATAATTAGAAAACTTGGTACAGATGACAATTGGCAAGAAAGGAAAAAATGATTTTGTCAAACCATCTAAAATTTCATTCTATATCAGAAATTAAAAATCAGGGTAAGTCTCTGGGAATCATTAAGCCTCAAACTATTAACAAGTATTATCATCAAGAAGATGAACGTGAGTGGAAACCCCAGCAACAGTCAGTTCAAGACCAGCTTGATTTATTTGAATCTGCGGTTGAACTAGAAAAAATTCCCTACAAATTCTATTACGATTTTGTGGCTGAAGATGGTACTCGTCATAAATTATCAATAATAGATTGGGAAATTCAGCAGTTGTATAGAAATTGCCGAGATAATTCTCATCAAAATACTTTAGAAAAACGAGAACAAGAAGCTTTAAAAAAAGTAAAGCAAAAGTTATCAGATGACTTTATGAGCAAAAAAGATTTATACTTTATAGTAGGAAACCAACAAAAACGCCCTCATGGTTTTATGATAATTGGTCTATTCTATCCTCCAAAGATTGAATTTGAGCAATTAAGCCTATTTTAAACAATTGACTCCAAAATAAGATGCTTAACCACTCTCAAAAAAAATATATATTAACATTTGGATATGGTAATCGAAAGACCTATGAAGAATTCATAGAATACCTGGAGAAATTTGATGTTAAATGGGTAATTGATGTCAGATTTCGTCCTCGTGCTTGGAGTCGTAAGTGGTACGGTGAACAGGTCGAAAAGCTTTGTATTTCAAAAGGAATTAATTATGTTTCTAAAGTATATTTAGGAAATACATCGGGCAATGCTAACTGGGAACCTCCAAATCAAAAAGAGGCAGAAGAATCCTTAAAAAATGTAGCTGAAATGACATCTGCTGGGACAGTTTTACTAATGTGCGCTGAAAAGGATTGGCGTCGCTGTCATAGAGTAGAGATTGCGGAAAAACTAGAAAAAATGGTCAACTTACCTGTAAAGCACTTGGAATAATCCGTTATGAAACTATGCTTTTGGGTTAGGATACATTTAACTTTTTATACAATTAAACTTGCTAGGAAATCACAGTAACTGAATTTACCTAACTTATGTTCTCTAGCCGCTTTTTCCGCTTTTTTCGCCATCTTAACTGTAAGCTACTCAAACATGTCATCCAAGAAATTGGCAGACGACGCTTACCCGGTTTAGCTTCGGAAATGGCTTACAATAATCTGTTAGCAATATTCCCAGGTATTTTAGCTGTGCTGACGCTGATTGGGGGATTTAATGTTTCTCGGGAAAGAGTGGGATTTTTGATCCAGCAGGTAAGTACAATGGTTCCCCAGGATGCTTTGAATCTAATTCGAGGATTTGCAGATAATGTGGAATTACCCCAAGGACAAGGACTATTTTCCCTTAGTTTTGGGTTAGCATTGTGGGTAGCTTCCAGCGCTTTAAGTGCAGCGATGAATGCTATGGATGAAATTTATCGCATTCCCCCAGGACAAAGACGACCTTTTTGGAAAGCTAAGTTAGTATCTTTGCTGTTAACTTTGGGTTCGATTATTTTGGTTTTAACAGCATCTTTTTTGGTGTTTATCAGCGACTTTATTCTCAATTTTGTACTGCAAAAATTGGAAACAATTCATAATGAAATGGAAACTGTAAGTTCTAATATATTATATATTTGGAACTTATTTAGATGGCCTGCGGCGTTTGTAATTCTTTCTTTAAGTTTTAGTTTTATTTATCGATATGGTCCGAGTAAGTGGGAAAAAGGAACCCCTTTAATGCCTGGGGCAATTTTTGCAGCATTGTTATGGGCAATGATATCTAAAATCTTTCGACTTTATGTGACTAATTTTGCTAATTATGATGTCACTTACGGTACATTGGGGGCAGGTATTATACTATTGTTATGGTTAAATCTCACTTCTTTAGCAATTTTGATTGGAGTGCAATTAAATGTTTCAGTAGGCAAAATGATGAAGGTGGATACAAGAAAATAAGTATTAAGAATGAATATGAATGGAGTGTCTCAAAATATAAGTAACAGGCAGGGATGCCTGTTCCACAAACTGACTAAGATATCCATGACACAAATCAAAATGCCTGTTCCACAAACTGACTAAGATGTTCATGACACAAACCAAAATGCCTGTTCCACAAACTGACTAAGATATCCATGACACAAATCAAAATGCCTGTTCCACAAACTAAGATGTTCATGACACAAACCAAAATGCCTGTTCCACAAACTAAGATGTTCATGACACAAAACTGTTAAAATCATCCTGCATTTATGCAACGCCAGAAAATAATTTTTCTTTATTAAGCTGTTGGGCATTTAAACTAGATAATTTAAATTAGTCTAACTCTTGTGGGATGGGCATCCCTGCCCGTCCAAATATTTAATTTAGGTGCTTTTCAGCTTAGCAAAAATCAATTAATAATGAATATAGCGGTTTTTGGTTGAGTAGAATACAAATTTTACCTCACCCCGTCCTCCGGACACCCCTCTCCTTACTAAGGAGAGGGGAAGGGGTGAGGTAAGCGACTGTATTGCACCCAAGTGAAAACCGCTATAATTAATTTTATTGATTAACAAATGTCCGCCAAAATAGCTTTAATTGCTCATAATCGCAAAAAAGATGAAATAGTCAATTTCGTCAATCAACATCGAGGGGTTTTCTGTCGATATCAACTAATTGCCACAAGCACCACTGGTCAACGCATAGAAAATGCTACTAATTTACCAGTGGAACAAGTTTTGTCAGGTAAAGTTGGTGGAGATATACAAATTGCTGCCTTAGTAGCAACAGGAGAAATAGGTGCAGTAATTTTTCTAGTCGATCCCTTCTCAACTGAACCCCAAGAACCGAATATCCAACCAATACAGCGTCTGTGTACAATTCATAATGTACCATTGGGGATTAATTTGGCAACCGCAGAGGCAATTGTTGAAAGTCTGCGTTACAGTTATGTAGCCCACCTAATATTTAATCCCGTTTCCGGTCAAGGGAATGCAGAGGCAGATTTGCAGTTAATTAAGCAGTTGCTGCAACCAGCGATGAAATTAGCAGTACATACCACTACTCCCGAAATTGATGCTCAGGAATTGACAAAGAAAGCGATCGCAGCCCATGCTGATATAATTATGGCTTCTGGTGGTGATGGTACAGTTTCTGCTGTGGCAGATACATTGGTGGGTACGGGTATTCCTTTAGGAGTTATTCCTCGGGGAACTGCTAATGCTTTTGCTGCTGCTTTAGGCATTTCCGCTCGTTTTAACCCCATTAGAAGTGCCTGTGAGGTGATTATAGCAGGAAATACCAGGGTGGTGGATGCTGCCCGTTGTAACGATGCGTCAATGATTTTACTAGCTGGTATTGGTTACGAAGCGGAAATTGTGGAACGTGCAGACAGGGATGCAAAAAACCGCTGGGGTCCTTTAGCATATATTATGGCTGGGATTCAGCAACTCAACGAACAGAAACTGTTTGAGACGGAAATTGAAATTGAAGGAGTGGTGAAAAAGTTTCATGTTGCAGCGGTCACTGTAGCCAATGCAGCACCAGCAACTTCTGTAATGGCACAGGGAGGAGGTACAGTGATTATTAATGACGGTCTTTTAGATGTAACAATTGCTGCCCCTCAAAGTGATTTAGAAGCGGTAACAGCAATGGTTAATCTATTGGGTGCAGCGTTGTTAAAAGTACCAACAAATCGACAGGATATTATTAGTTTGCAAACGAAGGGAATTAAGGTGACAGCTAATCCTCCTCAAAAAGTGGTAGTTGATGGGGAAATTATTGGTACAACTCCGGTGGAAATTGAATGTATCCCCGGGGGATTGACTGTATTAGCTCCCCCAGACAATAATAATCAACAATTACAAACGGATGATAATTGGTAATTGGTAATTGGTAATTGGTAATTGGTAATTGGTAATTGGTAATTGGTAATGGGTAATTGGTAATTGGTAATTGGTAATGGGTAATTAACAATTAAATATAGCGAATTTCAGTTGTAGACGTAAGGGAATACCAACAAATAAATTATCCCATATTGTGGTACAGGCATCCTTGCCTGTATGGGTGGACTTGATTAACTGACAAATCTTTTTGATGTAGCTTGGGTTACTCAAATCAAAGCCGCACTTCTAGCCTACGGCAATGCTTACGCATACGAGAAGCCACGACCTGTCTACCGCGTCTACATGCTACCCCTCCGGGGAAGCAAGCTACAACCCAACAACCGCAACCGATTGCGTTGGGTGTCGTCCCTCCACTCAACGAAATTTCAACACTTCCAAGACTTTTGTAAGTCAACCAGATGGGTGCAGGGACAAGGATGCTTGTACCAATATCAAATTTTGGGATATTTTTTTATTTGCAAGTCCCTATTAAATAGACATCTGGTGGAAAAGAATGTTCCAGACGTTGCATTGTAACGTCTGGAACAAGGGTTTTGGACAACGCATATTTAATTTTCACGTCTATGTCTAATCAACAAGTCCCTATGAAATCAACATTTATTTATTTTTGCAGGATTGATAAAATCATGTAAATCTGATTCCCAAATACTAATGTAAATATCACCACAGTTTTGCCTGACAATTTGACCCTTCCAATCATCGATCCTGAATTTATAGTGATTGCTTTGGCGTTGTTGTATCTGTTGCAAACCTTGTTGAATCTCTTGTGTGGCTTTACCATCCAACATGCCATTTAAAGTAGTCTGCATTAGCTGAAGATCCACAGATTCCCGAAAACCAGCTTCAGTTTGACGCAGAACCCCCGAATTTGTGTCAAATAAATAACCAAGGTCAACTTTGTTAGGAATTGGTTTATAAATCACAGCACGGGTATTACGCCAAACTCCCCTTAAATCTTTAACTGGTTTCCCCAGCACCGCTTCTACTGAACTTCTAGATGTACCTGCGGGAAAAGTGGGAACAGTTTGATTGCTGGTGGTAGCAACTGTGGAGTCGTCAGATTTTTGATCTTTTTTCTGCTTTTTTTCTGCTGGCTGCTTTGTTTCTGGTGGCGAATTTTCCTCTGTTGGTGGTGCTGTTGTTGTCTCCTGATTTGTGGTTTTTGGCTGGGAAGGAGTGGCTACAGGTGTTTGAGTTGTTGTAACTACTGGATTGGTTTCTGGTTGGACTGTAGATTCAACCTTAGGTGAAGAAACAGAAGAAGGAGAAGAATTTTCCCTTGGTGCTGGTGGAATGGGAGGAGGGGAAGATTGGGAAACTACGGGTGAATTTACCCTTGGTTGGGAATTAGGAGATGCAGATGGGGATGCTACTGGATTTGTATCGCTAGTTTCTTCTGTAGATTCCCCTGGTGTCGATGTTGTATTCACAATTTCTGGTTGGGGTTGACGGGAGAAAATACTGGCAATGGTAATGCCACCAATTAAACCACCTGCAACTAAAATACTAATAATCCAAGGACGTTGGTGCCATTTGTCAAATTTGGAAGGGGTAGGGATTGACGCTGATTTTTGCCCAGAAGACAATGGTTTAGTCCCCTGGGTGGAAGTAGATCCACCTCCACCCGGAGATAGGGGAATTGTTGGTTGGGTGGCTGGATATGGTGTTTGGGGTTGGGGAGTAGAACTAGCCGATTGCAAAGCATGTAACATTTGGCTAGCGGTAGAGTAGCGATCGCCCACTTGGGATTTAATTGCTTTTTCCAGTACTGTTCCCAAGTTGGAAGAGATTCCGGGAACATAATTTTGCCAGACTATTTCCCCTGTTTGGGGGTTAGTTTCCAATTCTTGGGGTGATTTACCCGTTAATAGGAAAATAGCCGTTAAGCCCAAACTGTAAAGGTCTGTGGCGTAAACTGGGCGTCCTAAGCCCTGTTCTAGGGGCATATACCCGGGAGTTCCAATCACTAGGGATTTTGTGGTTTCTCCCTGAGAGTTAACCACGCTACGGATTGTTTCTTTAACAGCACCGAAGTCAATTAATACTGGTTTACCTCCCACAACTGGAGTTGGGGAAGAGGAAGTTCTGAGGATAATGTTATCGGGTTTAATATCCCGGTGGATAATGCCTTTAGTGTGAACATAATTCAAAACGGGCAGTAAACTTAATAAAATTTCCCTGACAGTCTTCTCCTCCACCGGACCTTTTGCTGCAACAATATCAAATAGGGTGTGACCTTGAATCCATTCTTGCACAAGGTAAAATTGTCCTTGTTCGGAAAAGTAGGCATAGAGTTTGGGAATTTGCTCATGACCTTCACCGAGATACTCTAAGGTTGCAGCTTCCCGTTCAAACTTCTGTTTAATCATCTCATAAGTTCGGGGGTCGCCACTTACTGGTTTAAGTTGCTTAATTACACAGCGACGACGAGAAGGCATATAGGTATCTTCCGCCAAAAAGGTTTCCCCAAATCCACCAGCACCTAGTACCTGGATAATTTGATAACGATTGTTCAGCAGCGTTGTTGTCATACTCCGTTAACCGGGTGTAAAAATCCTCCCTAGGAGGTGGTCTTTACAAATGTATAACAGATATCGCTGGTCAGGTGAGGTTATGTAGCGGTTCTCATTTTTTGTGTTACTTATTATTCTCATCCTGGGAATACTGAAAACGGGTGCAAAACTTTACCCAGTTAAACAGTATCTATAGGAATCCGGTTTGATTTGTAAAATTACTCGTGATGGTAGGGAACGGGGAACTCTTAACAGGGAACAGAACTGATTGAGTGACAAATCTTTTTGATGTAGGTTGGGTTGAAGCATGTAGACGCGGAGCGGCTTCTCGCAGAGTAACCCAACAACTATATGTTGTTTGTTAGAAATAATGGAGAACCTCCTACATCTGAGCAAGTTGCAGAAGCTTTCAAGATGAAGTATGCACTACTTACTAGTGGTTTGTCCCATAAAATATGATGGGGTTTCCATCACACCCACCTGGGACTATAAGTCCCAGTCTAATAGTCAAAGTCATATAAATATGACTATAAAACTAGCC
>JAAUYI010006910.1_pt1 | contig 24991 bp, 23 predicted proteins | sample 7278041 | NCBI WGS metagenome assembly JAAUYI01 (sample SAMN14350216, study PRJNA611818) | marine sediment metagenome | isolation source: surface marine sediment (0.6m) | place: French Polynesia: Moorea | collected 2018-08
GCCATGTGGGGAATTCCTCCCTGTGTTCTTCTCATAATTTTCTCCAAGTTGATCCATGAAGAACAATTATACTCTCTCAAACTTTATTTTGAAATTTTGTCAGGTGTTAAGCTGAAACGGTATATTTTTCTGCAACTGCCAGACTGCTGTTTCCTTGTGCATCTGCCCTTGTCAGTCCCTCAAAGAGCATAATGATTGCATAGCACCCTGGCATCTCGCCTCCAATCGTTGGATTTAGTGTACGGATTGGACTATAAAAAGAAAGATTTAGAGCCTTTTTTTGAGCTATATCTTTTTTTTTGCCGCAGCTACTTGTAGCTATAAATGGAATAGAGAACATTAGGATTTTTGCTGTTATATTTGAAAAAATCACAACGCAATTATAATCCTATGGAGATTTTTAGCAAGTTTTTTTAGCTCCACTTTCATCTATCTACAGGGCTACTTAAAAGAAACACGGTTTTCCTTGTAGTCAGAAAAATCTGAAGATCACCGACAGGAGACTCAAAAAAATGGAGAACAGTTTTTACCGAATAAAATAGAAACTCAAAGAGTTGTCAGGTCAGATCAAGTGCAAAATGCTTCAAATCTGAGAAAATCATTTTTTCAACAAAGTCAAGCCAGTAGATTCAATTGGTTTAGCTGATCAATTTCGAGATCAGAATTATTCAGTATAGTGTCTTGCCCATAAAAAAGAGAAAGGATGACATAGTCTTCAATCAACAGCTGTTCGGCTTGCGATAACAGTTTACTTTTTTTTTGTTGATCCTTTGTAGTCCAGGCCTTTTCGAGGAAAGATCGATATTGAGAATTTTCCCAATGGAAAAGATTGGCTAGGTTATTTTCCTTGCTGAATAATGTTAGAGCATACATGGGATCGTTGACCCATGCACTCCATCTGAAGGCACTAATTTCATAATCTCCTAGCTTCATTTTGTATAATACCTCTTGAAAATCGAATTTTAACAGCGAACACTGAACCCCTAATGCCTCTTCGATTTGTTTCTTGAAATTGTACCCAACCTGATAGGAAAGCTCGGTATTAAAAAGAGTAATCGTGATACTGGGAAAGGCTTTTCTTGAAATTCCGAGCTCTTTAAGTCCTGCTGCAAAATATTGCTTCGCTTTTTCTTTATTTTCTATGTCTACATATCTTTTTGGAAAAAATGAGGTGAGTTCTTTCGGAAGAGGAGAGTAAGCAGGTTCAGTTTTGCTTTTAATTCCTTCCACTATCTTCTGCCGATCGACTGCATGGAAAAAAGCTTGTCGGATTTTTTTGTTGGAAAATGGGAAGGATTTTACGTTGAAACAATACCAGAAGACTTTTGATACCGGTGAATAGCTTATGTTATCCGAATGCTCTACAAAATTTTGTTTTGAAACTTCAAAAGGATGCCTTGGGCAATCCACTTCTTCCGTCCTAAATGTCTTGAAAGCTTTGTGTGAGTGAATATTCGATATTGAAATCCCATCTAGTGCAATCTGTTCTTGATTCCGGAAATAGGGATTTTTCTCAAGTTCAGATATATAAAAAGGGCGAGCCAACTTTGGTCTAAAAGGTCCATTACAAACAAGGCCAACGTTTTTCTCATAACCCCACTGAGGATTCGTTTTATCTAACTCTGAGTAGGTAGGAGAGAATATAGGGTGAGCAAGAAGTTTCAAAAAATGAGAAACAGGATGGCGTAGTTGTATCTCTAATTTGGTTTTATTAAGAGCCTTTACTCCCACAGCATCCAGAGAAACCTTTCCTTCTTTAGCTTTTCGTGCGTTCAAAATAGAATACAGCAAATGATGAAAAAATGTGTCAGAGTCTGGAGATAAGATTTTCTTCCAAGTAGATTCAAAATCATCTGCTATTAAGGGGGCTCCATTGGACCAACAAAGCTCTTTTAGTTGAAACGTATAAGTTTTTTCATCCGAAGAGCGCTGATAAGAAGCAGCGTATGCCAGAGAAACTTCATCTTTTTTGTTGATTCGAATCAACCCCTCGAAAAGAAGATTATTGATCATGATCGATTGATTCGTTCCACTCATTCTAGGATCGAAATCAAATCGATTAAATTCACCGTTAATATAGAGGATTTTTTTCTGCGGTAACTTGGGGCTAGAAATTTGAGTCATCTTCTCTCGAAGTTCTTTTTCATACTGCTGCAAATGATCAAGAGTATCAAAGCTAAGAATCAAACCTTTAAATAAGAAGTTTCCATGGAACCACTGCGAACTAATGACTGTCTCATATGGAATCTTACTCTTTAAGAGCGGTTCTTCCTCTTTAAAAAACTCTTTACTCTCATGTTTACATGCAATGAAGAGTGTTACATCACAAGTCTCTGTGAGAAGCTGCAGTTGATTTTCTATGAAAAGTCTTTGAAAGAGCTTGAAGAAAGAAAAAAGTACATTTGTTGGAAGTGCTATTTGCTTTTCTGCAGGCTTTATAGAATAAAAAAAGCTCTCTAGGTAGCTATGTGGCGCTTTAGGAAATGCTTTCTTTAACTTTTCAAATTTCTCATCCCGCAGTAAAAATAGCCCTCCATTATAATCGCGAATATCCCCTAGACTGTTTTGAAGACATTGAACAACATGTTTCCGTGACAACTTGTAATCAATCGAACCATTTTTCTTTTTAAACCTTGCAATATTTTTTAATTCGATTTGAAAAATGTTTCCCTCTATAGTATGCTCTTCAGAAAGGTTTTCAAAAGAGCAGGTCTGCCCTTGCGTATATGTTTCCTCTTCGCTATTTAAGTCTAGTAAATCTAGCACAGAAGGATCACCCTTTTTTTTAACTCTGACTAGGACGATCGTGAACGTCATTTCTTGAATGGTATGATGATCATAGAGAATCATCACTTGAGGAATGTCTCGAATAAAACAGACCTCCCTTCGCAGAGCTAAAAGATTCTTTATGATCTCTTCATCATTTCTTTGCATATAAAGAGGAGGAACAACCACTTGAATACGAGCTTCGATTTTTTGTAAGAGGGTTTTTTCGAAAAGAGAAAGATCTACAGGGCGTTTTACTTTGTCTTCTTGGCAGCTTATTTCAAAGTAAAAGATGTCGACCGAAGACTTGTTAAAATGATGCTTGTAGAAAGGATCAAGCAGCTTAAAACCCGTAGCGCACGCTTTAACAGCGTCTTTAATTTCTTTTCTAGTTACTCTCTCATAGTTTGGTTCCACTTGCATTCCTACTAAGCATCCAACAATATCTTTAGATGAAAATGGGGAGACGATAGTAGAGGGTATAGCAACAACTGCTTGAGCTCTTCTTTGTGGGTGAGTAGAGATGTCCTATTCTAATGCTTGGATTAATTGATGTGACTCAACAACGATTTTTGCTATGTGTTCAGAGCAGCGTCTTGTCAGAAATTCTGTTTCAAATGTTACAAACCAAAAATCAATATTCCTTTGCATCGTTGCGTTAAGTTCTTCGTCTAGCGTGCCAAGAAGACGACCAACCTCTTCCCTAATTGCCTCTTTATGTGGAATCTTCAGCATAAAAGGAGGGGTCTTTTTTTCTTTGTTTGGCTTTGGAAATACTTTTTTCATAGCTTTGTTTTAAAAATTCTTCAGCTTCGCGGGCTGTTTCTAAATCGAGGACTTCTTCTGTAAAACTCTTGAGTTTTTCAATAGATAGTTTTGCAATACATTTTTTCACTTCCAAAATGGAGTGAGGGGAACAAGAAAGTTTACGGACTCCTAGTCCTAAAAGTAGAGGGATGAGGTGGGGCTTCGTAGCCATTTCACCACAAAGACTAACGGGCGTAGCTTGATCTTTTGCTTCTTGAATGATATGAAGGATCATACGGAAAATACTGGGATGTGTTAATCGATTGTAGCCATTGACTTCTTCTCTTAACCGGTCGGCTGCTAAGGTATATTGAATGAGATCGTTTGTACCAATCGATAGAAAGTCACACTCTCGAGCAATCGCATGAGACATACAAGCAGCAGAAGGAACTTCGATCATACAACCGATGGGAATGTCATCAGCAATTTCATACCCCTCTAAGCGGAGTTCAGAGGCAGTGTCCTGTATGATCTTTTTTGCAAGATGGAGTTCCTCTAGATCTGAAATCATTGGAAGAAGCACGCGAAGATCTCCTCTAGAACTAACGCGGAGAAGCGCCCGCAGTTGTTTTGCGAAAATGTTGCGATTACGCAGCAGAAATCGAATGCCGCGATAGCCTAAAGCGGGGTTTGGTTCGGGCTGATGCTGGTTTGTGTTTCCTTTATCTCCACCCATATCTAAAGTTCGGAAAACAATAGGCATGCCTTTGGATTTTTCCATAACCTTTTGATAGAGAATAAATTGATCGTTTTCAGAAAAGGTGTGGAGTTGTGTATCAAGAAGCTCGGAGCGGCAAAGACCAATTCCTTCGGCACTATGGCGAGATAAGAGATCGAGATCTAAAAGATTGTCAATATTTGCTAGGACTTCAACCTTGATGCCGTCAACAGTTTTTGTTTCGCAAGGTAAAGCATGGACTTTTTTCTTTTCTTTTGCCTGAATGTTTTGCCGTTTTTGTTCATACTTTTCAAGGGTTGCATCACTTGGATTAATAATGATAAGTCCTATTTTTCCATCGATGATTGTGAGTGAGCCTTTGTGAGAACAAAGTAGATTATGGGAAATGTTGGCTATGTAAGGAATCCTTTTTGAACGAGCAATGAGGGCGGCATGCGAAGTTTTTCCCCCAATTTCAGTAATGAACCCTTGAATCTGCCATCTTGAGGCTTGAGCTGCAACGGATGGAGTCAGTTCTCTAGCAAAAATAATAGAGTTTTTAGGAATTTCTTTTGTTTCTAATGATTCTCTTGGATAGAGATGGCGCAAGATGCGCTTTGAAAGATCTTTGACATCGATGAGACGTTGCTTAAAAAAATTATTTTTACCTTTCGAAAATTCTTTTTCATAATCTGTCATCACAGAGCGGAAAACGGTTTCGGTATTTTTCAGCCGCTGTCGTATCTTAGCTTCTACAACAGTTGTCATCAAAGGATCGTCAAGCATTCGAATATGCGTATCGATAATCGAAATCGCTTCAGTGGATCCTTCTTTTGCTAAAAAATGCTGGACGCCTTGGAGATCTCTACGACTAGAGAGGATGGCGCGACGGTATCTTAGAATTTCTTTTTCTACTTCTGACTGAGGAATGGAAAACTCTGGAATCATGTCTTCTTGAAGCTGCTTATCAAAGTGAAGGTTGCCAATGGCGATTCCTTGACTGATATAAGCACCTTTTAGGATGATTTGTTCAAGCATTTTTTCCGACACGATTCCTTGCCCTCGCTGAATTTATTATCAAAAGCTGTTGATAGATCGTCAAGGGGTCCTTTGGCATCTGGTCCCTCGACTTCGATTGTGAGTTGCGCATTTTTGGACGTAGCTAACTTCATGATACTGCAAGAATTGACTAGTTCCTTCTTATAAGTCAATTTAACTTTTGCTTTTCTCTTTTGCATCTCTTTTATATGAAAGGGTGGGACAGGGAAAGATAGCAAGAGGTATTGAATCCATAAATCATGAAAAATTTTTTCTTTTTTAAAGTGCTATGTTCTCTGCTCTTACGAAATCTCCTTCCATTAAATAAGGGAGTCACTATAAAAAGAACTTATACTTTTTTGCAACGATAATGTAGACAAAAGATAAGGGGGAGGAGTCATGATACACATGCATGTTGTTGTCATTGGTGGTGGATTTGGTGGAATCAACTGCGTTCAAACGCTCAACAAGGCCAACTTAGATGTTCTTCTTGTTGATAAGAAGAATCACCATCTTTTTCAACCTCTTCTTTATCAAGTGGCAAGTGCAGCACTTTCTTCTGCGGACATTGCTACACCTCTACGGGAAATCTTTGCCAATCAAAAAAATGCGACTGTAATCATGGGAACAGTTGAATCGATTGATAAAAAGAAACGGGAAATTGCTTTAGTGAATGGGGATCGAATTTCTTATACTTATCTAGTTGTTGCAGCTGGTGCTAGACATTCTTACTTTGGAAACGATGGGTGGGAGCCTTTGGCTCCTGGTCTTAAAACGATTACTGATGCTTTAAAAATTCGAGAACGGATTCTCATCTCTTTTGAAAAAGCAGAACGGATGGATAAGATCCATGAAGCAGAAAAATATTTACATTTTGTCATCATTGGAGGGGGGCCAACAGGGGTTGAGATGGCGGGGGCCATTGCAGAAATCGCACATCAAACGATGTTTAAGAACTTTAGACGGATTCATCCTGAAAAGTCAAAAATTTACCTTGTAGAAAAATCGCCTCGTGTGCTCTCTTCTTTCCCTGAAAAGCTTTCAGCAAGAGCGAAAAAAGACTTGGAGAAGATGGGAGTCAGGGTGATTACTAAAGAAGTTGTCACCACTATTACGGAAGAAGGGGTTCAGGTAGGGGAAGATTTTATTGCAGCACGCAATGTGATTTGGGCGGCTGGTAACCAAGCTTCTTCTTTGTTAAAAACGCTTGATGTTCCCCTTGACCGACAGGGACGGGCGATGGTTGAAGCTGATCTATCAATTCCTGAATACCCAGAAATTTTTGTAATTGGAGACGCAGCATGTACAATTGGAAAAGATGGAAAACCTCTTCCTGCAGTTGCTCCAACTGCTATACAACAAGGACGCTACGTGGGACGCATCATCCGCAAGCAAGTATGTAAAGAAAACAGGCGCCCTTTTAAATACTTTGATAAGGGGGGAATTGCTACGATTGGAAAAAATAGAGCGGTCGGTTTTTTTCGTGAGATGCATTTTAAGGGAATTTTTGCCTGGCTCATTTGGGGATTCATTCATGTGTTTTATCTTGTCAGTTACCGCAGTCGGTTTGCCGTGATGCTTGACTGGATTTTCCATTACATGACAGATCTTCGAGGGGCCCGTCTTATCCACAAAAATATCGATGGTGAGCTCCCTCATAACTTGCAGGCTAGACAAAACTTTGATTTCAACGAAAAAAGTGAAGAAAAAAATCCTTGAATTTTGGAAAAACTTGAGAATCTTTTTGAAGTTTATCCAAACACGCCGTAAAGCCTCTTCCGTATAAACAAAGAGAAAGATCGAATCGACGTATTTTTTTGAGACTTCATCAACATTGCCCAACCCGAAAATAAAGGGCATGGGCAATCGTTGCAATCGCAGTAAAAAGAAGTTATCCACAAAGAACACCTACAAGAATCATTGGCAGTTGCGTAAGATGGAAATCGGCTAAGAGAAATAAGGTAACTGCTTAAAGAATATATCTCCATCTTTAATGTCTGCTTTGAAAATAGCGTATTCCCTTTGGTTTTTACTTCCTTATTTCTCCCATTCATTTGTGAGCTGCTCTCGAATGGCAATCTTAGTGCATTCTTTTTCTAATCCGGATAGTAAAGTCTAATGAAAACGAACCTCTTAAGCTTTTAAGATAAAGATGACTGAGTCGGAAAAAATTTAATAGGTTGTTCTTAGATATTGGGAAGAAAAATGGATTGTGCCGTTTCTGAGTTTTTAATGCTGTTGGTTTAGGTCTTGCCCAGGGAGGGAAAGACTTTGAAAGAAAGTTTACCTTTTTTGCGCCTAAGTCTCTCTTCTATAGAAAGCCCTTGAGAGATGATTTCCTTGCTTACTAGTATTGATCTAGGGAATACAATGTGCTCTCTATTTTCTGAAGTCTTATCGGACACATCAACTACTAGAAAGTCAATTTTTCTATAGTTTGTATCCACAGGAACAATAATGCTACCAATTCTATCGTAGACTGCTGCAAAATGTCCTGGTCTTTCCGGAGTGATTTTACCTGTCCGGAATGTGATATCTCTATGATCAAGCTTGAAAGTAAAACTTCCATAGTCGCTGTTTTCACCCTCCCTTTTAGGGTTTTTTGTGCGTTTCATCCCTACTGGAATATAGAGATTTGCAATTGCGTAGTCTAGTGCGGGGTTATTTGACTCAACCGTTCAGTCTTCTCGTACTATTTTCGATCCTCAAGAAGGAATCATGCTTTCATACCTAAGCAATTTTCAGTAGGTATTTGTGGCTTTTGTTTAGGGGGTTGGAAAATCACTAAAACTATAAGATGAGATCAAAAGCCGTAATCTTACCGATCAATGCTATTAGCTCTGTTAAAAAAAAGGTTAATTCTCCACAATTTTTTTATGTTATTATGGAAACGGTATCCTGCGCTATATGTTGCCCTTCTCACATTGATTGGAATCGCTAGTTCTTTTTTTCTTCCTTTTATCGCATGCATCTTTTTGTTTAAAAAACGTCTTCTTTGGATCGTTCCTCTTCTTGTTTTTTCTTATGTCAAACTTTTCTATCCGACCCTTCCAAACGAAGATTTTGGACGTGCTCATTTTCATATTCAAGCGGTCAAAAAACATGCAGGCCCCGTCAAAATGACCCTGTGCTACAGCGGCATCATTCATATCTTTGAGGGAGAAAAAGGAACCTACCGCCACCTTCCCGCCAGTCTCTATCTTCCCCTCAACCAAAAACGTCCTCTTGCAAACAAAGATTATCTCATCTCAGGAACACTCTCAAAAATTTCACCAGGATACTACATCTTAAAACCCACCAAAAAATCAACATGGCTTCCGATTGAAAAAACAAAAAGTCTGGCTGAGTGGCGCTACGGAAAAAAACAAGGGGTAAAAAAATGGATCCATTCTCGCTTTAAAGATAAAAAAGTCCGTATCTTGTTAGCTGCTCTTGCAACAGGACATTTAGAAAGTCGCTATCTCGCCTACCAATTCAATCGTGTTGGCCTTCAACACCTCCTTGCCATTTCAGGTTTCCATTTCGCTCTCCTCTCATTTTTCCTGGCCTTCATCCTCAAATGGTTTCTACCAGAAAAGCTCCTCGCCCTTTCTCTTATTGTTTTATTAAGCCTCTACTTCTTCTATATGGGGGGAGCTCCTTCTATTAGCCGTGCTTGGATTGGCATTCTGATCTATCTCGTCGGTCTTCTCTTTCACTATCGCCCCACTCCTCTTAATTCTTTTGGTGTTGCTCTTCTTGCGGCTCTTCTCTTCAATCCTCTGATTCTCTTTCATAGTGGATTCCAGTTAAGCTTTGGGGCGACTCTTGGAATCCTTCTTTTCTACCATCCTATCGAGTCTTTATTGCAAAAACTTTTCCCTAAACGACCTTACGCGACCTTATTGAAACTTTCTCGTATCGATCAATGTGGCTATCTTCTTTGCACCTATCTCCGCTCTGCTTTGACTCTTCAAGGAGCTGTCCTCACTTTTACTCTCCCTCTTCTTCTCTTCCACTTTCAGAAATTTCCTCTAGCCTCGTTGTTCTATAACCTTTTCTTTCCTCTCTTCTTTTCGATTCTCTTAGCTCTTTTTCTCCTTCCCCTTGATTTTCTCACCGCACCTTTTGCTTCTTTTCTCACCGCTCTCATCGAAAATGCCCCTAAAAAACTCCTCTTTTCTACCACGCCTTTCCAAACGTTTCTTCTCCTCTTTCCCTTCATCCTTTTTTTAGGAATAAAAAAAAGATCCAAAATCAAGCTTTGGATTTTCAGATATTTTGGAAAATTTAGGCAGCTATTTTTGAGCTTTCGGTAAATGGAAAATTAGGCGAGGGGATTAGCAAATCAATGATCTAAGCGCGTAGCTGAACGGATCGGTGTAAATTTCTTATGCGTAAAGATCGTAATAAGCTAAGGCTAAAAAAATGGTGATTATCCCTGAAAGGAGAATAGCGAGAAAACGTTTTGGATCTGCAATGGCAACTAGGGTTGCGGGAAAAATAAAGGTGCCTGATCTAGTGGTGCCGCGTAGGAACGTCTGGTTTGGATGTCTTCTTTAAGAAGATTTAAGCTCTACCCAGAGCGAGCGGCTTTCTTTTTCAGAAAGAAGCGAGCGGGTATAGAAAAAGGTTCCGCTGTAGCGATTGAAGGCGTCAAGGGTTTTGATCAAAATGTGTAATTCTTCAATGTGAGGATACACGTTTGTGGTTGCTGGAAAGTTTTGAAAGGTCTTGGTTTCTAAAGCAAAGACCTCTGGTTGGTAGAGGTAGTTGAGAAAGATATAGACAAGATCTTGGTTTTCAGATTGTTTAGGAATACACATATTTTCGATAGAGATAAAGCAATAATCATCGGGAATGACAAAATCAATGTGGGGATAATTGGTGGCTGCACGCAGGGTATAAGAGCTGGGAATGACTGCAACCGAAACATTTTTTGTAACGAGAAGGTAGTCACCGCGGACACCTGCATAAGCTTCGACATAGGGTTTTTGCTGCAGAAGTTTTGAACGGATAAGGGCTACTTCTTGGGGAGAAAGAAGGTCTTTTTGATCAAAGAGATAATGGGCTGTGACATCAATCGCTTCAATGGGATCGTTAAGCATGGATATTTTTGTATTCGGGCGCGAAGGGGAGAAGATCTCCTTCCAAGTAGGCTTAAAGGGAATCTCTTGATACTGCTCTGTATCAATCCCAAATCCAAGAATTTCCCAAATAAACGGAATAGAATAGGTATTATTGGGATCAAAGTCTTGGTGGATCAACTTGGCATTCAAGTGATCCCTGAAAGTGAGTTTATTGGGGTCGATGGGTTGCAGTAGCCCTTCTTGGACAAGTTTTGTGACAGCATAATCAGAAGGAATAATAAGGTCATAGCCTTTTCCTTGGGTGGCTTTCAATTTCACAAAGAGTTCTTCATTACTGGTATAGTAATGGCGCACAACTTGAATTCCCGTTTCTCGTTCAAATTGCTCCACAATCTCAGGGTTCAAAATCTCAGGCCAACTAAAAATGTTGAGGACTTGTTTTTCTTGTCTAAGAGGCTTTAGGTGGCGCGTTGTTGTTAAAAAAGCAAAAAAGATTGCGATCCATAGCGAGACAATGATGAAACGGAAAAGAAGTTTCATGCAAGAACGCATCTATTTCTCCAGCGCTTCTTTAATTTTTGAAAAGGGAATGAGGGGAGCTTCGGGGTGGTCGATTCCTTCACAGTCCTTTTTTGCTTTCGCCCACTCCTTGGCACTTGTTAGATTTTGTGTCCACCAAGGAAAAAGGCGACACTGTTTGGGGCGCGCTTCGTAAACTTCACAAAATTTTTTATCTTTAAGGAAAATGCAATCATCGGACTGAGGGTTGTCGAGAAGGGCTAAATCAAAGGTGCAGCTTCGTGTATATTTTTTGATAAAGGCTTCTTCGGACATTTGAAAATGTTTGGCTAACACTGTGATATCTTCTTTTTCAAGCCAAACATAGCCTTTTTTTGTGCAACATCTGCCGCAGCCTGTGCATTTGAAGCGGAGACCCTTTTGATACCAAGGCTTGGACTCAAAAAAAAACGATTGGTGATCGATTGCTTTCCAGCCATTATCCCATTGATGTACGATCAAATCAAGGGAGGAAGCATCTAAATGGAGTTCGTTCCAGGATCCCTTTAGGTGGCCCGTTGATCCACTATCAAGGATGAGAGGAAGTTGATTGAGGCGGAGATCAGCAATGGTTCTTCGGTGGGTGTGTCCATGGAGGTAGATTTGAATATTGGGGTGAGAAGTAATGACCTTTTGAAGTTTTTCCCCTCGAATCAGGCGCCGTCGGGGGCGATCATGTTGAAAAAAAGGAAAGTGGTTGACCAGAATGATGTTCTCTTCAGGATTGATCTTTCCCAAAAGATTTTTCAAGTTTTCTTCTATGGTAGGAGAAAAGAATCCAGTAGAAGAGATAAGCGAGGAAGCGTACGTTGTATCCATAAGAACTAGGTGCCATCCTTCCGTGAAGGGAAGGGTTATCACCCCATGTGTCGCAAGGGAAAAAGATTTCCGTATCGGCGAGGGGAAGCTTTCATAAAAAACTTTCTTTCGCTCTGCTTTTTTCGTGTAGTGGTCATGATTGCCGGGAATCATAAAAACAGTCATTCCTCCGTCTTTAAGAGCCTCGACAAATCTTTCTGCAATTTTATATTCTTGCTTGCTAGAAGTTGTTGTCAAATCGCCAGAAATGATGACGTGGGATATTCCTTTTTCTTTAAACGTAGGAATCAAAGAAAAAGGGCGTTCATTTACATATTCTTTTGCACGATTCAATAAAAGATTCAGATTTCCTAGCCACTGCTTCGAAAAAAATTGAGTAAGGCTTGGAGAAAATCGCGAAAAATGGAGATCTGAGATATGGGCAAGCTTAATGGGTTTCATACCCAATAGTATACCAAGGCGGTTTTTTCTTTTTTAGAAAATTTAATTTTTGAAGTTTTTTGTATATGGCCAGCAGTAGTAGAGGTCATGTGTGATTTCTTTTTTGAAGAGGCTTTTCCTTAGATAATCAAAGAGACGGTAAGGGACTGGATAGACGGAGCCATCAGAACCTTTAGCGGGGCAATGAAGCCCATCTTTGCACTTTTTGCGCAAGTATAACGGGTAACAAGGATCATTGAGCGGTTTTACAGGGTCAAAGCGCTGCTCCGATGGATTTCAGCGGCACTCAAAGATTCTGGGGCTAGCTTCCGCAGAAAAATAGCCAGGATGTATGCACACGTATGCTGCTTTGCGGCTTTCGCAATGCCAAACTCTGTCGCTAGCCCCTTTTTTCTTCATCTTATGTTCTCTGCGGTGAAAACACTAAAAGTGAAGAGTGAAATCGACTCGCATCACGTTTTGGTAAAGCCAATTGTTTTGGGGGTCTTTCAGAAGACGCCAGATATAGGAAAGGTTTAAATGGGTCCGTTGATGGTAAGGTATTTTCAGTCCAGCTTCTAAACGGTTTTGATCGATCCCCCGTCCTTCTTGCCAGAAGAATTCGTCGGCAAGAAAGGGGATAATTGGGTGTTTATAAAGGCGATAGGAGGGGGTGAACTCTGTCCGGTTTCTATAGAGCCATCGGTTTTTTCCACCAAGTTTTTCTCCAAGAATCCGGTATTGAACCCGCTGACGGTTGGAGAGAAAAAAGGCGCTTCGATTTCTCACCTGGACAGTGAGATCGATCAGAGGATCATGTTCAGCGATCCATTTCTCTTGCACGCGATTATAGACGCGGCGGTAGGCAAGGTGAAAGTGGGTATGGGCGGAGTCATAGAAATGAAAGCCTCCTTGATACTGTTTGTAGTACAATTTTTTTCTATGGTTGCCATAGCGAAACTCGGCGTTACCTGAAAAGTGCACTTTTTTAGAAAGGGGAATAGTTATCCTATCGCAGTTCCAAACCTCAAAGTCTCGATTACCATTGGGTTTTGCAAAAAGAGAGAAAGGAATAAGGAGAAGTAAGAACCGCTTCATTCTGAGGAATGCATTTTATTGAAAGCTTTTAAGATACGGCGGGGGGAGATAAATGTCTGCCACTTTTTTTCGCGCAGTCGGAAGAATTTAAAGTTGGGAACGTAGGCAGGGGGAGTGATCACCTGACCGAGAAGAAATCCAGGACGCCACAAGATCATTTGTTTGGGGGATCCAGCGACAATCAATGTGGGGATTCCTAAGTTAGAGGCTAAGTGCCCTGTTCCTGACTCATTTCCCACTAGAAAATGGGACTCATAGAGATAGGCTGCAAGTTCACTACTCGTCGGAAATTCAGGAAGGGGAAAGCGGTTTTTGAGAAGAGAGAGCCATTCTTTTCTTTCAGAAGGACTTACAGAAAAAACAGGGTTGAATCCTTTCTTTTCCAGCCCTTGAGCCACTTGAATAAATTTTTCAGCTGTCCACGTCCGTTTAAGAGTGGTACTGGTCGGATGAATGACTACCCGCTTTTGCTGTTTTCGATAGCTCAAACCGTTAGGAATAGTGATTCCATTTTCTAGGATTGGATCCACTTTTCCCAGTGTGCAAGCGATCCCTTTGGCAATATTGGCAGCGATAGGATTGCAACGGTTAAAAAGATAGTCGTTAGGAGTACGTGGACGATGTTTTCCGTTTTGATAACTTGCATAAAAGACATGAATCTTTTTCCGGTAGCGATCGATAAGATCAAAGGAAAAGGGGGTATTATCATTTTGAAGAAGAATAAAATCGAAGGGGTCAAGGGTTTTAATGGTCGATCGCTTAGCAAAGGAGTGTCCTGGGAACCAATCACAGAGTTCTCCAAGAGTATCTTGGAAGGTTGTCACCTCATAGCCTTCGAGTTTAAGTCGGTGGGAAGCAATCATCATCATAAGGCCGTCGCCCATTCCTTTAGAGCATATAACGGCAGCTTTCATGAATTGATTCCATGATTACAGAGTTCTTGGGTAAGCTCAATAAAGGTTTGGTAGACGCGAGAAACAGAGACAAAGTTTTGCCAGAAGTTTTCTCGAATACCTAGGTTGATTCCTTTGAAGTTTGGAAGGGGGAAAGGAAGCGTTGCCACTTTTCCAAGGGCCCAATTAGGGCGCCAGAGGCGCACCCGCTTAGGGTTTCCTGAAATTGTTAAAGTAGGAATTCTAAGGTTCGAGGCAAGGTGGCCCAACCCTGAGTCATTTCCAATCAAAAACCCCGATTCATAGATGAAATCTTTCACTTCTTTAAGACTGCTAAACTTGGGAAGAGAAATTTCTTCTATCTTTTCCCAGTATTTTCTCTCGCTTGGACCCACACAAAAAACGACCGAAAATCCTTTTTTTTCTAGTTTTCGAGCTAGAGAGAGGAATTGCTCTTGTTTCCAGTTTCTTTTCGGATCGTTACTTGTCGGATGGATAATGACTCTTTTCGGATATTTTTTGAATAGTTTATCTTGAGGAAGGGTTAAACCGTTTTCTTTGGTTTCAGGTGTTTGCAGTATTTTTTGACAGGCAAGAGAAAGATTGGTTGCCACAGGAAATTTCGGATCAAAGAGGAAATCTCCCTTCTTCATATTCTTTGAGTGCGTAGGAAAAAAAAACGTCATCTGCTTGAGTTTTCCTTTGTTTTGAAGACTAAAAAGGTGCCATGCTCTTGCAGAGTTATCGTTTTCCACAATGACCCGATCATATTGATTAAGAATGCTTTCTAAATCCTCAATAGGAACATGAGAAATAAAGGTGTCTGATTCAAATAAAAGGGAGAGGTCTTTTGCGGCATCATGAAAGATTGTTGGGAGATAGCCAGCAAGTTTGAGGTGATAGGCTCCTATCATCATGAGGAGCCCATCACCTAGTCCTGACGCGCACAACAGAGCGGCTTTTTTCATGCCGAATCTTCCCCATCTTCTACAGCGTCAGTAATAAGGGCTTCTGAAATTAAAATAACCCCAGCAACTGAAGCTGCATATTTGATGCAGTTTTTGACAACCTTAGTAGGATCGATGACTTCACTTTTAACCAGATCTTCCACTTTTTCAGTAAGCGCATTAAAGCCAAAAGTTTTGCTGCTATTCAAGACTTCTTCTAAGTAAAGAGAGCTATCTTTTCCACAGTTATCGACGATTTGTTTAAAGGGAGCTTGGCAAGCGCGCAAAACAATTTCGCATCCCACTTGCTCTTCAGGATCCAGCTTAAGTTCTTTAAGCTTTTGGGAAGCACGGAGAAGGGCAACACCACCTCCAGGAACAAAGCCACTTTCTTGGGCGGCTCTTGTTGAATTTAAGCTGTCTTCAAAGATTTGTTTTTTTTGTTTCATTTCAGGTTCACTCGGTGCACCGACGCGAATCACTGCAACTCCACCTTGAAGTTTTGCCCGTCTTTCTTCAAGCTTTTCTCTATCGTAATCACTTGAAACGTTTTCAAGTTCGCGATCAATTTGTTTTACGCGTGCTTCCATCTCTTCTTTTGGTCCCATTCCTCCAACAATTGTTGTGTCGTCTTTGGAAATTTCGATTTTTTCAGCTGATCCTAAAACTTCAGCTCCAACATCTTTAAGTTGCATTCCTTTTTCCTCAGAAACAACAATTGCACCGGTTAGCGCAGCGATATCTTCGAGCATCGCTTTACGTCGCTCACCGAAACCTGGTGCTTTAACAGCTGCAACTTTAAGAGTTCCACGCAGCTTGTTAACAACAAGTGTTGAAAGAGCATCGCCGTCAATATCTTCAGCGATAATTACAAGTCCTTTTCCAGTAGAAGCGAGAGCTTTTAGCAGGGGAAGGATTTCTTGGATTGATGAGATTTTTTTATCAGTAATCAGAATGTTTGCTTGTTCCATTTCGACTAACAGCTTTTCAGCATTGCTGCAAAAGTAAGGGCTTATATACCCTCGATCAAATTGCATCCCTTCAACCATTTCGATCGTTGTAGTGGTTCCTTTTCCCTCTTCAATTGTGATGACGCCTGATTTTCCTATTTTGTTAATTGCATCAAAGATTGTTTTTCCAATCTCTTTATTTCCTGAAGCTGAAACAGTGGCTATATTTTCGATGGCTTCCGGGTTTTTAACAGGGATTGCCAAAGCATCGAGCTGAGCAAGGACGGTTTTTACCCCTTTTTCTATCCCCCGTTTTACGTTGATCGGGCTGATTCCTGAAGCGATATTTTTAATTCCGTGTTTAACAAGGGCGCGGAGAAGGATAATTCCTGTTGTGGTTCCATCTCCTGACTTTTCTTTGATCTTTTGTGCCACTTCTTTTCCCATGCAAACACCCATGTTGGCATAGGGGTCTTTGAGTTCGATATCTTTAACAATGCTATTTCCATCATTTGTAATCGTAGGAGTTCCCCAACTCGATTCAATTCCAATATTTTTGCCCTTAGGTCCTAAGGTTACAACGACAGTATCAGCGAGCTTATCGATTCCTTCTTTAAGCTTTGCTCTAGCTTCTTCTTCAAAAATGATTTCTTTTGGTGTTGATGACATTGTTTAAGTTCTCCAAATTCGTGTTATTTCTAAGCTCATGTCTAGTCCCTTAAGCAGAAGTAGGTGAGTACTCCGATGAAGATTCTAGCGCCACCTACAGCAGCACATGAGCAAATGTTTAATAGTTCAATACTACCTGAAGCTGCTAAATAAATCCCTTCTAAATTTTTCTTGGTAGCTTTGGAAATTTATCCTGGAGACATATTGTCGAGTAAAGCGGCGTCGGGCTGATGTTTGAGAGTTTCCTCAAATATTTCCAAGGTTTCAACTTCAACGTTAACTCATCCAATTTTTGCGCTGGAAACCCCTTTCTTTGGATAGAGGAAAAAAAGCGCGATTTCCTATAGTTCGTTATACAACGAGCCGTCCATTTTTTAGAGTCGCTGACAATATCTCCAGCTAATACCTTGAACGCCTCCGTTAGTTGTTTTACTATCGAAGCTGCCTGGTGATCTTACAGCAACTCTTCCTATGTATGTGCCTACCTTCTTGCCAGTGCTCACAATCGCTTTAACAAGATCACCAGTTATAAAACCCTTTAACCTCTTTACTTTTTTTCGCTGACGTTCTAGGAAATCCATATTTGTTCACTCTGCACATTTGGCGAGACCCTCTACCTGTTGCTTTGATGATCAAAGGATGAATTCTCTTTGGTATGGATACCCATTCACCTGACCTGCCAACACAAACGGCATCTATCCAGTGGTGTTTTTGATAGCCTTGATTTGTTCGATTAAATTTAGTTTGCCCACCTGTCCCGAATGAGAGAGGCAGCCCAAATTGCTTTAATCGCTCACCAATAGCAAAGCGAATCGTATTAATTACTGCTGCATCGTTTAATGACGCTTTAATCTGTGACTTAATCTTTTTAAATCTGTCAGGCTTCCCTTTAAGAAATGGGTCCACGCAACCATTTGATTTCTTTTCGTTGCAGCTTCGACAAGCAATCACAAGGTTGGTAACGCTATCACTGCCCCGTTTAGATTTAGGCGCGACAGGCTCTATTTCTAAAGGGACGTTTTTAGCATCACAATAAACACATTGATGTTGCCACTTGTGCAGTAGCTATTCTTTAACCTCAAAGCCCAATAAACTACCTTGCTGGTACTCAACGCCATCAATCTCAGGATTTCTAAGCTTTTGCATATCAAATCGGACAAGCTCACTTGCAATCCTATCAATCGGTGATAGCTTTCTAAGCTTTCTTGTTAAGTTCTCAATAGTATCAACTCGTGATTTTAATGACGGTGCTAACCACCCCTGAGATCTCGTACGATGTAAAAATCTTGGCGCACGATAACGCGTTTTGCGATTGCGTCTTGATCTTCTGATCGCCCTATGAGATAGTAAAGAATCTCTAATTGCTTGCCCTCGGTGATGTAAGTTCGCAGCCCAAACAACTCTGCAGCCATTTTTACCTTTTACGACTAAAGCAATGCCTGTTACTTTAGAACCGGCATCAAACTTAAGCTTTAAAGGTTGTGTATCACCATAACTTACGTTCAAGCAAAACAATAGTAAAAGGCTTTAAGCGAAACACCGCCGCCCTACCTTTCTTAAGCAGCAATCTTGCTCTTGCTGGATGGCAAGGCATTAAAGGTTGTCTGTTTTTGTCTAACACAAAGGCTTTTTGCCTCTTTTTTTTTGTTAGTTACCTAACTCTCAGCCTAAAGCGGGTAAATGTCTCCTCGCCAATGTTAGAAAGGCTTTTTACGCTAATAGCACTGTCCGTTTTTCCCGCGCTGCACTGTTTAACTGTTCAAGGCAGAGCTTAGAGCTGGAGAAGCACCCTAAGGTGTCGTGACCTATCTAACGTGGCACTCTAAGTGCCTCAAGCTGGTCAACCCATCCTAAATTCAAAAGCTACAAGCTCAAACTTTAGGGCGGGCTAGTTGACTGATCTAGGTATTTTTGGCGCGCTAGTTGTTTTGATTTCTTCTAAAAGCTTAGGGTTCATTTGTCTTTTTATTTCTTGTCGTTAGATAGTGTCACCACAAGTACTTACTTCCTTGGCAAAAAGAATTTAAGCTTTAATCGCACGTTTGCGGGGGCGTTTTTTCGCTGAAACTGTGGCTTGTCGTCCATACACAACTTCATGCAAGTTTTCGACAGCCATAAAAGCGGAAGGATCTTCATGCAAAATAATATCTTTAAGGTCTGCAAGGTCCAAGCGCTCAACAATAACGAATAAAATTTCTCGAGCATCTCCAGTGTATCCGCCTCTTCCGTACATGACGGTGAGACCAAGTCCCATTTCATGCATGACCAGCCGGGTGAGTTCTTTGGGCTTTGAAGAAATAATCATGACAGATTTTAGTTCGTCGAGACCGACAATGACGATATCCATCATTTTAAATGCGACGACGTAAGTTAAAAGAGAGCGTAGAGCGATATGCCAGTCTCGGAAAATGAAACCGTAGGCAGCAAAAATAAAAATATTAATAAAGAGAACCACTTGACCAACAGTGAACCCTTTTTTTCGATTGATGATGATTGCCATGATTTCTGTTCCGTCAAGGCAACCCCCATTGCGAATAATTAAGCCGGCGCCAATCCCCAATATCGCGCCGCCAATAACAATAATTTCTAATGGATCCGATTCAAAAGGTGATGAGAATCGATTTAAAATCACCAGGCTTGCTGAAAATAAGAGAACCGCAATGATCATCTGAATAAAAAAGGTGCGCCGAATAAACTTATAGGAAAGACAAATAAATGGAAGGGTCAAGATAATGAAATAGATGGGGAAAAAAGGCTTGGTTGTCAAACGTGTCAATATCATCGAAATCCCAATGATTCCTCCATCGATTAAATCATTAGGGAAGAGGAAAATCTTAATAGAAAAGGCAGCGAGAAAAGCTCCTACTGCTGTCCAAAAGTAAGAGAGAATGAGTTGCTTTTTATTTCTATGCTTTACATTCCCAATAGCCATGTAACTCACCTTAGCAGATTACATTTTTCTTTTCTAAAGAAAAAATAAGCAAAGAATCATAACTTTCTTTGTAGAAGCTTTGTAGTTAGAAGGGATTCGAGGATTTCTTTACCTAAGAAATCGCGGGAGACGAGACTCGAACTCGCAACTTCCAGCGTGACAGGCTGGTGCTCTAACCAGTTGAACTACTCCCGCAACTGGATTTTGGGCGCAAAAGGACTCGAACCTATGACCGCCTGTGTGTAAAACAGGAGCTCTACCAACTGAGCTATGCGCCCATCATAAGTGCATTAACTTTAAATGATTGATCGAATTCTTTCAACCCCTGTTTTTTAAGAAGGTGTTGGAAAAAATGCGCGCAAAAGTACAAGGTCTTGGACCGTTTACCATTGACTAGCAAGCGTGATTAGAATCGCAAACCCAATCCAGCTCCAAAGGAATACCCGCTGAGATCTACTTTGTAGCGCTCGGTTAGTTGTTCTCCATACCGAAACTTTGCCATCATGAAAGAGTAATCAGCAAAAAAATCTAGGAAAACACTTTTATGGACGTGGGCGAAGAACCCTAATTTGGTGAGAAATCCTATACCCCATCCTGGTTGATGTCGAGTCACATAATTTGATTGATTGTTAACATAGCAATAAGCGAGTGTAGGACCAATTCCAATGTAAGGTGTCCAATTTCCATATTTACATAGATAACTGGCTCCAACACTGAAAGGCACCAATTGGAAATCTGTCTTTGTTTTTTGAGTTGAATAACCCCGAGCATAAAGATAGCCTAAGCTGCTCCAAGTATAGAGGTCTTTCCAGGTTTGTATGTTTGTTTCAATGCGGTACAGTCCCGTCTTACCATAGATGTCTCTAAACAGTTTATTTTTGGAAATAAAATAAGAACCTTTTCCCTCCAAGAGGATTTCTTTTGATTCAGCTTGAAAAGCACTCAAAAGAATAGCTCCAAGTAGAAAAGCTTGCAAAATGGTTGACAATGGTTTGGTTAGCATAATGTTAGTCTCCTGGTAACCTAGATTTTTAAGTTTTATCAGTTTTTCAGTTTTTAGTACACAAAAAATTTACTTTTTAGCAAAAGTGCTTTGTTTGCTTCAGCTTTTTTAGAGGATAAGTAGTGCTGCTTCTCTTTACATTCCACTGACATTGTAGTGAAGTTGTTTTGAAGTTGGGGTAATTTTGGCGAAATTGATAGAATTTGGTTTCTTAAGATCGAGTACGAAAGCAAAAGACCATTGGAAAGATTCCGATAAAATATCTTTAATTTGGGATAGGTTCATAGCATCAAGCAGTGGCTCAGATCACCGCTTACCAATTCCACACACTTTATTAATTACTATAGTTTGTTTTTTAAAATGTGATTTCTGAATGACTTCATGAACTCTACCATGAAGTAAAGATTATGGATTGAAGCTAAGGTCATGGATGTAAGTTCATTCGCTTTAAATAGATGATGAATATAAGCCTTGGAATAGTTCCGACAGGTATAACAGCTACATCCTTTTTCAATGGGTTCAAATTCTCCGCTGTGTCTTCCTCGTGTAATTTTGATTCCACCTGTTGAGGTTAATAAAGTTCCATGTCTGGCAGCTTTTGTTGGATAAGAGCTATCAAAAGTGTCAATGCCCAAAGGGACACAAGCCTCGAGAGATTTTAAATCAGCAATCCCAAGTAAATGATTGGGAGCCTCTATTGGAAGTTTTGGAAGAAGGGAAGAAAGCATGGAGACCATTTGTCTTTTATTTTTCCCTATACTTCCCCCAATCGCGAACCCATTGAAGGGGAGTTTACGAAGGAAATCACAACTCTTTTTTCGCAGGGAATTGTCAACGCCGCCGTGGATCACAGCATACATCGCTTGGTCTCTAGGGTCTTTAAGATGAGCTTCGAGAGAACGTTTTTCCCAAGCGTGCGTCCTGTGAAGTGACTTCTTTAATTCTTGATCACTAATGTGATAGGGAGGGAGTTCATCAAAGGGGATAATAATATCGGCTCCAATAGCTTTCTGCGTTGCAACCGATATTTCTGGGGTAAGTAGGATTGATCGTCCATCGCGATAGGAACGAAAATGAACGCCGTCGTCTGTAATCTTGACAACGGAGCCCCCTTGTTTTTTTGTTCCTTTGCTTTTGAGTTCGTCTGCCACAGAACCATAAGCTAAGCTAAAGACTTGAAACCCTCCGGAGTCTGTAATGATTGGCATGTTTCTATTGACAAAACGATGGATGCCTCCTCCCTTTTCAATGACTTCTGGTCCGGGTTGCAGTAAGAGATGGTAGGTATTGCAAAACATAAGTTGTAAACCAATGGAGCTGACCATTTCATTATCGAGCGCTTTTACTGTTCCATTTGTTCCGACGGCAACAAAATTTGGGGTATCAATGATCCCATGGGGTGTATGAATTCTTCCCACTCGCGCTCGAGATTTTGAGGATGTATGGAGGACCTCAAACTTGAATGAACTCATGACGTATCCACCGTTTTACAAAGACCGCGAAAGGGGCAATCGAAAAAATCACAGCAACTTTGACAAGATAGCTCATTAGAATGATATCTTTCATGCTGTGGACAACACCGTATAGGGCAATAAAGCTAAAAAAGGCAGTATCGAGAAATTGGGTGATAAGGGATGCGCAAGCAAAGGGAATAAAGAAAGGAAGCTTTGCAAATTTGCGTTTGATCCAGCCGAAAAGTTCCATATCGAGTTTTTGCATGACTAAAGCGCAGCAAAAAGAGGTGATCATAATGCGAGGAGTATGGTTTAAGATAGCTGTAAAGGCATTGTGCATCTTGTCATACTTTGAAGGGCTGTAGCGCAAATGAAACTGTGACATGAAAATCACAAAGAAAAGGAGGAAAAAGATACTGGAAAGCGCTTTATTTGCAGCTTTTTTCCCAAAGTAGGTTTGGAGAAGGTTTAGAGAAAAAATAGCTCCGATTGTATAAACCTCACTACAGGTCACATCGAGCCCAAAGAGTTGAATCTGTTTTGTTACAAAAAGATTTCCTAGAATGATTTGAACCACCAAAGCTGCAGTTAGTGCTTCTTTTCCAATGCGAAGGGTCAACACAACAAAGCTGATCAAGGCAGCAATGTGGGTAAAAAAGATAAACTCGTTCATTGCTTGAGCGCCACACCTTCTGGAATGTGGAGAGTTGTTGTAGGAAAGGCGCATTCGGCGCCATGTTTTTCAATAATTTTAATTGTCTTCAAATAGATGTCTTGTTGATGAAGCATATAATCTGCCCACTTCGTTGTTTTCGTGAAGCAATAAATCAGAAAATTGAGAGAGGAGGAGCCAAATTCATCAAAACGGACCATCAGGAATTTATCTGTATCGATTTCTGGATGGTTTCGAATCATCTCTTCTACTTCTTTGACGATCATTTCCATTTTTGAAGCATCATTATAACGAATTCCAACATGCGTTTTAATTTGTCGGTTAGACATCCGCGATGGATTGACAACAGAGATATTTGAGAAAACTCCATTGGGAACATAGATAGGGCGTTTTTCAAAACTTCTAATTCTTGTCAGTCGCCATCCAATATTTTCTACAGAACCTTCTATTTCACGGTCGGGAGAAGAGATCCAATCGCCGACTGAAAACGGACGATCTAAATAGATCATTAGACCACCAAAGAAGTTAGCCAAAAGATCTTTAGCCGCAAGACCCGCAATCAAACCTCCAGCACCTCCAAAGGCTAGAACAGCGGAGAGGTTGACGTTGCGCGTTTGAAGAAAGATCAAAACGGCAAGTATGATAGCAATCACCCTAGAGATTTGACAAACAGCGCGCACTGTTGTCTTATCAAAACGTTTTTTACGAGCCCTATTTTCCCCAGAATGTTCGCTTTCCATATTCTTGATGAAACGGAGAGAAAACCAAAGCATTGTGAAGACAAATAGTAGATCTCTACAAGGTCTAACGAAGTTCATAAATTCTTTGTAATCTCTATGAGCAGCAAGGATTTGGATCGAAAGTATCAAGGCAAGGATCCAAATAAATATCTTTAACGGGCGAATAAGTGCTTGCAATAGAGCTGAGTCCCAAGCAAGGCTAGTGCGTCTTAGACGGGGATAGACCCGTTTGTAAAAACGACTAATCACAAAATGTGCAAGAAGGGTTAAGGCAATGATGATTAGGACGGGAATGATCCAACCGCTATGGAAAAAGAGATTGATAATTTCTGCTCCTTGCTCGTCCATTGTTATCCAGAAGGGTTATTAAGCTGCGATGTAAAAGTAGAGCGTTGAATGGTTGCGTTGCTTAACATGATTTAGAACCTTTTGAGCATTGTTTCAAGTTTCCCTTCAGCATGGAGTTGCATAACAATGTCACAACCGCCGATAAACTTTCCTTGGATATAGAGCTGCGGGAGTGTGGGCCAGTTTGAAAACTTTTTAATTGCCTCGCGAAGAGACTCGTCTTTTAGTACGTCGCGTGTTTCATATTCAACACCTTGTTGATTCAGGATATCTACCACTCGCGCGGAAAAACCGCAAAGAGGCATCAACTTGGATCCTTTCATGAAAAGGATAACGGGATAATTTTCTATATCTTTTTTAATCTCTTCTTGCATGGCACTGATCTTTTCACTTCATTCCATTCTTCAGGTGTATAGGTTTTTAGACTTAAAGCGTGCAGCTTTGAGTCTAAAAGCTCTTTTAACGGAGTCATCACCATTTGATGCTGTTCCACAAGGCTTTTTCCCATAAAAAGAGAGGAGATCACAATTGCATCAAAGTGTAGTCCGTCTTTTTGAGGGTTCATAATTCGAATCTCAGCACCTTGCAGTGCTGATTCGATGGCTTGGATAATTTGATTGATTCCGATCATACTCTACTAGTATAGGGAAAAGAATGGTTATTGAGAACCCTTTTACTAAAATTTTTACGGGGTAGCTGTTTGCAGTTTAATTAAAGACGACGGTTTTATGGTTGTTAATGATCACTCTTTGCTCTACATGCCACTTCACGGCTCGAGCTAAAACTTGACATTCAACGTCTTGCCCCATGCGAACGAGTTCATTGGGAGATTGATCATGACGGACACGCTTCGTTTCTTGATCGATAATCGGTCCTTCATCCAAATCAGCCGTGACATAGTGAGCTGTAGCTCCAATAATTTTCACTCCACGCTCGTAAGCTTGATGATAAGGTTTAGCTCCTTTAAAACTCGGAAGAAAAGAATGGTGGATATTGATAATTTTTCCAGACATTTTTTGACAGAGTTCATCACTTAAAATTTGCATATACCTGGCAAGAACGATCAAATCGACCCCCTTTTTTTCAACGAGCTGAAAAAGAATTTTTTCCTGTTCTTTTTTTGTTTCAAAGGTGACAGGTAAGTGATGA
>JAAUYI010162551.1_pt1 | contig 24978 bp, 20 predicted proteins | sample 7278041 | NCBI WGS metagenome assembly JAAUYI01 (sample SAMN14350216, study PRJNA611818) | marine sediment metagenome | isolation source: surface marine sediment (0.6m) | place: French Polynesia: Moorea | collected 2018-08
GAGGCTGGCTAAAAAGATCATGAAAGGTAATTTGTTTATCGGTTGATGAAATAAATTAAAGGATCATGACTAGAACAGAGGCTTATTTCTTACAATTCCTAACAACAATTGATAAAGATCATTTCCTCTGTTGTTAAACCTAAAATCGCACTCTTTTGAGTGCAGAAGAAAGTTAGCTTTTTGGATGCGACGGAAATGAGATAATCTTGTTTTGGCAAAGCCCCAGAAACTCTCAATTCCGTTTATGTGAGTTTTACCACGCTCCACTATTTTCCGCTGGACTCGCTCAAGCTAGCCGGTGTAGTTAAACATAATATAGTAAAGGATGACCGAGCGGCTGATTTTGATTTTGGAGGAATCATATTGTGAGAAAACTTGCTATCTTAACATTCATAACTCTGGATGGAGTGATGCAAGCGCCAAGCGTTCCTGAAGAAGATTATTCTGGTGGTTTCACACAAGGGGGTTGGGCGCGAGATTATTGGGAAGATGTGATGGAGCAAGTCAGTCGAGAGGCAATGGCTGAAAACTATGATCTCTTGCTCGGGCGGAATACTTACGAAACATTTGCATCAGCCTTTGGCAATTCAGGTAATAACGACCCAATCGCAAAAAAACTAAACAATGCCATGAAGTTTGTTGTGACTTCTACCATGAAGGATCTGCAGTGGAAAAATTCGGAGCGAATTACGGGTGATATCGCTGCGGAGGTGTTTCGGCTCAAGCAACAAGATGGCCCACTTTTACAGGTTCATGGTAGTTGGCAACTCATCCAAACCCTGCTTTCTTATAAGTTAATCGATGAGTATCGACTTTGGACCTTTCCAGTTGTTGTGGGTTCTGGGAAACGCCTCTTTGCTTCTGGTGCTATCCCAACAGACCTTAAACTAATCAAATCAGAATCCTGTGCCTCTGGCGCAATTATGAGCTTTTACCAGCCAGTTGAAGGAGATGCCAAATAACCAATCTCTTGTTTGGACACACCTCCGCGTTGCTACGGCGTGCCGCATAGCTCAATCTTTATGCTCAAGAGGGTCCTCTAGCACCACTTCGTTTACACTTCTAAAGTATGATTTCTCTTGGCCAATCATTGGCAAAAGGAGGGTATCATGGTTTGGAGGGAAACGACGAAAATCGAGCAGGAAATTGAGTTCCTCAATAAGTGGCGTTCAGGCAATTTTCTATCTCAGAACTCTGTAACCATTTTGAAATATACCGTCCTACAGTGTACAAATATACTACGAGATTCCCAAAAGAAGGTGTTGAAGGAGTTTAAGAAAAATCTTGAGCACATTCCTTACATCCAATGAAAATTGCTGAGGAAATAAGCAACTGTTCTTCGTGCAAAGATCCAAACATCTACCCGGCGGTGTTGTAACTCTCTTCAGTTATCAAGGCCACCCTGATAAACCAAGTTTGCTGGTTGCGGTCGCGAAGGTCACCAGCAACAAATTTTAAGTTGAATTCGATGCTCCACCTGATCCTGTGCGAAGTCGCTTTACCGCTAATTTCTGCTTTTGGTTGGCAATGGTTTTGGGGCGAGGTCACTGTCTTTAAAAGTATTCGAATGCTATTGGCTATTCATTGCATGTCAGTTGATTTGTCTTAGTTTATACCATTGAATGCATAGGTATGCAGTAAACCACGAGGTGCAGTCATAAAGCTCTAGTACTATTTCTTTTGCGTATGATTCATTAGGTATAGGCTCGAGTTAATAATAATTTCTACTTCAAATTCAGGAAACTGCGGATTCTTAATTAATTACCATTCATTGTAACATCATAATCTTCTAAAGGTTCATTATGAGGACCACTAAAGTGATAACTATGAGGGCAACATGTCTACACTTTGGAAAATAAAAGGACTCTTCTTGATTGCGGCAGGTATTTCATTCTTATTGTCAGTATATCTTTGGTTTAACGGCTACAAGGATCAGGGCGTGTACGTTGGCCTGTGGGTACCGTCCATTTTATCTTCAGGAGCCTTGCTGCTTGCCGGAAAGGGTAGCGACCATGAGTGACCTTGCAATATTTCTTGCCGGCGTTTGTGTAACGATCATCTGGTCAGCAGCGATTCTACTACAACTATGGGCTGCTTATGAGGGATCTAAAGAAGAGAAGAAGAGAAAACGGGCCCTGGAAGACCAGTCTCCTAATTGATTACGTTATTGACCCGCCTCCAGCTTAACGGAACTTCTCAACTCGTGAAAATTGGGGCTAAGTACCCTAGCCGGTAGTGTTGTAACGCTCTTCAATTATCAAGGCCGCCCTGATCAACCAGGTGACCACGGTAATGCCCAGGGCAAAGATACCAAGCGTTACGAAGAGTTCGACCCAGGTGGGCAGATAATCGACCACTTCACCAAGCGGACTGGGTATCAAACCCGGGACGATCAGGCCTATACCCTTTTCCATCCAGATAGCCACAAAGAGGAAGAAACAGGCGGGTAGCAGTACCTTGGGATTATTCTTGCCGGGGTTAAGGGCAAGCACAATGGTTGCCAGTAGATTGACGCAAACCGAGGTCCAGATCCAGGGCACCAGCGAATCGTGGCCATCCATGCCGAAAAACAGGTAGACTGCTGAGCTGGAGTGATGGGTGGGAAAATAGAATTCTTTGAACACCTCGGAAAACAGCATGATCAGATTGATTATCGCCGAGATGACGATGATCAACCGCAATTTATTGAAGACACTGCGGTCGATTTTATAGTTGGTCGTACTGTGGATGACTGCCAGAATAAGGGTGATGAGTGCCGGGCCTGCAGCAAACGCCGAGGCCAGGAATCGTGGTCCCATGAGAGGGTTGTTCCAGAAGGGTCTTGCGGGTAAACCCTGGTAAAGAAAGGCAGTGACCATGTGGATGGAAAAGGCCCAGAAGATAGACAGGAAGACAAAAGGTCGATATTTTCTTTCATCGGGTTTGCGACCCTTGTAGTGACTGTAGAGGATATAGGCCGGTACTAAAGCGTTGAGCAGCAGATAGCCGTTGAGCACCAGGACATCCCAGGCCAGGATGGAAGAAGGAAAATTGAATATACCGATTACCGGAATGAGGTGCCAGGCTTGGAGCGGACCGCCGAGGTCCACTAGAATGAAGGTCAAGCACATCACCAGAGCGCCGACGGCAACACCCTCACCAATGATGACCACCCGATGAAAATCGGGATCATGGAAAACATAGGCGGGCAGAATTAGCATGACGGCCGCAGCTGCCACACCCACGAGGAAAGTGAAATTGGAAATATAAAATCCCCAGCTGACAATATCATTCATACCGGTGACTTCGAGGCCATACCTGGCTTGGAATGAGTAGGCATATATCCCGAGTCCCATGAAAATAAGGAGGACGACCCGGAAAATCTGGAAGCTCAGGCCTCCCTGGAGATTCCAGCGAATACCGTCGATGAAAAATGTTGCAAGATTTCTCTCCTGAACTGCGCGCATAATGACCTCTATTAATCGATGAAAAACCAGAATTTTGGTTCCGTGCCGAGCTCTTCCTTCATGCGGAAAACTTTCTTGTGTTTAAGGACGAAGCGGATCTCACTGTCAGGATCGAGCAGATTACCGAAAACCCTTGAGCCGGTGGGGCAAGCCTCAACGCAGGCGGGTAGCTGTCCGGTTCTCGTACGTTGAATGCAGAAGGTGCATTTCTCCATCTTGCCTTTGGGACGAATGCGATTGCCCAGATAATGCTGCTTGGTGGTAACTTCTTCCTTGGGTATTTCCGGCTTGCCCCAGTTGAATCGACGACCATAGTACGGACAGGCTGCCTGGCAATAGCGGCAGCCGATGCACCAGTCATAGTCGACCACGACGATACCATCCGGTTCGGTCCAGGTCGCTTTGATCGGGCAGGCCTTGGTGCAGGGTGCGTTTTCACAATGAAAACACTGGGTGCCCATGTAGAATTTATTTTCCACCGGCACCTTGTGGAAGTACTGACCATCACCGGTACTCGGATCGAGATTACCCGGTTCCATCTCAAAAATGCGGATATACTGCGTGTTGGTTTTACGGTCGAGGTTGTTTTCCTTAACGCAGGCGCTGACGCATTCCATGAATCCTTCGCAGCGGGTGATGTTGAAAGCATACCCATAGAGTACCCGATCGATCGGCGGGTCATTGCTCATCTGAATGTCGAGATCATCCTGCAGCTTGGCCAGTCGCTCCAGCCTGGCAATGGTCGCGTCTTTTTCCTCCTGAGTCATAAGCCGGTAGTTATCTTTGAAAAACTCCTGCCAACGCAGTTTCATTTCCTCGGAGGTAGCTGCATTTACGTCGGGAATACAGCCTGTTGCCAGGGCGGCGCTGCCGGCGGCGGCAGCAATTGAAAGACCTTTGAGAAAAGAGCGCCGGTCACTTTTCGCTGAGGTGATAGTACAACTACATCCTTTTCTGCCGGATGGTTTGTCGGATTTCATGTGTTCTCCCTAGCGGTCCAATGGTGGTGAGTAGGTTGCCGGGTAACGCTTTTCAAAACGGGGCGAATGGGGGTCATGACAGCTGGCGCAGTTGTAGATGACCCGCTCACCGGCCCAGTTGGCAACTCTTTTGCCGTGGGCACCGCCCAGCCAGTCTCTTTTCTGGCGAAAATGGCATTGACCGCAGAGCTCATAGCTGTGGTCATAATCGATCTTTTCCCCTTTCTTGTCCCAAAGATAATTGCGGTCGTCAGAATGATGGCAGTCGATACAGGTGAGTGCTTCTTCCCCCTTGCCATGGTTGATGTTGATATTGGCATGGGTTAGCTCAGCCCCTTCATTCACGGTCACCGGTTTGTCTGTATGGCAATTGCTGCAAGCAAACCGGTTGATCTCGTTTTTACGACTTAGCACTCGAAAGTGGCGGCCATTGTAGCGCTCTTTGGCCAGCACCGTTTTCCGGGTTACCGGGCGCACCTTCTCTACGGCGCGATTATCAAATTTTTCCTGAGTGTCTTTGATCTCATCGAGAAACGAGGACTCACTGGCATGGACCTGATTTGGTAAAGCAACAACAGTAATGATTACAAAGACATACACAAGAAGCAGCCTCGGCATGATTGCTGTCCGATTCATGATCATGAATTCTGATCTTCGCTTCATTTTCTCTGGAAAATCCTGAGTGGTTCGGATTGTATAACGGTGGCGTGACATTGGCGGCAATCTCCTCTTGCTGCATGTGAAACCCGAATCTCGGCCACGGCTGCAGGGCCTGTATGGCAGGCGATGCAGTTTTCGCGTAGTTGCAGACTATGTGGGATCGGCGGTGGCGAACCACCCAGCGAAGATTGGCCGAGGCGGGGTGGTTCGATGGATTTCCACTGACTTTCCGCGAAGTGTTTATCCTCATCAAGTACTGGCGTATGGCATTGATAGCAGAGGCTGTTCTCCGGGTGCGGGGTGACCGGAGCAAATGCTCCGTACTCAGGACTGTAGCCGCCCTTTTCATGGCAGGAGAGGCAATCCAGTTCTCCTGTCTTGAAACTCTGGTCAACCTTGTGGGGAATGCGGGGCGGAGAGCCTGGATACTGGCGCAAAGCGTAAAACTCAGCCAGATTTCTCCCACCTGAAGCGGAAGTCATATCGGCCCGGGTCCTGGCATCGTAGGACCGGTAAATCTTACTCCCCTGATTGTCGTAGTCTGTCAGTTTCTCTCTACCAGATGCTGACGTTGCCGCGATCGCCAGGCAGATTCCGGCAACTCCCAAGATGACATGCAAAGATATGGTGCTATTGTTTTTCCAGAATGGTCGCATCATGCTTTCTCCAGTTTCACAGCACACTTTTTATAGTCGGGCTGTTTGGAAATGGGACAGAAGGCATCAAGGGTTACCTCATTTATCAGGTAACTCTCATCAAAGAAGGGGACAAAGACCATGCCCCGGGCCGGTACCCCACGGCCTTTTATCTGCGCGGGCATGACAATTTCGCCTCGGCGTGAAATGATTCTGACCTTTTCGCCGTCAACGACACCTAGTTCGGCGGCATCTTCGGGATGAATTTCGACATAGGCAGAGGGCACGGCATTGTGGAGAACCGGAACTCTCCTGGTCATCGAGCCGGTATGCCAGTGTTCGATTACCCGGCCGGTATTCAGCCAGAAGTTGTATTCACTGTCCGGAGATTCGGCTGCCGGTTCATAGGGCCTGGCCCATATCCAGGCGCGGTTGTTCTTTTTCCCGTAGAAGTCGAAATCTTTACCATTGGTACAGGCAGGATCATATTTGGGGTTGAACCGCCAGCGCGTCTCCTTGCCGTCAACGAAGGGCCACTGGACTCCGGAACGAGCTTTGAGCACTTGATAGGGTGCCATCTCATGCTTGGGTCCGGCATGAAAACGTCGATATTCCTCCCAGATTTTTTCGATATAGTCATCCTCACTCCAGCTAAACTGCTTTGTGAAACCGAGTCTCCTGGCAACCTCGATGATTTGCCAGGTGTCCGACATTGCTTCACCCGGTGGATCGACGATTTGGGCAAAGTGCTGAGTGCGTCTCTCGGAGTTGCCGTAGAGACCCTCCTGCTCGATCCACATTGCCGCCGGCAGAATCACATCGGCGATATCAGTTGTAGGGGTCGGGTAGACATCGGAAACAACGATAAAACGATCATCCTTTTTGGCGCCGTCGCGGTATCTCTTCAAGTTCGGCATGGTAACCATGGGATTGGTTACCTGGATCCACATAAATTTGATATCGCCTCGATCAAGGGCCCGGAACATGGCCACGGTATGATTAGATGGTTTAGGGTCGATATTCGTTACCGGTACATCCCAGATCTCTGCGGCCAGTTTTCTGTGTTTCTCGTTCATGACCACGCCATGAGGCAGCTTGTGGGTGAGGGTGCCCACTTCACGCACTGTGCCGCAGGCACTTGGCTGTCCGGTCAGGGAGAACGGGCTGTTGCCTGGAGTTGAGATTTTACCGACCAGCAGGTGAATGTTGTAGACGAGGTTGTTTATCCAGGTTCCTCTGGTGTGCTGATTCATGCCCATGCACCAGAAGGAGGTGACTTTCAGCGTCGGATCACCGTATAGCGAAGCCAAATACTTGATATCCTCGGCCTTGACACCTGATATTTTCTCGACCTTCTCCGGGGTGTAATCATCCAGAAAAGCTTTGAATTCTTCAAAGTCAATGGATTCAGCCTTGTCTTTGAAAGAAAAATGGTCTTCAGTGCCGTAGCCGATGTTGGTTTTGCCCTTATGGAAGGAGACATGTTCGCCCACAAAATTCGAATCCACCCAACCGTTGCGGATTATCTCGTAACAGATGGCATTGGCCACCGCCAGATCGGTCTGCGGTTTGAACAAAATGGACTTATCCGAGGCCTGACTGGTGCGGGTGAGGCGGGTGGCAAAGTCGATAATGGTGACATCTTTGCGTCGTTTACGATTGGCCACCATTCTCGAAAAAAGTACGGGATGCATCTCTGCCATGTTGTTGCCCCAGGTGACAAAGACATCGGCATAATCGATATCCTCATAGCAGCCCATGGGCTCGTCAAGACCGAAAGAGGTCATGAAGCCGGTGACCGCACTGGCCATGCAGAGGCGGGCGTTTGCCTCTAAATTGTTGGTGCCGAGACAGCCCTTGAACAGCTTGGAGGCCACATAGCCGTCGGGGATGGTCCATTGGCCGGAGCCGTACATGGCGACGGCATCCTTGCCATGCTTTTCCCTAGTTTCCTTGAGCTTACTGGCTACGAGATCAAGCGCTTCCTGGATCGGCACTTCCACCATGCTGCCGTTTTTACGGATCTTGGCGGTGGTCAATCGGTCCTTGCCGTAGAGTGCCTGTACGGAATGGTAACCCTTCATGCAGCACAATCCTTTGTTAACGCTGCAGGCCGGATCTCCCTTGACCGCGACGGCGCGATTGTTGTTCACGCCGATAAGCAGACCGCAGCCAGTACCGCAGAAGCGGCAAGGCGATTTCTGCCAGGTGATTAACGCCGAATTGCCCGCGAGCCTGTTCCAATCACCAAAACTTATTCCTGGAAAAAGAGAACCGGCGGTGGCGAAAGCGCTACTGATGGCTGCCTGTTTAATAAACTGTCGTCTATCAAGTTTCATGGTCTGTCTGTTCTCCCTTGTCGTTTTTTTCATCGTAACCAAATGCCATGCTCAAAGACTGCAGGTGTTGCAATTTTTTGAGCCTCTCCTGCAGGCGTTTTTCCGTAGATTCGTCTGGGGTGTCCGTTACCAGGACAACGATATCCTGATTATCGGCCGGCATTATTTGGCAATGATCCAAAGCGGAAAGCTCGATGCAGAGCTTTTCCTTGGCTTCCGTTTTGGGAATGGCGAGATAGCTGAAGATAGGCATCACTTCTCCTTGTAGGTTCAATTGCAAGTGACACATTGTGGTAGTAATATCAGTTTAGCAGTTAGGCTATTCATAAAAATTGACCTAAATCAATTTATGTAAATTCCATGTGCGATCGTTACTAAACAAAGATTATCTGAGTCAAACCGGTCGACTAACAGCTATTGGCTCTTCTTAGATGGGCAGCTACTAAGTTGATTTTTCATAAAAAGTGATAAGTATGTCTACCAGTTAGGACAGGGAGAAGTGTCTATAACTATTTTCCGGAATAGATAATTTGTTGTACATCCAGATTGGTAGAATCAAGAATATGATGGTTATTGATTCCCAAAAGAACAGTCACAAAACAGCATAGATACTATTATGTGTTAGAGTTTGACCTGGCTCTGGATGGTTAAGTATCGCTACTGAAGGGGAACGTTTACTCATTCGATCTTCTCGTAGATATTGATCACAAACAGTAGGAATTAATGGAACCCAACAAACTCTATATTCTCCTTTTCAGTATTCACGGACTCATTCGGGCGGATTCACCGGAACTTGGCGTGGACGCCGATACCGGAGGGCAGATAAAGTATGTACTTGAACTGGCCAAGGCACTGGGTGAGCTTGATGAGGTCGGCCAGGTTGACCTATTTACCAGACGAATAGAGAGCAAAGCCATCGCCCCTGAATATGGTGCACCTTTTGAAGAAATCTCCGAAAAGGCACGTATTGTTCGTATTCGCTGCGGGGGTAAGAAATACATTCGCAAAGAATTGCTCTGGCCGCACATGGAGGAGTTCATCGATAATACGATCCGCTACCTGAAATCGCAGGACAGAACACCGGATCTGTTCCACGGTCATTATGCCGACGCCGGCTATGTTGCCATGGAACTGGCTTCCGCTTTTGATGCACCTTTGGTTTTCACCGGCCACTCCATGGGAAGGAACAAGAAAGCAAAACTGGTTGCTGATGCTCTCAGTGAAAAACGAATCGACGAGCACTATAAAATGTCCACCCGAATTGCCAGGGAAGAAGAGATAATCAATAAAGCAAATCTCATCATCACTTCGACGCAGCAGGAGATCGATAAGCAGTACGGACTATATGATAACCACCAGGGTAAAACTTATGCGGTTGTTCCTCCAGGGATAGATCTCGAAGTTTTCTATCCCTATTATGATCCACAGCTCGATAGCGAGCTGCTCAGTGAGGAGGTAAAGCAGATTCGGCTTACGCTGATAAACGAGTTGAACCGTTTTTGGGCAAAACCGGAAAAGCCATTTATTCTGGCGCTCTGCCGGCCTGACGAACGTAAGAATATCACTGGTCTCATTGAAGCTTATGGCAACGACAAGGAGCTACAGGCCATTGCCAATTTGGCAATTTTTGCCGGTATCCGGAGTAATATTAAAGAAATGGAAGAGAATGAACAGGCGGTTCTCACCGATATGCTCCTGCAAATGGATACCTATGATCTCTATGGCAAACTGGCCATCCCCAAAAAACATGATTTTGCCACCGAGGTTCCCGAGCTTTACCGTCTTTGCGCAGAGACCCATGGCGCTTTTGTCAATCCAGCTCTGGTTGAACCGTTTGGACTTACCCTGATCGAGGCTTCCGCCTGTGGTCTGCCGATCGTTGCGACCAATGATGGCGGGCCAAGAGATATTGTGGAGAACTGCGACAACGGTTTTTTAGTGGATGTCGCCGACACAGAGGAGATTGCTGCTGCTCTGCGCAGGCTTTTGGTTGACCGGGAAGTATGGGAGAAATGTTCCAATAACGCCATCAATGGCGTGCGCAAGCATTATTCCTGGCATGCCCATTGTAAAAAATATCTTGAACATCTTTACATGATGTTTCCCGACCGGCTGGAGGAGGAAGCTGAGGAACAAAGTATCAGGCGCAGAACCTACCGTCCTCCCTTCGGAAAACGGTTGACCAACGTTAACCGGTTGCTTATTACCGGCATTGATGACACGCTTGTCGGTGATGATGATAGTATGCAGCATCTCTTTAACCTTCTTGAAGACTTCAAACAGGATCTTGCCTGGGGCGTGGCTACCGGCCGTAGTCTGGAGATGACCATCGAAGCCATGACTGAACATGATATTCCTACTCCGGATATTCTTATCTGTTCGGTGGGCACGGAAATTTACTACGGTCCTGACTTTCGGATGGATAAGGGCTGGTATAATTATATCGACTATCAGTGGCGGCCGGAGGAGATTAAGGATGTTCTTGCCGAACTTGACTTCCTTATTTTTCAAGAAGCTGAAGGACAACGCAAGTATAAGATCAGCTATTATCTGGAGGAAAAGGATGGCCGTCTCCAGCAGATAAAAGACACCCTGGAGAGCCATCGTCTCCGCTGCAATGTCAACTATTCTCGAGGTCAGTTCCTTGATATCCTGCCCATAAGAGCTTCGAAGGGCAAAGCTATCAGCTATATTCGCTACAAATATGAGTTCTCTCCACGTTATGTTATGGTGGCGGAGGATTCCGGTGTTAATGAAGACATGATTGTCAGCAGGAACAGGGGACTTGTTGTTGCCAATTACCGCGACGGCATGGAACTGCTCAAGGGCAAACGTAATATTTACTTTAGCTCTGAGAGCTATGCAGCCGGAATCATTGACGGGCTTTATCAGTACGGTTTTCTCCAACAGTAAGAGGAGCTTGCCGGCAAGCCTGGGTCAGTTGTGCTGGATGGAATTGGCCAACGGCTTGAACTGCAGATGATAGAGCATCTCCAGATATCTGTCAGTTTCCTGACGCTCAAGATCGGTGGCGTATTTCCAGAACCCGTAGATACAGGTTAGTGACATGAGCCTTTTGGCATAGCGATGCCAGGTATATTTGTCTTCAACACGTTGAATTGCTGCCTTGGAAAACCTCTCCCAGTGGCTGATATCACGGTCACAATGCGCAAAGAATTCGGCAAGCTGCTCAGAAACCTTGTCGCCGTGATTGGGGTTGATATGAAAACCCGACTGTTTATTGACGATGATTTCCAGTGGTCCGCCATATTCAGTGGCAAAGGTTGGTAATCCCGAGGCCATGGCTTCGATGACGGTGAGACCAAAAGCTTCGAAAAAGGCTGGCTGTACGAAGGCTCCTCTCTTGTCAGCAATATAGCGATATAGCTCACCGCTGAGTTGTTTGCCCAGTCGTTTACCAAGCCAGCGAACCTGGCCGTCCAGATCATACTCATCGAAAAGCTGATGGATTTTATAGATCTGGTCACGCTCCTCATCGTCTCCGGAGTTGTCGGGATGAACGGTGCCACCGATGATAAGTAGGTTGGTGAGCTCACGAAGCTTGTCATTTTTGGCGTAAAGCTCCACTAAACCGGAGAGGTTTTTGATCCGGTCAAGTCTGGCCATGGAAAATACAATTGGTTTGTCACCATTTTCATAATTTCCTCGAGCATCCCCCTCCTCGGGATTAAACAGCAACCTCTCGATCTCCGGATGCAGTTCAGTCAATCTGCGATCACTTTCGGTATGGGGAAAATAGACCCTGTCATCGGCACCGGGAGAAACAATATTGAACTTTGGGTCAAAAACATCGACTCCGTGAATGACCCGTTGCAGTTCCGGCATGGAAAAAGAGCTGTAGCTTTCATACTGCCCGACTACATCATTGGAGCCGGCAATTTCCTGGTAGGTTGAGGTGATAATAAAATCGGCCGAGTTCATGGCGATGAGATCGGCGGTGAACTGACAGGAAAAATGATACTGCTCCTCCATGTCCTTCCAATAGAGGGCTGAATAGAGGTATTTAGTCTTTTCCAGGGCATGGGCGATATTGCACTGAGTGACCTTGAGACTGTTGGAGAGCAGGGTGGCCACAAGGTTGCCGTCCGAATAGTTGCCAACGACAAGATCCGGACGTCTGCCGCCAAGTTTTTCGAGAATGGTCTTTTCAACCTCTTTGGCAAAGTCTTCGAGGTAGGGCCACACTTCAAAACGGGAAATCCAGTGGGGCACGATGGAGCCGTCTTTTTCCCTAAACGGGACCCTGATAATGCGGGCATGTTCCGTGCCTTTGACCGGTTCTTCCGGTTGGTCGCAGGTGGTTTCACCGGCCTCCGGAATGAGTCTGGTGATAATGAGAATCTCCGGTTGAATGTCAAGTCCCTGGCTATGGATGCGTTTTTTCATCTCCTCTTCAAGTGCCTTGACCTGATCGAGAATGTAGACAATCTGGCCTCCGGTATCCGGCAGACCAAGAACGTTTTCCTGACCAAAATATCCGTGAGGGGAGAGGATCGCCAGATTGAAAATCATCGGGATTCTTCCTAGAAATTTTTCCAGGTTATGGTAATCCGGAGCCTCGAGGAGATCGGCAAGAATGGAAAAACTTTTTCTAATTCCCTCGATCGATCTCCCCCAGCCCGCTTCAAAGCCGAGGCTGTGCAGGTGGTCTTTGACATCCGACCATTCTTTGTTTACATCCATCCCGTCGAGATACTCCATGCCGCTGACCAGCATCTGGCGCAACTCCCTGACATCGGAGATCTGTTCGTTGATCATGAACGGTTCACCGGCATATCCGTGTACCCGGAGGAAGTTAAAGAGCAGTTCATCGCCTTTGGTGAGAATATTGGCAAGACGGCTGGAAAAGCGCCGGTTCAGAAATTCCACTCCGTGACCAATGGAGCGTACCTGGTTCATTTTGGGAAAATCTCGCTCGAAGGGAGCAAAGTCGATCTCTAACAGAAAGTTATCATCCTTGCCGGTGACGTAGCGTTCCTTAGCCTGCAGAAAATCAGTCACGGTTATTTGGTCGAGAGTGCGAGCATCGAATCTATAACTTAAGTAATACCAGGTAGCCACCTGGGGACGGATGACAAAATAGAAGAACGAATCGGTGCGCAGCGCCTCCTGGGTCTTCTTGATGGTTGTTCCCAGTGCTGAGGAAAGGATGGCCTCCTGATTTGTCTGCTGACAAAATTCCACCAGATCATCCCATAACTCGCCGCCAAGGATAAGGTTTTTTTTGCGGTCCTGAAATGACTGGAAAACATCATGAAACGTTTGAGGATTGTCAGCTATATATTTCTTCAGTTGCTGGAGGATCATATTTTTTCCTTCGGCGGCTAGTTTAAATCGTTTTTATGAGGAATTTGCTTTCCCCGGCAAAAGTAATATTGTACTGATTGTATCTGTCGGGGGATGGCGCAAATTACTTTTAACTGTTTAGAGCGTTTAACTATCTTTACATCGTGTATATGGTGCATTGAATAATGTATTCTAGCACACAGTCAAAAATTTTGAGAATTATCTGTTACTTTGTCAACCGGTTTCTCGAGACTAAAAAGGGTAATCGGCAATGATAATTTCTTTGGGATAGCTTTTCCGGAAACTAATTGAAATTCGCTATAATCGGTGACATGGAGGTCTCTGATGGGTGAGAAGACAACATTTACCATGGTGGGAATAGGAGAAGTCCTTTGGGATATACTGCCTCAGGGTAAACAGCTGGGAGGTGCTCCGGCAAATTTTGCCTGCCATGCTTCTCAGCTTGGCAACAACGGAGTGATCTTCAGCTCAGTGGGCAAGGACAGTTTGGGAACCGAGATTTTGGAAGTGCTCGATAAAAAGAATGTCGGGCATATTATCTCGGTGCAGGATAAGTATCCCACCGGTACCGTAAGTGTTGAGTTGGATAGTGAGGGTGCACCAACCTATACCATTCATGAGGATGTTGCTTGGGATCATATCAGACTCGAGAAGCAGCATAAGAAATTTACCGAGAAAGCCGATGTTATCTGTTATGGTTCGCTGGCTTGTCGTCATGATGATTCCGCCAAGTCGATTTTCGAATGTATCGAGGCGACTCCCTCCACCTGTATACGCCTGTTCGATGTTAACCTACGACAGGATTATTATGATCAGGAAACCATTCTGAAATTGCTCGAAGCGGCCACAGTTCTGAAGCTTAACGACGAGGAGCTGTTGGTTGTGGCCCATTTCCTCGATATTTCCGGAAGTGAAACCACCTTGCTGCAGCTTATTCGTCACACCTTCGATCTCGATCTCATCATCCTGACGAAAGGAGAGCATGGCAGCAGACTTTTTTCCCGGGAGCTTGGAGATTCAATTCTGAAAGGACAGCAGGTGAAGGTGGTAGATACCATTGGTGCGGGCGATTCCTTCGCCGGAGCGGTTGCCACCGGACTCTGTTTGGATATGCCTCTGGAAAAAATCCACCAGTTTGCCGACAATGTCGCTGCGTACGTTTGCAGCCAGGCCGGGGCAACACCTGAATTGCCGCCGCTTGGCGAGTTACTTCACGGTCGTTGAGGAAAATCAGGCTGGTAGCACCTTTCAGGTCGCCTCATTGTAGACATCCATGGCCACCAATTCGGCATAGTGACCGTTTAACTCCATGAGTTCGTCATGGTTGCCGCGTTCTGTTATTCTTCCTTCCTCCATCACTAAGATGGTATCGGCCCGGCGGATTGTTGAGAGCCGATGGGCGATCACCAAAGATGTCCGGTTGGCAAAACTTTCGGCAATGGCCTCTTCGAGAATGTTCTCCGATTCAGTGTCAATGGCTGCCGTGGCTTCGTCGAGCACCAGTATGATTGGGTTGCGGCACAGAACTCTGGCAAAGGCGAGGAGTTGTTTTTCGCCAGTGGAAAGCTGCTGACCGCCTTCGCCTATCAAGGTGTCCAACCCACTCGGCAACCGATCGACGAAACGATCGATACCGGTCTGCGCTAATATTTCCTCCACCCTTTGCCGGCTGGTACCGGTATCCATGACAATATTGGCCAGAAGAGTGTCCTGGAGAATGAAAATATCCTGGAGAACCACACCGACTAACTGGCGCAAATTTGTGAGGCTGAACTGACTGATGTCAATGTCGTCGATGGTTATCCTGCCCTGTTGGGGGTCATAAAATCTCAACAACAGGTTGACCAGGGTGGTTTTCCCCGAACCGGTTGCTCCGACCAAGGCGACGGTTTCCCCTCGCCTGATGGTAAAGCTGATGTCTTTGCAGACCTGGTGTTTCCCATCATAACTGAAGTGCACCCCATGAAACTGCAAATTGCCATGAATATCCTCTGCCGAATGAGGTTTGTCAGCCAGGATTCGGTCGCTTTTGAGATCAAATAGTTGAAAAATACGCTCAGCCGAGGCCATTGCCGACTGGACGATGGAATATTTCTGGGCAAGTTCCCGCAATGGCTGAAAGAACAGCCGCATATAGGAAAGAAAAGCAACCAGCTCCCCCAGGGTGAGTTGGTTACGCAAGATCTCCGAACCACCATACCAGAGGATGAGGGCAATGGCGGTGGAGCTCATAAATTCCGTCAAGGGCATGAAAGTGCCGAAGAGTTTGATCTGATCAAGGTTTCTCTGGAGATAGCCAAAGCTCAACTTCTCATGTAATTTCCTGGTTTCTTTCTGTCTGCCGAAGACCTGCAGGGTGGCAATACCCGAAATAGATTCCGAGAGAAAGCTATTGAGTTTGGCAAGCTGACTGCGAATTCTTCTAAACTGGGCTCTGGCCAGGCGGGCAAAGAGCTGAGTGATAATGACAGCAATTGGCACAAAAATACTCATCACCAAAGCAAGCCTGGCATTGAGCAGGAAGAGCACTATAAGGATGCCAACTATTCTGAGGAGGTCATTGAAGATGGTTACCAGAACGGAAGTGAACATCTCATGCATATTCTGGATATCGTTGGTCAGCCGGGTAACCAGACGGCCTGTGGGATTGGTGTCGAAGAAGTGCGGGTCCAGCTTGAGCATGTGACCAAAGAGATTTTGACGAATACGGTGCATGATGGACTGGCCGACATACTCCAGGGTGACAACCTGAAAAAAAGTGGCAACGAGTACGATTATGACCAATCCGAAAAAGATAATGCTGATCATACTCAGTCCGGACAAGCGCTCCGCTATCTCAAGTTCGGAGTTGGTGATGTAGCCGTCAATGCCGGTTTGGATAAGATAGGGCAGGCCGAGGGTTGCGCCGGTGATCAGCAGCGAGAGAATAATGGCGGCAGTCATTAGCTGCCAATGGTACCGACAGTATACCAGGATTCTTCCCCAGAGGTTGAAGTCACCCAAAGGCGCGGTTGTGCTGTCTTCCTGATACCCGAAGTCTTTCATTTATAATCCAGCTGTTCGCTTTCACGCATCTGTTTGGCAAACATTGATCTATAAAACCGGCTCTGTTCCAAAAGCTGCTCGTGCCGGCCGTCATGACTTATCTCACCATTTTCAAGAACTATAATGTGATCGGTCATTGTCAGTAGTTTTAAGCGATTGGAAACAATCAACACTGTTTTGCCCTGGAGATGTTCCTTGAGACCGGCGAAAATCTGATGTTCGGTTTCAACGTCCACAGCGGAGAGGCCGTCGTCGATGATTAGAACGGGACGGTCGATGAGCAGAGCTCTGGCAAGAGCCAGGCGCTGGCGTTGACCGCCGGAGAGCTTCACACCCCGCTCACCGATAATGGTTTCATAACCATCTGGAAAGGCCATGATATCCTCATGAATGGCGGCTAGTCTGGCGGCTTCCTCCATTTTCTCATCAACCGCTTCAGGTTTCCCAAGTTTAATATTGGCGGCAATGGAGTTGGAAAAAAGGGTAGGTTCCTGAGCAACGTAGCCAATATTCGCACAAATGCTTTCCACTGCCAGAGTATTGACATCAAGCCCGTTAAAAAAGAGGCTGTCGTCCTTAACCGGATAGAGCCGTGCCAGAATCTTGCAAATGGTTGACTTGCCGCTACCAGTCCGGCCGGTCATGCCATGAATACCCGGGCCAATGGTGAGAGAAAAATCCTTCAACACCGGCGAGGCCGACGAAGGATAGGTAAAATTCAGATTTTTCAGTTCGAAGGTGATCTGCTCCTGTTTCTCCACCTCCTCTCCTGCATAGGGAAGAAGTGAGCGCTCTTTTAGCAGAGAATCGATTCTGGTAAGCGATGTTATCCCGCGCTGAACCAGATTGGTGACCCAGCCGATGGCCATCATGGGCCAGATGAGCATGTAGAGATAGGTAATAAAGGCCACAAAATCGCCCATGGAAATCTCTCCAATGATCACCAACCTGCCACCGAAGAAGAGGATGAGCAGCATCCCCATGTTGCCAACCAGGGTTGCGATGGGAAACATCAGACCCTGGATGCGGGCGACCCCAAGATTGCTTTTGACATATTTACGGCCGAGTTTATCGAACTCCCTGGTCTGGAATTTCTCCATGGTGTAGGCCTTGATCAGTTTAACCGAAACCAGAGTTGACCTGGAAAATTCGGTCAACAGGGAGAACTGTTCCTGCACCGTGGTGAAGCGGCGATGCATCCTGCCAGAAAGAATGCGGGTAAAGATTGCCAGAAAGGGCATGGGCAGAAGGGCTAAAAGGGTCAGCTTGACATGGATGAAGGACATGAAAGCGATAGCAGCCACGGTCATAACCAGAGCATCGACGGCAGCCACCATCCCCATGCCGCAGGCCATTTGGACGGCGTTCAGATCATTTGAAGCATGGGCCATGATGTCACCGGTTGTGCGTTTCTCAAAAAACGCGGTGTCCATCTTGACGATGTGGGCAAATATTCGGTTGCGTATGGCCCTTTCCAGGTAGCGTGAGAAGCCGATGATCATGTAACGCCAGATAAAGCGAAGGACGACGACACCCATGGCGATCAAGATAATGTACAAGCCATAACGTAGCAGAATTTCACGGGTGGCACTTTCTGCAGCCAGGCTGTCTACGCCCCTTTTGAGTATTCTGGGGATCGATAGCTGGAGAAAATCAACAACAATCAGAGCAGCAAAGCCAGCAAAGAGCCGCAATCGATATTGCCTGAACAGGGGAAGTATATGACGCAGTAGCTGTTTGGCGGAAGGGGCGGCAGGGGTGCTCTCGACGTCGTTGTCCGTTTGATAGGTCTGGGTAATATTCACGAGAGGGCTGCAGTCACCTTTAACTATTGTTGCTTTCGATTCCTTCCTGCCGCCGTAGGTGGGACAGAAAGGCCAGTAAAGTTTGAGAATTCAGAAGAACATTTAAGTCTTTTCATATAATAGGGCCTTCTCTTTCATAAACAAGGCGAAATGGGCAGGTCAGATCTTTTATAGGGGCAAAAGGAGTTCAACCCGAAAAGATATCTTCATTTTCCCAGGGCAACCTCTTATCCCGCCGGTCTAGCCTTGAAATATCATGAAAACGAAAGCTATTGTCGGTTTTGTTAATAGAATTCAAGCTATTAATATAAATCACCCGGGGTTTTTCTGGGGACAATTTGAACTTCGAAAGAATTCAAATAAACTAACTTTTCTTTTCACCCTACGGTGCTCTTCGTTCTCAAAGGCTTGCGGTAGATGAATACAGCTGCGCCATTGATGCCTCGATTATGAACTCAGCGGGCATACGAAATATTAAAGCTAGCTATGCCAAGGAGTCGAACAGTTTCAGATTCTTCTCAAGCAACGATCCGGCAAGAAGATCACCCAGTGCTTTTTCCATGTGCTCCCGATTGACACCCGGAAGCAGCCTTAATTTATTGATATGGGCGAGGACAACGATATTCTGCGTTCGTGGATCAGCCAGATCCTCATCTGCTACCGCGAAGAGCTTAATATCGGCGCTCTCACAGAACTTTTCGATAAGCTCTTCACTCACTTCGATATCCTTGCCAAGCCGGACACCCAGCGGTTGGAGAACGGTATTGTAGTAGATCAGCGTACCTCCCTGCTGGAGCATGCTTTCTGCACCCCGGAGAGCCTCGTGTCGTTCCAGGGCGACAACCAGGTCGCTTTTACCGGCGGGGACCATGGGGGAGAAGATATTATCGCCATAGCGGAGATGTGAAACCACGATACCGCCACGCTGGGCCAGTCCGTGCGTATCGACGGCTTTTGCCGGAAAACCGGCATAATCGATGGCCCGAAGAAGAACTTCAGCAAGGAGACCGATACCCTGGCCGCCTACGCCGCAGAGGTAGATGTTGAATGCTTTCATGATATCTGCTCGACTGTTGATTTAGCGCTTAATTGCCTTGGACGGACAGGTCGGTATACAGGAGCCGTCGCCAATGCACAAATCTTTATTGACGGTTATGGTGCCATCTGTCTGGTTGTTGACAAAACTGGGGCAGCCGAATTTGGCAATGCATGTGGTGATCTTCTCGCATGCCTTTTGATCGATATGCACCTGATAAGGATTGGTTCCCTTTGCTTTTCGCTGTTTTTTGGCAAACAGCAGCATGCATGGATGCCTGGCAATTACGACATTAAACCGCTCTTCGTTGATTGCCTGGCGCATTATTTTACGGAGTTCTTCCTGTTTATATGTATCGGTTTCAAAAATTGACGGTACTCCAAGACCTTCAAGTAATTGGCGTATGGGAATGGCTTCAGATATTTCATTGAAATTTCTTCCCGATGCCGGATGATCCTGATGACCGGTCATGGCCGTAGTCCCATTTTCCATGAGGACCAGGGTGAGGTTGTGATTGTTGAAAAGAGCGTTGATGATGCCGGGCAGCCCGGCATGAAAAAAGGTTGAATCACCAAGAAAGGCAACCACCTTCCGGGTTGTGTTAAATAAAGACAATCCGGAGCCGATCCCCGGAGAAGCGCCCATACAGAGCACAAGCTCGCCTAGATTGTAGGGCTCTTGAAAGCCAAGGGTGTGACAACCGATATCAGCTACGGTGATATCTTCATCGGCGAGCGCTTCACCGATGGCATGAAAGGCGCTGCGATGGCCGCAACCGGGACACATTTGCGGCGGGCGTGCAGGAGTCTGGCCGGCTGGTTCGGGCAGCTCTGGAGTTTCCAGTAAATCCGGCCAGGTAGCGTGCAGGATGTGCTCCACTTTTTCCGGTGTATACTCACCAATCCAGTCGCCCATATCATTTTTGCCGATTATGCGTGTCTGCAGGCCAAGATCGTAGGCGATGGCCTTTATGCTGCGCTCGAGTTCGTCGTCGAGTTCTTCGAGAACCTTAACTTCTTCATGTTTTTTGAGAAAACCGACAATGGTGTGCCTTGGAACCGGATATACCATTGCCAGCTTGAGAATATCCGGTTTAGTTTTACTCGGTGGTACAGTCCCAAGAACCTCAAGCAAAGACAGATAAACCAGACCTGAGGTGATAATCCCCAGTTTGCTGTTATTATCCACCACGGTATGGAGGTTGCGTTTGTCCACCCAATCCTCAATTTCGCCAAGTTGCCGCAGGGCTCGTTCTTTCATGGGATACACGGCCGAAGTCAGGGGAATATAGGGACCGTTTTTGACCGAAAAGCGGGGGGTGTTATCCTGCTCTGTCGGTGTGTAGCCCCGGAAAGCCACCGTTTCCTTGGCATGACAGACATGGGTAGTAAGCCTTAAAATGACCACTTTACCAAGTTTCTGTGAGAGGGCGGCCGCTTGCAGATAGTAGGAATAGACCTCATCCGGACCGGCTGGTTCAAAAATCGGGGTGTAGCTCAAATAGGCGTAATGACGGTTGTCCTGTTCGTTCTGGGACGAGTTTGCTCCCGGATCGTCACCTAACACCACCACCATTCCTCCGGGAATGTTGAGGAGGCTGAGTTGTACAAAGGTATCGGCGGTAACGTTGAGACCGACGCTTTTGAAAAAGACGGTGGCCAGATGACCATTTAAAGCTGCCCCGAAGGCTACCTCGGTGGCTACCTTCTCGTTGGTTGAAAACTCAAAATAAAAGGGACGTTGGTCCGCGGGGATGGCGCGGATGGCCGAGGCAATTTCCGGGGTTGGTGAGCCGGGGTAGGAAGTGACCACGCGGGTCTGTGCTTCCACCATTGCTCGAACCAAGGCAGTATTACCCATGACAATTTCGGCAAAGGGCTCCTCGCGCAGAAGCATTTCCCCCATATCTTTCATGTGCCTTCTCCTTGGAAATTATATGATTATTGTAGTCTGAAGCATGGGATGTAATCCGTCCCATTCTAACACGTTTATTTAGTTCGGGTCAAAAACAATACACAGGTGTTGGCATGGTTGAGCCGGCGGCGCGGCAGCAGTACAGAAGATATTTTTTGGAATAGTTTAATTGATCCATTTCTCTCAATGCGAAAGGGAATCAACGGAGTTAGGAATGAAACAGAGGTAATTGTAGTGTAGCTATGGATAAAACCTTACTTTCAGTGGGACTCGTTCTTGCTTGGCTGGTAACACCTGAGTCTATTGTGCTAGTTACCAAAGGCAGTGGCCTTGGTGGACTTTCCTTCCTGGGAGCTCTCGTAATTGGCGGTCTTCTAGCTGTTGCGAACTCGGCTGTGATCCACAATCCCAGGCTTGCCAATGACGGCTACGGCAATGATCTGCTTGTCATGACGGGTGTGTTCGGTAAACTCGTGGCGATGGTTGGTCTTTTAAGCGGACGGCTACCTATTCTCCTTTTTGCTGCAACAGGAATGCTGGTGTCCGCTGGTTTTGTGTTCAACGAGATTTTTGTTTACTGGTTTCCCAACTTTCTTTTTGCCTTTTTGCTTCTTGTTCTGTTAGCAGCAATGCATCTGTTTGCCAACAGACATATACTTTTAGTTCAGAACCTATTGTTGCTCCTGACGATAGGCGGGCTGCTGATACTTAGTGGTTTAGGAGTATTTACCAAACCGGCAACTATCCAGAGTTATTCAGGAATAAACGGTGGTTTCTCGTTTATCTTAATTGCCATGGCCTGTATTCCTTTTCTTGGTTTTGATTTTCCCCGCTCAGCCGATCGACGTCTGATCTCGTTGAGCATAGCAGGTGGCCTGTTGCTACTGATTGTCTGGTCACTACTGGCAATGAAGCTGGCAGACCCGACCCGTTTAACTGAATCATCCGTTGCTCATCGCTCCATAGCCAGGGCAGTGGCTGGTGAGCAAGGAGGATATATCATTGGTTTGGTTGTCATAAGCGGAGTACTCGCCGGGGTTAATGGTTTACTGCATATCAATCGGCAAATCTTTACCGATTTGCTGCAAACGGGATTTCTGCCAACGAGTTTTAGCCGTTATGAATGGCTGGTGATTATTGTTCTGGCCGTTATTATTGGGATTATGATGATGAGCGGGTTCGCTGGTGATAAAATTCTCGAGACTCAGATAAGAGCAGCGGTGATTCTCTGGTTTATCTATCTTGGCATAAGGAGCCTGGCTGCTGCCCATCTCGGTAAATTTGTATCCCGGTTTGTTAAGGTACTCGCGTATTTCCCTGGTTGTATAACTTTATTCTTAGGTAGTTTTCTGGTCGTCAGTAACCTGCAGATGACATATATCACCAACTTTACTTTAGGTGTTTTAGCGGTGTCCTTAGCTTTTTCACTACTTTGGAACACTGTATATGGTCGACACCTACCCAACAACCTACTTCCAAGGAGGAAGAAATTATGAAAAAAATATTGCTAATATTCATGATGCTGCTGCTTTCCGGGGCTGGTTCGGTCTGGGCTGGATCAGTAGCGATAATGGACAAAGATGAGCTGAAAGGAATGCTTGATTCTCCCGATCTGGTAATCCTTGATGTCAGGACAGGCAGGGACTGGAGTTCCAGCGAGTTTAAAATAACTGGAGCTACTTATCTCGGCTCGGATGAGGTCGCTGCGGCAACGGAGAATTACGGAAAAGATAAAACGATTGTTCTCTATTGTGCCTGACCTAATGAATATACCAGTGCCCGGGTGGCACAGAAGTTTTTGGACAAAGGCTTCACCAACGTATACGCCTTAAAAGGTGGATGGCGTGAGTGGTTCAGAAGCAAATACCCCTATGAAGAAAAATCATAGGTAGTTAAGCATGACGACTTCGTAAAATTGTAAAAACAACAATGATCGAAGTTGGAAATGTCGGTTTCGGGATTTTCTATGAAACCGACATTTTTAATGCTTAATTCACGTTACTCTTTTCAGCTGTTATGTTTGCCAAAATAATTTATTAAATATCATATTGTTACGTTGTTGTTAGCGGGTTGGAAAAATTTTTTAAAAATGATTTGCAGTTGATGATGAAAAAGACTGGAATATGATGGAGAAATCGGATAGGCTCAGCAGAATCGGAGGGGATTCTCATTGATTGTCAAATGGGAAATCTCCGGTTAAAAAAATACCATCATTACTGTTAAACAGGAGGTTCACAATGGCAGAAGTCGTTATTGACGTGGATGAATGTATTGGCTGCGAAGCATGTGTTGAAACTTGTCCCGACGTCTTTGGTTTCAACGACGAAGATGAGAAGGCATATCTAATTGACGGATACGATCCAGGAGCCGATTGTATTGAGGAGGCGATTGCGTCCTGTCCGGCAGAGTGTATTGAACTGGAAGAATAGAGGGTTTTCTGAAATCGATATTCTCAAAAATTTTAAAAGCCGGTAGTCGTTAATACGACTACCGGCTTTTTCAATTGAACTTTGTTTCGTTACCCACTTACTGTTTAATACCCTTTCCCTATCTGGCAAAGAAGGTTCAGGCAACGGGGGTAAACTTGCTGCCCGGAACATTGCAGACCGGACATTTTTCGGGAGCCTTGCCTAGCTCGATATAGCCGCAAACAGGACAAAGGTAGAAATCACTCACATCCATATCTTTGCCGCTTTTTACTGCTGCCAGGGCTTTGGCGTAGATCTCTGCATGGACCTTTTCGGCATCGAGTGCGTACTGAAACATGGTCTTGCCTTTATGACCTTCGTCGCTAGCCTGTTCAGCCATGGGGGGGTACATCTCTGTGTATTCGTAGGTCTCACCGGCGATGGCAGCCTCAAGATTCTCTGCCGTAGAAGCTATCTTGTCAAGGGCTCTGAGATGTCCCTCGGCATGAATTTTCTCTGCTTCTGCTGTGGTTTTGAACAACTTGGCAATGTTGGCAAAGCCTTCTTTTTCCGCTTTTTTGGCGAAGGCGCTGTACTTCTGGAAAGCTTGGCTTTCACCGGCGAAGGCATCACTGAGATTGTCATTTGTTGTTGGCATAGTTTTCTCCTTTGTAATGATTGATAAATTACGTTTGATAAGGCTGCTTCCTTACTGCTTAACCACTGAAGATTGCCAATGATAATATATAATATTAATTATTACTATCATTATTTTGTCCTTCTGTCAGCAACCAGATATAACTGCAACAATTGCGTAGGATATTCTATTGTACCAGCCGTCCGGTATCTTTGAAAGAGCTTAATTGTTACCTTAGTCCCTTGAATTTCAAGGTTACGGCAATAAATCCTTAGGAATGGGGAAAACATCATGACCTTGCACCGGCTGAGCGAAAGGAAGGATGTACGTCACCGGTCTATGCTCTGATTTAGCTCCTTAAGGTGTTGATGTGATGTCAGGAAACAATTGTTATAGTGAATGAATATGAATGACTTTTACCTTAAACTCACAGAGCGAAGGACCAATGAATGAGTCAGGGAAGAATCAGTGTTTACGATCTTTGTGTACTTGGTTGTGGCCTTGCCGGTTTAACTGATGCCACGCGGGCAACCCATGGCTTTGTTGAGATCATCATCAGCGATGAAGAGCAGCAGCGGATTCTCGGCATTCGGGAGGCTGGTCCTCAGGTTTCCAGTACCATCATGTCGATTGCCCATTTCATGAATCATGGGAAAGGACTCAACGATGTCTTAAAAAGCGTATCTCCTCATCCGACAATAACCGAAGGTATTGCCGAATGTTTACGCATGCTGCAGGGCGAATC
>JAAUYI010170052.1_pt1 | contig 24903 bp, 16 predicted proteins | sample 7278041 | NCBI WGS metagenome assembly JAAUYI01 (sample SAMN14350216, study PRJNA611818) | marine sediment metagenome | isolation source: surface marine sediment (0.6m) | place: French Polynesia: Moorea | collected 2018-08
ATCGGTAAAATATGAGAGCAATATCTCTCGCATCTTAGCTAAATGGATCGTAAGGTTCTTTGAACGGTTATAAAAAGGATCTAACGAGCTGATCGTCAAATCCTGTGGATGTTTGAGTTTTTGTTTAGCGAGAAGTTTCGTTGCCATAAAAATCGTTCACACTCCCAAAATTTTTATTTTAGCAAGATTCTTTATTCGATTCATTCTGCATAGTTGCATTTCTCTTGAGGTTATAAAGGACTTATTTTTTGAACACAATGTATAAGGCTTTTGATAAGGATTCTATTGCGTTACAAACATTAGGGTTTCTTTGCTTTAAGGACTTTAGATAACATCCCAGGAAAGAGGATGCGATGAACCGGATAAAGGATCCACCAATAAATCCGACCCAAAATCCCTTTCGGACGAAACGTTGCGGTTTGATCAACAGAGTTTTGGTGGACGCGAAATTCGAGCCAAGCTTCTCCTGGCAGTTTCATTTCAGCGTAGAGTTTGAGAATGCGGTGTTTTGGATCTACTTGTAAAACCCGCCAAAAGTCAATCGTATCGCCTGATTTTAAAACCTGGCGGCGCGTCCTTCCTCGACGAAGCCCGACTCCCCCGATGAAGCGATCGATCAATCCCCGAAAACGCCAGGCCCAATCCATGAAGTAATAACCGCGCCTGCCTCCAATTGCATAAATCCGTTTAAAGGCTACATCAGGATCTTCTTTGAAGGACTTAGTCACTCTATAGCGATAAGACCCATTCTCTGGAATTTTCAACATGTCATAGTATTTAGGGTCCATCCCGCTACTTGTCCAAGAATCGCGCCAACTCGAAATCACTGCATTTTCTTCAATGCGGCTGAGCGCTTTTTCAACAGCTTCTTCGTAGCTTAGACATTTCCTCGGGAGAATTTTATCGATCTCATGTTCTGTGCAAACTGCATCCACTTTCATGCTATCGACCAACGAACGCGCTAAAAAGTAGTTCGTAGCGGTGATAAAAACAAGCCAGTAAGAAGAGAGTTTAGGGGTAAAAAAGGGAACGGTAATAATCCAGCGAAAAAGGCCTCGAACTTTTGCATAGCCTAGAAGCATCTCTTTATAGGTGAGAATGTCAGGTCCGCCAATATCAAAGGTTTTACTTATACACTCTTTTTTATCAAGGGCTTCATTGAGATAAAAAAGAACGTCACGAACAGCAAGAGGTTGGCAACAACTTCTTACCCATTTGGGAGCAATCATAATGGGGAGCTTTTCAGCAAGGTCTCGAATAATTTCAAAGGAAGCACTCCCTGAACCAATAATGATTCCAGCACGAAATACTGTAACAGGAATAGGTCCTTTTTGGAGGATCTGTTCTACTTCTAAACGGGAGCGAAGATGTTTCGAAAGGTTTTTGCTTGAGATCAAGCCCGTAAGATAGATTAACTGCTTACAACGTGTCTTTGCTAGCGCTTTCACAAAATTTTCAGCCGCTTTTCTATCCTTTTTCTCAAAGTCTTCCTGGCGATTTGACATCGAATGCACCAAATAATAAGCGACATCCACCTTTGCTGGAAGCTCCAAATTTTTAAGAAGATCTCCAGGAATGACTTTGACCTGATCTTGAAATTTCTCAGGGATTAAAACGCTTTCTGGAACGCGGGCCAAAGCAATCACTTCCTGCCCTTTTTCAGCAAGGGTTTGAAGAAGACGGGTTCCGATATAGCCCGTAGCGCCTGTGAGTAGAACTTTCATAATTAATCCTGATTCTCTATGCTTAGCTTTTTTTAATAAAGTTAAAATTATTCTCTACTGAAATGGCTGAAAAAACCGAAAAAGCAACCCCTAAGAAACTGCGCGATGCAAGGAAAAAAGGGCAGGTTGCTAAATCAAAAGATTTTCCCGCAGCCTTTACTTTTGCCGCCTCCTTTGCTCTCATTGTTGCCACTTCGGGTTTTTTCTTTAAAAATTTAGCGGGTTTTATGATGCAAGCTTTTAATGGCGTGAAAGCAGGAGGTCAAATAAAAACGCATATTCCGCTGTTTATGCAGTCTGCTTTTCAGGTTATTTTCACAACTTCTATGCCCTTTATGATCCTTATTTCGCTAATTGGCGTTTTGGTTAATTTCTTAATTATTGGGCCCCTCTTTTCTATGCAAGCATTAAAGCCTGATAGTAAAAAATTAAACCCTGTGACCAATTTAAAAGGAATTTTTAATATTAAGACTTTTGTTGAATTGATCAAATCAATCCTGAAAATTACAGGTGCTGTTCTCTTGATTTATTCCGCAATATACAAAAGTCTACCCGAAATTATCGCAACAGCTGGAATGCCTATTCTTGGCGCTGCGATTGTTTTTAGTAAGTTCTTAATTCAAGTGGCCTTTCGCGTTGGGATTTTCTTTTTAGCTATTGCGATTTTCGATCTCATTTTCCAAAAGCGAAACTTTGCTAAAGAAATGAAAATGGAAAAGTTTGAGGTCAAACAAGAATATAAAGATACCGAAGGAAACCCTGAAATTAAGGGGAAAAGACGACAGGCTGCTCAAGAAATCGCTTATCAGGAAAGCCCAAGGGTTGCTAGAAATGCGCGCGTTGTGATCACGAACCCGACCCATATTGCTGTGGCCCTCAGATATGATAAAGATGACGACCCCGCTCCTTTTATCTTAGTCATGGGAAAAGGAATAGCAGCAGAAAACATCATGAAAATTGCGCAAAAAAATGATATCCCTATTATGAGACAGGTCGATTTAGCGCAAGAACTGTACAATAAAGGAACAGAGGGGCAATATATACCGGAAGAGACCTACGAAGCAATCGCCGAGGTCTTAAAGTGGTTAAATAGACTTGAAGCTACAGAAAAACCTGAATACAATGTCGATCTATTTAGATAGAAAAAGATGTGAATTAATAACACAATGCGGCATCGATAGGATGATATGAAAAACCTCAGCAGCTATTTCGGAAGTTCAAAATTCTTAGCGCTCATCAACCGATCTAGCGACGTTATTCTTGCTGCCTTTGTGATTGCGATTATTGGGATGATCATCATTCCTGTACACGATACTGTTATCGATATCATGATTGCAATAAATATGAGTGTTTCCATTTGTCTATTAATGGTTGCTCTCTATATTCAAAAAGCAGTTCAACTCTCTATCTTTCCTTCTATTCTTCTCGTTACAACCCTCTTCCGATTAGGCATTGAAATTGCAGCGACAAGGCAAATCCTCCTCCGTGCAAATGGAGGAGAAATCATCCAAGCCTTTGGAGAGTTTGTTGTAGGAGGGAACTTTATCGTTGGAGGTGTTATCTTCTTAATCATCACCATTGTGCAGTTTATCGTTGTCACAAAAGGTGCTGAGCGTGTTGCTGAAGTTGCTGCACGCTTTACCTTAGATGCAATGCCTGGTAAACAAATGAGTATTGATGCCGACCTTCGAAGCGGGATACTTGATGCAAACCAAGCGCGAGAGCTGCGCCTAGCTCTCCAAAAAGAAAGCCAACTTTACGGAGCCATGGATGGTGCCATGAAATTCGTTAAGGGAGATGTCATTGCTGGTATTATCATTGCCGTAATTAACATCGTTGGGGGCCTCATTATCGGGATGCTGTCTCACAATATGAGTGCTATGAAAGCAGCGCAAACATACTCTCTTTTGTCGATTGGGGAAGGATTGATCACACAAATTCCCTCCCTTATGATCTCTCTCACAGCTGGTATTGTCACAACGCGGGTTTCTAGTGAAAAGAAAAATACCAACCTTGGTAAAGAGGTCTCCTCTCAAATTTTTGGCCATTCTAAAGGATTGATACTCGCCTCATGTGTTACTTTTGGACTCGCTTGGCTAAAAGGATTCCCCTTTTGGATTTTCTTGGTATTGGCAGCCCTTTTTGCTGGAGTCGGGATACGCAATTGGTTTAAACGAAAAGAGCGCGCTGCAAAAGCCGCAGCAGAAGGTATGGGATCTGCAAGTATTGAAACAGATGTTGAAGGACATACCGTTGTCGGTGGAAGTCTCGATAGTTATGCCCTGACCCTACCAGTCATTCTTGAGACGGGGAAAAACCTCACAATTTTGATTAAAAAGGAAAAAACAGGGGCAAACTTTATCAATGAAATGGTTCCGAAAATGCGGCATGCTCTCTACCAAGATATAGGGATCCGCTTGCCTGGAATTCATGTTAGAACAGACTCAAACTCCTTGGAGCCAAACGAGTATTCGATTTTCCTTAATGAAGTTCCGATTGTTCGCGGTCGGGTGATTGAAAACTCTGTTCTCACAGATGCGAACGAGGAAACGCTAGGTCGCTACAACCTCCCCTTCCCAACGTCAAAAAATATGATTGGAACAGCAGCGCTTTGGGTTGAAAACCGGTATGTTGAAATCCTAAAAAAAGCAGGAATCAAATACTGGAAACCACTTGATGTGATGATCCTCCATTTGTCTCAATTTTACAAGCAATATGCTTCGGAGTTCCTCGGTATTCAAGAAGTGCGCGCTATCTTAGAGTTTGTGGAGAAATCATTCCCCGATCTCGTTAAGGAGGTAACACGCCTTGTTCCCCTCCAAAAGCTTACCGAAATTTTCCGGCGACTGGTTCAAGAACAAATATCGATTAAAGACCTCCGTACTATTTTAGAATCCCTGAGTGAATGGGCTCAAACAGAAAAAGATACGGTTCTTTTAACGGAATATGTCCGCTCCTCGTTAAAACGCTACATCAGCTACAAATACTCTCTTGGACAAACGGTTCTATCCGTTTATCTTATCGATCCTGAAATTGAAGATATGATTCGAGGAGCGATCAAACAAACTTCCGCAGGGTCCTACCTTGCTCTTGATCCCGACTCTGTCCAGATTATCTTGCGTGCAATGCGTGAAGTGATTGTCCCTACACCGCCAGGTGGACAACCTCCTGTCTTGCTCACCGCAATTGATGTACGCCGCTTTACACGCAAGCTTATTGAGGGTGACTTTCCTGATCTTCCCGTGGTTTCTTATCAAGAAATCGTCCCTGAGGTTCGCATGCAACCTCTCGGCCGCATTCAATTATCATAATCTTTAATTTGGGATAGGTTCATACTCTAGTGCGAAAAAGACAAATAAAAAGAGTCATACTTTTATTTTATAGATTTCATTGTTTTGAAAAAGCCGTCATGCTTTCGCACAACGGCCGGGGACCAGACTTTTCAGCCTGGAAAAAGAAGGGGGAAGTTTTTTGTAAGCGATCGCTATGGTCTATACCTAGCTTTAACTCGTCTATCTGTGTATCACATAGTGCCCTTTTTGTCTATCACAATTTTATTTTGTATGTTAGGCTACAGTTTTTAGAAAGGAATTGATGCGAAAATAGCTAAGCTGATTTAAAATTGGAGCGATTTTGACGCACGATTTTTAATCGAATTTAGGTTCTTAAACCGAAGACATTTTCTATAAGACAAAGAGAAGATTTTACGGAGGCAAAAGACAAAGATGAAAAATGATAAATTGTGCGAAAGGGGGGACTCGAACCCCCAAGGGATTTCACTCCCACTACCCCCTCAAAGTAGCGTGTCTACCAGTTCCACCACTTCCGCATAAGTTAAAGGCATCTATGATAACAAAAAATAGTTAGAAAATCAAGTGTTTTAGATTGAAATATTTATTCATAGGACTCATTAAACTCTACCAATGGACCCTTGGTCCTTTTAGTCAAGGGCAGTGCCGCTTCTACCCTTCCTGTTCAGAATATGGGCTTGCAGCTTTCAAAAAGTATGGAACAGTTAAGGGGATCTACCTGACGATCAAGCGGATCTTGAAATGCAATCCTTGGCATCCAGGGGGGCCAGACACTCCTCCTTAGGGAGGAAGTAAAAGTTCTGTGCCAAGTTGTAAGTTTTTTGATTCAAGACCATTCATTTCTTTGATGACTTCAACTTTAGTGCCGTAATCAATGGAGAGTTTCCAAAGGCTATCTCCAGCTTGGACAATATAGCGGCGTGGTGGATTTTCTAAAAGCCTGTCAGCAAGTCCTTGCATTTGATCGCTCCGAAGGCTGTTTTTAACCTCTGATAAAAAGGCTTTGCATGCAGGGGTTTCTCCTGCCAAAAGAGCAAGGAGCTGTTTCATTTGAGCATCATCAAGTTGTTTTAAAGCATACTCTTTCTCAAGCAAAACCAGTAAATGAGCCGCAAGCTTTGAACCTTTTTCCATGCGAGGCATTAAGAATGGGATAAAATCAGCAACTTTTCCGTCAGGGCTTTTTTGGATTTGTTCAGCTAAAACTTTTATTTCTTCCCAACTTCCCTCAGTAATAAAAGAAAAAAGAGCCTCTTCAGAGATACTGCAGGGAAGTCGGTGAAAAGCCCTCTTAACGACAAAATACTCTGTTGTATTTTCAAACGCTTCTTTTAGGCTTTGAGGAATCTCACTTCTCATCTGTATTTCTCGAAACAACCCTTCGGGGGTCAAGGGCCAAACTTCCGTGCGAGCAAAATTCCGCACTGCTTCAAGCCTCCCATCGCTTAACCCTGGGTAAAGAATGATCTTTTTCTCATCGTCCAAAAGCATCACTCTTCTCTCAATCGGGTAACCTGCAAAGGCACGTTCTACATCAAAGTGATGGTATGCTCCTAGAAACGCTAAGGCTAAATCACAGCGGCGTTGTCCTTCTTCTACGTGTGTTTCATCGTAAAGCGCTTGAACAAGATTTTCATAAGGCATTCCGCTAAAATTTCGAATGACCTCCTGATTGGAGAGTGTGACTTTCTTAAGAGGAACTTCCATTGCTATAGGAATCACTACCTCTTTGCGCTCTTTTACAACAAACGTGACGAACGTGGCAATCAGGGCAATATTTAAAGTTCCACTTATGATGAGTGCGTGTATTAAAATTCGAGAATGATAGTGAAGATTTTTTTCAAAAGAATCCATAATCAATAAGATATCAAACGAAAAATTTTGGAAGCAAGGATCGTTTTACTCTTTACCCTAGAGAAAAAATTAATGCTCCAATAGCAAACTTATGGTAAACTTAGAGGGTAAAAAACTTTGGATGTAACATGCGCGTACCCCTTTCTTGGTTAAAAGACTATGTAAAACTCGATGTGTCCACTGAAAAACTCTCTGAAGTGCTCACTCTTGCTGGACTTGAAGTCGACAAGGTAGAGCTAACACCTTTCTCATTTAAAGGGGTCGTGATTGCAGAAGTCAAAGAGACAAAACCCCACCCCAATGCCAATCAGTTAAAAGTTGCTCAGGTCTTTGACGGGAATGAGACATTGCAAGTTATTTGTGGTGACCCTAGTTGCGCGGCTGGAATGAAGGTTGCATTAGCCAAAATTGGAAGCTCTCTTACCGACAAAAAAGGGAAAACTTTTACGATCAAGAAATCAAAACTACGCGATGTAGAATCCTTCGGAATGCTCTGTGCTGAAGAAGAACTCGGCCTTGCAAAAAGCTCTGAGAGTATCATGGTATTAAGCGAAAATGCTGCAGTTGGAACAGATTTAACAAAGCTTTTTGGCGATCCCATTTTTGAAGTTTCTCTCACCCCAAATTTAGGGCATTGCATGAGCATCTTCGGGCTGGCTCGCGATGTCGCAGCTCTTTTAGATCAGAAAGCAAAAAAACCTTCCGTTCCACTTGCATCGAGTCATAACCGGTGCACTGTTAGTGTAGAGATAAAAGAGAAAGAGAACTGTTATCGGTATTGCTGTCGGAAAATTCGCGGTGTAAAAGTGGGATCTTCTCCTGAATGGATGGTTCGCCGCCTTGAAAGTGCGGGAATAAGAAGCATCAACACCATTGTAGATGTCACCAATTATGTCATGTTAGAACTTGGACAACCTCTGCATGCTTTTGATGCGAAAAAAGTTCATGGGCAAAAAATCTTTGTTCAGTCCACAGAAAAAGAAATCTCTTTTACAACCTTAGATGGTAAAAAACGGAAAGTTCCTGAAGATGTTTTGATGATCCATGACGCAAAAGGTCCCATAGCAATTGCAGGCTTGATGGGAGGAGCTGATTCAGAAGTCGAGGAAGCGACAACAACTATTATCTTAGAAGCTGCCCACTTTAATCCTTCAGCGATTCGTCGAGCAAGCAAGGCTCTAGGTCTGCGCTCTGAATCTTCTGCTCGTTTTGAGCGTGGGATAGATTTTGAAGGTGTGTCTTTAGCTTTAGATCGCGCTGCAAGTTTGATTGCTAAACTTGGAGGAGGAAAGATTGATGAAGGAAAGGTGGATACTGTTGCTAAAAAACAAAAGAAAAGAAAAATTACGATCCGTCTTTCAAGAACTAATCAAATTCTTGGAACGAAATTGAGCCTAAGCGAAATGGAGTCTTTTCTAAAGCGATTGGAAATGGAAACAAAGAGAGAAAGAGAAACACTTGTAGTTACCATTCCTTCTTATCGGAATGATATCGATGATGAAATCGACTTGATCGAAGAAATCGCTCGTATCTATGGTTACAACACGATTAAAAAACGAGAAGTGCGCGTTGTCAATTCTCCCCTTCCCCACTCCCCTCTTTACCTCATTCAAAAAGAATTGAGAACGCAGCTGATTACAAGTGGCCTCCAAGAATTCTTGACTTGTGATCTTATGAGTCCTGGGCTTTCAGAACTGTCTATTGAAAAAAATCTAGGCGAAAAAGAAGAAATTCACGTTCTTTATCCAAGCTCTCTTGATCAATCGATTTTACGGACTTCATTTCTTCCAGGAATGCTCCAAGCCGTCAAACATAATTTCGACCGGCAAAATGAAAATATTTCAGCTTTTGAGATCGGAAAAATTCATTTTAAAGATGGTGAAAATTATTGCGAACGCTTGACAGCAGCTATCTTATTGACAGGAAAAGTGCGTCCCCACCATTGGGGAGTGAAAGCTGAAAGTGTGGACTTTTTTGACCTTAAGGGAATTGTAGAGAATGTTTTAGAAGGACTTCACATAACTGGAGAATGTTTTTCCTCAACCCAACTCAAGAGTTTTCACCCTCAAATTCAAGGAGAAGTCTCTATGCAAGGATTACGGCTAGGGGTTTTAGGTGAAATCCATCCTGATCGACTGAAACGGATAGGGATTGAAAAAAAAGTCTATTTTGCCCAATTGGATCTACAGGATCTCATGAGTGTCAGAGAAAAAAATAGAAAAATGTCTTCTCTCGCTCAGCTTCCTGCATCCACAAGAGATTGGACCGTCACATTCCATCAAGATGTTTACCTAGGGAGTGTCTTTAAGGAAATTAGAGCCTTCTCATCGAAGCTTTTAAAAGAGTTTTCCCTTCTCGATCTTTATGAAAATGAAAAAATAGGCAAAGATAAAAAGAATGTTACTTTCCGTTTTACATACAGGAGCGACAAACAAACGCTAGAACAGTCTCAAGTTGAGAAGGAACATAAACGTTTAATTGGAGAAATCACAAAAAAGTTCCGTGATTTTATTTCCTAAAATGTTATGCTCAGAAAAATAAATTGATGAGGTCGACTATGAAAAAGTTTTCTTCTCTTTACATTGCACTTTCTGGCCTATTTGCTTTTAGCTGTCAGAATTTGAGCAAAGATCAAAACGAAAATATTGTTTCAAAACGGTATATCCACAAATATGGATACGATGTGTCTAAAGAAGAATGGAACGGAGCAAGCTATCCCGGTCAAGTGATCACCACTCTCCGGAGCGGTGTGACTGTAACGGCCTCTTATGAACATGGAGTCCTCCACGGTCCTACCACTCATACTTTTCCCCACTCTCATACAACAGAATCTTTACATATTTATGAAAGAGGAAATCTCGTCAAAAAGGTAACATACAACATTCGAGGCATCCCCCAACAAGAACAAATCTTTCTTTCGCCTTCTCATGTTAAAACAACAAAGTGGTACCAAAAAGGAACTCCACTTAGCGTTGAAGAATATCATAATAAAGAACTCCTTGAGGGTGAATATTATAATGAGAAAAATGAGACAACTAGCCGTGTCATAAAAGGATCGGGTGTCCGGATTACAAGAGACCAACACGAAAACATTATCGCTAAAGAAACGATGGAAAATGGATTTGCTGTCTTAAGGGAAACTTTCCATCCCCATGGAATTCCCCACACTGTTCTTCCTCTCTCTGGAGGAAAACTCCATGGACAAAAGAAAGTCTTTGCCCCAACAGGGGAGCCTATTTCCATCGAATCTTATAAGCTTGATGTTCTCCATGGCCCTGCAACCTACTATCAAAATGGCTGTCGCTATCTTGAAACCAATTACCGCGAAGGTTTAAAGCACGGAAAAGAACGTCATTTCGTTGATGGCGAAACAGTTGTAGAAGAAAACGCATGGATGGAAGGTCAAAAACATGGCCCTTCAACAGTCTTTTTTGATGGAATGTCACGCACCCACTTCTTTTATAACAATCAAGCTGTTAGCAAAGAAAGGTATAGAGAACTCTGCGAAGTTGAAGAAAATATTGCGATTATGAGTGAGCGCGTTTTCAACAAAGAATCACTTAAAAAGGGATAAGATTCACAAATAGATCACCCTTGCTGGTTCAGAAAGGTTTAGTTGCCACTTCTTTGGAGGTCACCATCAGAGAAAAATCTTAGGAGTGGAGAAAAAATTACTTTAAACGCAAAGAAGCCACTATTCTCGATCTTAAAAAACCCAATTCGATTTACGGAGAAAGTATTGCCTTAACGGGACGAGAAAAAGATGCCCGTGCAATCGGCAATATTTGCAACAAAAAACCTACCTTCTAATCATTTCCTACCACAGGATCATTCAGAGTAATGATTTTCTGGAAAGATTTGCTTATCCTATTGAAATGAAACAGTTATGATTTCATTGTGAATCTCAATCAAGCCCATCGCTAAGAAAAAACTACTCATCTTGATCGGTTTCATCGATAAAAATTTTGTTTTGATCCTCATTTTCTGGGTTTCCAATCAGAACCCAAAAAGCGCGCATTAAACGAAATAAAAGGGAAAGACCACGGTCCATTTCATCCTCGCTATTTTTTTCTTTGTCCTATCATAAAAAAAGTTTTCTGCAAACGTCTTTATCATTTGCTACTGATTCTTAAAGCATTATGAAAAATTCTCGCTCGGGATTACTTTGGCATGGATTTTTCAAAGAACCTAGATGAAAGGAGGAACGATCGTGGAAGAGCATAAATTACTTAGAAAGATCGCGAAATTAGAGTCAATGTGTGATCAACTTCAGTCAGAAATGAGATATCTTGATCAAATACTTGTTGAAGTTGGGTTTGAAGAAGGTCTTAAGACTTTAAAAGCCGCAGCCATAGAGCTTATTGACAAGAAAAAACCACCGGGTCACTCTTAAGGATTGGGTTGATTTTTGTGAAGCTTGACCTTTTCTTCGAATCGAAGCTTTCTAAAAGGCTTCGGATGATTAGATGCCTGGAAAGGGCGAACACGGGGAGCATCCACGCAAGACTCTCTGCAGCAACCTTTGATTTTTTCCGCACAAGACTTGCAACTGATAAACAGTTGATTACAATCCATATTTGCGCAGTTATAATAGGTATCTACTGTTGCATCACAATGACAACAGTGGCTGATCACTTCCGATTTTTCTTTATCGCTGATAGGAACAACTAGACGATCGTCGAAAACAAAGAGGTTTCCTCTCCAATGCTTATTCCCTTTTTCAAGACCATATTTAATAATTCCACCTTCTAACTGGTAAACCTCTTCAAAACCTTGGTCTTTCACTAAAGAGGAGTAGAGTTCGCATCTAATCCCACCCGTGCAGTACATCAGCACTTTTGTCTTTTTAGGATCATGCTTTTTTTTCAGTTCTTCAGCGTATTTGGGAAATTCTCGAAAGGTTTTAAGTTGAGGCTTTTCTGCTCCTTGAAAATGTCCCACCTCCCATTCATAGTCGTTGCGAACATCTAGAATGACTGTGTTCTCATCTCTTTGTTCAAGCATTTTTTCCCATTCATCACTCGATAAATGTTTGCCTGCGCGCGATAAATCATAATCGCTATCCATTGCAGCAAGTTGCAGGCGGTACTTGATGGTTAACTTTGGAAAAGCTTGTTCAGGGGAACGGTGGACTTTGATTTCAGTCTTTTTGTAACGTTCATCTCCCCAAAACCACTCATAAAAATCAGAAGCCTCTTTTTCCAAAATGCTCATTTGAGCATTGATACCTTTCTCGTTGATGTAAATGCGGCCCAGTGCGTCTTTTTCTACAAGAAAACGTTTCCACCTTTCAATTTCACGATGGGGCTTATCAATTTCTTTGAAAACATAAAAAGCTAACACTGAATAGTCCATGGAAACCTTTAGAGCGATTTTTATGGAAAATGTTAGCGGATCAAATGGATTTTAAGCAAGAAGGGCTTCTCGTCGATTTTCAGTACCGATTAGCTGGTGCTCAAGCAAAAACTATTTCTCTTCTAATTTCCTTTTCAAAATGAGTCCTCTTTCTTGTACACATCCATCAAAGCAAGCTTTTCTTGAAGCTTCTCTGGAAGATCAGGATTTTTTGGATGTGGCAATAGCTAAAAGTGTCAAATAAAAAATATCTTTACGTCGGGATAGGTTTATCTAGTGCAAAAGATGGCTTCATGGCAAAAAAGGGAACAGTCACCCATCTCCCAATATTTTTTTACTATTTTTTAAGAAAATTAGACAGCATAGCACTTGTACAAAATGTGTCATTTGCGCTAAGGTAGAAGGTCTTTCATCACAAGGAGTATTTAATGTCTCGCTACACTGGTCCGAAAAACCGCATTGCTCGTCGTTTCGGAGTGAACATCTTTGGACGCTTGCGCAATCCCCTCTTACATAAACCAAATCCTCCTGGAATGCACGGCGCAAAACGGAAAAAAAAATCAGACTACGGAATTCAGCTCGAAGAAAAACAAAAATTAAAAGCTGTTTATGGAATGCTTAGCGACAAGCAAGTGCTCAGTTATTTTCATGAAGCTGTTAAAAAAGAAGGCAATGCTGCGCATCTTCTCCTTCAACGTCTAGAATGCCGTCTAGATAACATCGTCTACAAGCTAAAACTTGCGTCAACAATTTTTCAAGCTCAACAAATGGTTGCGCATGGGCACATCCTTGTCAATGGCAAAAAAGTGGATGTCCGCTCATTCCTCGTTAAGCCTGGAATGACTATTTCTGTCAAAGAAAAGTCAAAGAATAGGAAGGGACTTAAAGAGTGCGTTGAAAATACTTCACGAACTGTTCCAGAATACCTCTCTCTTGATGAGAAGAACTTCTCTGGACAGCTTCTTTCAACTCCGGAAGCTGACCAAATTGTTCTCACTCTTCCCATTAACATCGCGCTTGTCTGCGAATTCTTAGCGCACACTCACTAATGGATGGAAAAAAGCAGCTACTGATCGGTGCACATACTTCCACAGCGGGAGGTGTGCACAATGGTCTCATCAGAGGCCAAAAAATAGGCGCAACAACCATCCAAATCTTTACTAGCAACCAAAAACAATGGACCGGACGGATCTTTTCAGATGAAGATCTGACTCTATGGAAAGAGCATCTCCTAGCTAGTGGCATCACCGATATTATGAGTCATGATAGCTATTTGATTAATCTTGGATCAAATAAAGAAGAACTCTTAGAAAAAAGTCGAAAGGCTTTACGAGAAGAAATTCAGCGCTGCCTAGCGCTAGACCTTACTTACATGAATTTTCATCCTGGAAGCGCAACAGGTGCCCCTGAAGAAGAATGCCTTGACCGAATTATTGAAAGCTTAGTCACCTTAGAACCCCTACTAAAAAATAAAAAAACGCGCCTTTTACTTGAAACGACTGCAGGGCAAGGAAGCACGGTAGGTCACCGCTTCGATCATCTTGGCTATATTATTGAAAGGGTAGAAGGTAAAATTCCTATCGGAGTTTGCATCGATACTTGTCATATTTTTGCTGCGGGCTATGATATTCGCAACGCAGCTGCTTGGGAAAAAACTCTCAATGAATTCGACGAAAAAATCGGCCTCAAACACCTCTATGCATTTCATGTAAATGACTCTCTTCAACCTTTTGGCTCTCGAAAAGATCGCCACGCCAATCTTGGGAAGGGTGCGATTGGTCTCAAATGCTTTGAAACGATGATGACGCATCCTAAAATGCGTCTTATCCCAAAATATCTAGAAACTCCTAACGGCGATGTTATGTGGAAAGATGAAATCGCACTGCTTAAAAGCCTCGCTTGCATCACGTCAAAACACTAAATCCATTGTTCAGGCTGATGCAAGGCTACCACCGATAAGAAACGAGGTTCTTATTGCGCTGTATTAGATTCAGGGAAAGATAAAATTGCTCTTACAAAAAGAAATGAGGCAAGTAGAGAGCATCTCGACTAAACCAAGTGTAGCAAAATATTTTCCTGTTTGCTATGGGTAAAATATGGCAAATATTCCTTATGCAGAGTTAAAAAAAGGAACCTTCCTGATCGCTAGCCCCAATATCGAAGAAGGAATCTTTTACCGCAGCGTTGTCCTCCTCTGTGACCATAGTCCTGTGGGGTCTTTTGGTTTGATTGTGAACAAACCCTTGGATGTTCAATTAGAAGAAGATTTCTTTGGCCTTGCAGGATCTGATACGCAAATTGACATGCGCGCGGGTGGTCCGAATCAACCCAATCAAGTGATGCTCATCCAAGATCAGCGACGGGATGAAGAGACAAGCCTACAGATCTGTGAAGGTGTCTACCTAAATGGGGATGTAGAGTCTATACAGGAAAAAGAGAGGATTCCTCAAACGCTTCTTTGTTTTGGATATGGAGGATGGGCTTCAGGCGCTTTGGAAAGAGAATTCCTTAGTGGCGCATGGTTTCTTTTTCCGGCAACCAAAGAACATATCTTCAACAGCCCTGCGGCTAAGCTTTGGCAAACCCTTCTTAGAGAAATGGGAGGAAAATATAAAACTCTTTCTCTCCTGCCAGAAGATTTAGAGCTTAATTAACCGTAAGGACTTCTTTGCAATCCAGGGTAGAACTTAAAATTCTCCTTCGATCTGCTGGAAAAATTTTGCTCTGAAAAGAGGTTGCAAGACTTTAAGGATCTTATCATGATCTCTCGCAAAGTAAGTAGCTAGAATACTCAAGGCGCTCGCCATGCGACTCAATCTCTGGTAATCAACAAGACGCTCACGAATAGTAAGAGCAGGCCCACATAAAGTCCACACTAGATGATCTTGCTCCTTTAAACTCCATTTTTCATTTTTCCCAAGGAATTTGAGAAGGGTGAAAAAGGCAGCACTCGCAGTCGCTCCAATATCGACTCCATCTTTACAAGAAAAAGTAAAAGTAGCAGGCTTAACCATCTCGAGAATTTTTAATTCTAAAAAGAGGTAAAAAATCTCAATAAAATCTAAGCGTTCTTTGCGCGGGAGTTTGACCTTCTTTTTAAAGAAGTTGGTATGGATTATAGGGATAATCTTTTTCACATAGGTCTGCAGCTTTTTTTTATCGATTTGCTTTGAAAAGAAACACCCACACTCCTCCCCACTTTTCACCTGCTCTTCTAAGAGCTTGATAAAGCCTTCGGTCCGATCCACTTTAAGATAGTCTTCTGTTTGGAAGTAAAAATTATTTTTCTTAGGAAGAGTAGCTAAAACGAACTGGTTCGAAAATTCAGCTTTTTTCTGAAGTTTTTCTAAAGCCTCGCATCTTGCATGTTCTTCCCATGAAGTCCGATCCTGAAGATTAAAATGGAGGTGTTTTTGTAGCTCTTTCTTTGCTTCGAAATGGCGAAGAAACCCTTCAAACTCATGAATCACTTCTGCCTTGTTAATATGGGTATGAAAAGTCGGGCATGGAATTTTTAAACAGGAAGAATCAAAGGCCTCGCTTGAAAACGTATACAGATAGTAAGGAGGATTTCCTTGGTTGATAGGATCAAATCCTTCTTTCTTGTTTCGGTCTTGAAAAATATCCAAAATCTTAAAGAGCGGGCCGCTCGGAAACTTTTTGAGCATTTCGCTCACACGATCGTGAATAGTAAAGATCTGAGACATAAAATGATCGGTTGTGATTCCTGGTACCCTTGCAGGAGCTTCTCCATCCCAAGCCCGTTTGATCAGATCATGTAAATAGTCAAGCATTTCCTGTTTTTTTCCACTGTGAGTAAAAAAGGCAAAACAAAAGGCGTGAATTAAATGGAGAATTGCCCGTGCTAGCCGATCTGTTTCTTCTATAGAAACGCTGATGAACTTTTGATAATCAGGAGAATCGAGGATATCTCGTAAAAAATGATGAAAGTCTTTCAAATAACGTGTGCAGACTTTCCCCATCGTATTTTCAAGCCGGTTATGAGGATTGCAAGCGAGCATCAAAGACATGGTCAGCTTGAGCATTACGCCTACAAAGGGAACTTCCTTGTGGTGAAGTGCAGCTGCATAAAAATTTCCCAAGTCAATTTTAGCGCTTTCTCGAATCTCTTGAGCAATGCTGTGTGCTTCATGATCTAAGAGAATATGAATCCTAAGCAGAGGATCTTCTCCTTCAAATTCCCTGACAAGCTCGTCAAAATCACTGACAAGCTTGATATGACGGAGAAGGTTGCGGTTAAAAAAAGGTTTGCCATCATCTTTACGAATGTAAAAGAGTTCATACTCTTTATCGCGCTTGACCATTTCTAAGTCTTTTAACCCCTGCCTCCCAATATCAATTGTCTCATCTTCAACAGCCCACTCTTCTTGCCACTTAGTCTCAGAAACCAAGACTTCTTCAAAACGCTTAAGAATATTTTTCTTAAAGTAGGTCTTGAGATCCTTATATTCTTTAATCTCAGCAACCTTTCCTTCTTTGTACGTATGTTTAAATAGCGCGCTACATTTATTGAGCTTATCAGCTGCTTCATCAGCAAGGACCATGATCGCCTTAATCCCCCTTTGCATATCACGGTCCTTAAAGTGCTTTTTATCTTTTGTGTAAACGTGTTGTAGGTATTTGTGGACCGTCTTAAAGGTTCCTTTAACTACTAAAAGAATCTCTTCTTTTTCTTCAGCTTTTAGATCTTGAAACTTATAGAGTTGCCCCTTAACTCCAGTTGTTTCTCCCTCTTTTTCTACGGCAACACCAAGTTCTGCTATTCCAGAGAGATTATCGACCGCAGCCGTAATCGATATCTCTTCTTTCTCAGCTTTCTTCCTCTTCTTCGCCACAATTTCCCCGTAGATAGGTTTCTTGCCATAACGTGCACCGTATTTCAAAAATTGGGAGTTTGTCAAGAAGAACCTCAAAATTCTTGTCCAGAGCGATTGACCCTTGCCAATTAAACAGCGCATGAATGAGAATCAAGATTTTGAGGTTTTTGTCGATATAGACAAAACCCCATTTTTGAAATGCAACGCGCCTCTGTATTTACTTATCCTTCTGCAGGAGTAAGAGGGGAACTACTATCAGCGGAAACGTTTAGTTAATTGAGCATTCTTAATTTTGGGTATCAAGAAGTTAGCAAAAAAAGGTATAGCTTGTGCGATTTTTTGTTGCTGAAAGAGTCGTGTTGGTGGTAGTGTTACGCCGAAAAAAAACCCCACACTTTTCCTGTGGAAAAAATTGTCGATAACTGTGGAAGCATTACATGTCTTTTGAAACAAAAAAAGCAACTTGGTCAGATTTTTTAGTGTTCATGCAAAACCGCTGTTCCAGAGCTGAATTTGAAAACTGGATTGCCCCCATAAAATACGTGAGCGATTGTGAACAAATCACTCTCCAAGTTCCGAATGTTTTTGTGCAAGAGTATCTTCTCGATAATTACAAGGAAGCTTTGAAAAGTTTCTTCCCAAAAGACAAAAAAGGAGAACCTCTCATTTCTTTCTTAATTAAAGAAGGAGAAAAGAAAAAAGCTCTCAAAAAGCCTGAATCCAAGCCGAAAAAGAAATCAGAGTTCGAACAAAGTCTTTCCTTTAATATGTCCTACACCTTTGAAAATTTCATTGAAGGACCTTCTAACCAATTTATTAAATCTGCCGCCCTTGGCGTCGCTGCTAAACCAGGCAGATCCTACAATCCTTTCTTTATTCATGGAGGTGTAGGACTCGGAAAAACACATCTTTTGCATGGAGTTGGACATCACATTCAATCTCACCATAAAAAGCTCCGCATTCAATGCATTACAACAGAAGCTTTCATCAACGACTTAGTCTTTCACCTTCGCAATAAATCGGTGGATAGGATGAAGCGTTACTACCGCAGTCTTGACATTCTTTTAGTAGATGATATTCAGTTCTTGCAAAATCGGCTCAATTTTGAAGAAGAGTTTTGTAACATGTTCGAAGTGCTTATCAACCAAAATAAACAGATCGTCATTACCAGCGATAAACCACCAGGTCAGCTAAAACTTTCAGAACGGATGATTGCACGAATGGAATGGGGACTGGTCGCTCATATGGGAACACCTGATCTAGAAACACGCGTGGCTATCCTTCAGTATAAAGCAGAGGCTGTCGATCTCCACCTTCCCAACCAACTTGCCTTTTACATTGCAGAACACATCTATAACAATGTTCGCCAATTGGAAGGAGCCATTAACCGTCTGAGCGCCTATTGTCGTCTCATGCATTTAAAACCCTCACAAGATGTTGTCGACTCAACCCTAAGCGAAATGTTTCAAGCCCCTGCCCGTTCTAAAATTTCTGTAGACCGCATTATCCATAGCGTTGCTTCCATGTTTAATGTGCGGGAAAGTGATTTAAGGGGAACTTCTCGAGCAAAACAAGTAGCCTATCCTCGTCAAATCGCGATGTATCTGGCCAAAGAACTTTTGGGAGAATCGCTGATAAAAATCGCTTCAGCCTTTGGGGGAAAAACACACTCGACCCTTCTTCATGCTTGGAAGAAAATTGCACAACAACTCGAAACAGACGCTGTTTTGCGTCGCCAAATTCAAATGACCCGCCACAATATCGAAGCTTAAAAAACTTTAGCTATAGGGTGTTCACGCTGGACCGGTCTTAGATCTGGAGAACCAAATGACCATCAACAGATAAAAACGTGCGGAATTTTTTAGACAATAATGATGGGAACAAAGTTTTAAACCCTATGGTCAATAAGAGCAAATGTGAAGATTTTTTCAGGGAAAAAACCTGCCAATCTTTGCTTTGCTTTTAATACCTCTTCTATTGTCCGTAAACTATCGGTAATCAAGAGAATTTTTTTGTCTTGCAGTTTTGAACTTGGCAGTAAAAGAGTACAACTTAGGAGGATCGCCAACTCTTTTGCTAAAGAATATAGAGGTTCTTGTTTCGGAAAAGGACTATCGATTAAAGGAACAATTACTTCAGGGCAGGGCCAAGAAGTTTTTGAAAGGGTAATAACCATTAAAGAGGCGAGGGTTTTGCCCCGTTTTTTTTTAAGAAATTCTCGGTGAAGATCCATAATGGGACCGCAAGGCTCAAAAAGAGACCGATGGGGATGGAGAGGATCGCAGTGTTGACACGTCTTAGGTCCCCAGCAGCGGGCACAACGCTGGCTTCGATCAATCCATTCTAATTGCTCAAAACAAGAAAAGCAGAGCAGCTGGTGGGATTTTGCAACCCTTTCACTGCAATGCAGACAGTAGGCAGGATAAAAAAAACGGATTAGGCTATCTAAGGCCGTACTTAGGATTTTCAAAAGTGCCCCCAACATGGAGGGTAAACGGTTCGGTGACTTTAAGAAGAACATAGTGCTTCATCTTAATGTTAATATTGAGATTCCCCTCAAAATCTAGGTAAGAGTGTTCCACGGGGGATAGGAAAAACTGCGACCGTTTTCCTTCGCTGTAACTCCTCTTGAGATTGGTTAAATAGACACGCCCATCGTTCAAGACAAATTCTAAGTCACCCCTGACAGGAATTAAAAGTCCCATATCTAGGCCAAGGCGCCCTAGGATCTCAAAGGGGATATCGAAAATATGGTAGTCTCTTTTAAAGGTATTAATGAAGTTAAGGTCCCCTTTCCCTTTGAAGCTTTTTATAGCGCCAAGGGTCCCTCGGATCGTGTAAAAATGGAGGTTGCGTATCGTGAGCGGTTTAATCTGTGTAGGATGTTGTCCAATTTTCTTCAAAAAACTTGGACGGAAATCGGTAATGGTTACCTCTGGAATACTTAGTTCCCATTCCCCTTGATCATTTTGCATGAGTTGAATCGTCTCTATAGAAAACAGTCCTGAAACATCACTTACATTAAAGTGATTGAGCTCAATATGGTTGGAATGGATATGGATTTTACTGAGGAGTGTTTCCATGACAGAACCCATTAACTGGAAATTCTTTCCTTTTAGATAGCCAGAAAATTGACTCTCATCTAGAGATGTTTTTGAAAGAACTAAATCCCCGCTCAATTCATATCCCTTCCCAATTTCAAATCCCTGGATCGTTTCTCGGATTTTGTCTGGGAGAAGTTTGGTAAATCTTGGCACATCGATTTTGAGCTGTCCCGCTAGAGCCATTTTATTTAAGAAGGAATTTTTTGGATTATGGTGGAAAGAAAAATCTAGCCCGCAAACACCTCCTTCAATTGTTTGGATGAAAAAGCCTTCGTTCTGATTCCAGTCGGTTGCAATGATAAGAGGAGCCTGTTTCTGATCTTCCTTTGTTAATTCCTTAATTTCAAACCAAGATCTAAAGCGATCAAAGAAAGAAAGGTTGGCACAAATGTCAAAAAGGGTCTCATCAAAAGTGGTGTTGATATTGAGCTTGAGCTTTGTATTTTCAAAGTTAAAGGAGAAATGATTCAAACACCAGGCTTTATCTCTAATCCAATAATAGCCCTCTTTTAACGCTCCTTTTGCCTCTTTTTTCTCACCTAAAGAAAAATCAAATTCAGCTTCTATTTGGTTATCCCACTTAATGGGATAACCAAAAACAATGAGACGTTCTTCTTCATATCCTAAATGGGGAAGCGCATGTGTTTGCCCCAAGAAAGAAAGCATTTCTGGAGGAATAATCATTTTTACCCCTTTTCCTTCTAAAGTTTCTTTCGTATATTTTAGAGAATCAAAATGACATTTTGCCCATAATTGATTCGATCGAGGATGAATAAAACTAAAGTTTGATTTTCCTATTTTGAAGCCCAAAAAAGGGTGGTAGGTAATATCGAGAACTTCAGAACTTTCAAGGCGAAGTTTTGCTCGACCCAATTCCTCACCAATAAGCTGAATGTGAGAGTCAAGAAACCATTTTTGCAACCCTTTAGAAAAATCAAAAACGATCTCTCCTGTTGCGAAAAGAGTTCCACACAGATAATCCCAATCAAACTCAATGCGGGGAAAAAGGTTTTTAACTTCTCCTAGTTCCAATCTAAGCCCTTCTACGGGGAGGGTAAAGGTTTTAGCTTCTTCACTAAAAAAACCATGCTTTGCCCTTAAAAAGCTTTTCTTCCACATAACCTCAAGGTTAGAGATTTCCCATTTTGAGTGCTCTTTTTTCATTTCAGCTAAAACACTTAAAGCCCCCATTTCAAAGCGCTCTAGATTGAAATGGTTCCTTTTCCGATTTGCACGAATCGCTAAATGATCGAGCTTTATGGGTCCTAACGATAAATATTTACTCTGGGCATCAAAAAGAAATGTCTCTGCTGAAAAATTATAATCGAGTTTTAGAGCTAAATCTCCTTCTACGCTTGGACCATACATTTCTTCCAAGGTTTTTGATTTCATCGGAAAAATGCCTGCAGAACTTAAAAAGTCAAGGGAATGAACAAGATCAAGAGAAGATAGATGTGTTTCCATCTGCGCTCTATTCAACCTTCCCTCTGTAAAAGTTAAAGTCTTCACATCGATCAGCGCCCCATAAAGATGGGTACGCTCGTGATCAAATGTTAGAGCAAACTCATCATGGGCAGGAGCTCCCCTTCCCACTAACCGACAAATTTCATGTGTTGGAGCCTCTAAACGACAGTCATAAGTCAGAATCTCTTCTTTACTGTCTATTTCTAAAAGGGGAACATTAAGCTTGTAGCCGCAAGGAAAATGTCCAGCAGTCAGCATCAACGTCCCAGCTAATTTTTCAACAACAAAACGGTTGTCATCGGCAGAGTAATAAAGTTCTCCTGCTAAATTTTCAATTCCAAATGTGGAAGAGAAGGGATAACTGCCCTCTGAAAAATGCAGAGCAATCTTCCATTCTAGAAGTTCTTCCACTTCTCCGATATAAGCGCGAAGATGCATACCGCCAGAACCACTGATTATTTTACCTTTCAAGGGAAGATCCACCCCTTTAAACGTTTCAAAATGATGTAAAAAGGCAATCGCACCTTGAGCTTCTCCCTCAATCGCATAGGTATTGACGGTCAATTCGCTCCGATCATCTAAACTAAAATCGACAGCCACTTCTGCTCGAAAACGGACATCATTCGCAATAGCGTCGATATTTTGAAAGAGAATTTCTGTTCCTTTCAAATCAACCTCTGCAGTAAACGAATCAAATTCAAGCCCAAAAGAATGTTCTTTAAGTCGTACTCCTTTTAAAGGAATTTTACCGCGCCAAAACCTCTCATTAAAATCATAAAAGAATGTATAGTTTGGAGCTTTTTTAGCCCCACTAATTTGAGGATCTATATCGATTTCCTCGGAGCCATACTTGATGTAGGTCGGATCAAGGGTCAACTCAATACCTTGAGAATTAAATGTTCCTTCAATTCCAATCTGCCCTTCTGCTCTAAATTCTTTATTGCAAAAAATAAGAGGGAGATTAACCGTTCGATCAGAGATTTTTTCTCCTTTAAACCATCCAGTCTCCAAAGCTTTTTGAAATTTTTGCTCCTTTAACTTCTCAAGATCCCAACTCCATCCAAATTGAATCGCATCAGACTTTTGTTTTTCTCGGATAAAAGCAAGGATCCCTTCTACCCCAAGATGATGATCCAGCGTTTTAAGCTTCAAATCTAAATCAAAAGCTAAAGGATCACTCAATGCTTTGCATTTTTTTATCTCTAGAAGATCAGCGAGGTTTTCAGAGAAAATCAAAGCGTCAACATGGAGATGTAAATGGGTATAAAGGCCTTCAAAAGCTAACTTACCTCGAGCCCCTTGATACTCAAACTCAAAAGTTGAAGGTTTCACATATTGATCATGCATCGCTAAGGAGAAATTCAGCCCCTCTAAGGTCCCTTTTTCTCCATAAGTGATGCTTCCTTCAGAAACAGCAATCTCCCAACAAGTTCCGTCATAAAAATCGGGAGTTGAAAGATCAAACTCCCCTTGTCCAACAATATTTTTTGCTTGCCACAGGAGATTTTTAGCAGGAAGATACAGTTGAACATTGGAAGCTTTCACTGAAGAGAATTCGAGCCGGGTCAACTTTTTCTCTTCAATCCGACCACTTCCTTGCCCATTAAATGTTCCACCTTCAATAGATATTTTATCTAAAATAGGCAATGAGGTGCTTGCAAAATGTTTACATAAACGGAGTTGATGTGATGCAAGATTTTGACAGTCGGTCTCTAAAACAAACTGGCGATTCCCTTTTGAGGTAAGGGCAAAATAACTGCGCATTTTCTCCTGGGAAAAAATCTGCGCATCAAAGGCTACTCTCCAACAGGCTTCATTTTCAATCTTTGATTCCCCTACAAGATGGAAAGGAGCTTCTTCATTGTCTCCAGAATAGTTTCCATGAAGTTCTATCAGTGGAGTATCGAATTGGTTAAGCCGTAAGCTCCCATTAACATCGGCAAAATTCCATTCTTGGTTGGAATGCGGATCCTTAATCAAAACCCGCAGCCCTATAATTTCTCCATCACCAACTAAATAGGGCCAGACCCTTTCAAAGAAAGGATAAGACTCTAATGGCTTAATCTCTTTTTTAGAATCAAACTGTTTTTTCCAACTTAAGTGGTGAGCAGCAACGGAAAAAGCATAGCTTTCATGGTGAAAGGCAAAATCAAAGAGATCGAGATCATACTTAATAGCATCAACGCGTTGAGAAAAACCATAGGATAGGGAAAAGGTTCCTTTTAAGGTTCCTTTATCCAATACAAGTTGATCTTCTATCTGAGGCAAGAAGAACCGCCCGATTTCAAAAGCCCAAATCACGTCTAAATCTTCAAAATTCAAGTCGAATTGAAGGTCCTGGCGCCCTTTTGAGAAGTTTGCAAAGAAGGTCGCTTTTTCCCCCTTTTTTCCCATTTTTAGTACCCCTTTTTCTCCCCTTTCAGGCTGGATAAAGGTGACAACAGCCACCTGGTCTCCAAAAGTCACTTCACCTTCTTTAATCTTGATTGGGGCCTTGAACAAGTAGTTGTTTAGAAGCTCATAAGCTCCTTTCTTTTTTTTTTCTCCTTTACATTCTCCACTCGTTAAAGAAACGTGAGGAGAGTCCATGGTAATTTTTGGAGAAAGCTTAAACGGAAATAACTGAAAGTCAAAGGCAATCTTTAGATCTTCCATTTCAGCATGAAATCCTAGACTCCCTGTTCCTTTTCCTCTTTTTAAAGCCACATCGCGCAAAATAAATTGCCCTTCATCCCAATGAGATGTTTCATAACTAAACTCAATGGATCCCCCTTCAGGAAGTCGCAGCCCTAAATAGGATTTGACTCCGAAACAGATCAGCCGATGGTGTCCTATCCCAAATGCCAAGAGAAGTGAGAATAAAGAAATGAATAGAGTAAGACCCTTCTTGCGCATTATTAAACCTAAAAATTTCTATCGCTATTATAGCGGATTGATTTAAAAAAATCCCAAGAAAAAGTAAATGTACGGAAGGTGTTTGATGCAAGAGACTCTTGAGGTATCCTGACTTCGAAAAGTTTTAGATTTTCGTTTGATGTCGACAGAGAAAAAAATGATTGTAGCGCCTCTACTTTCAACGCACCCTTGCAAGGGTTATGGCACCTACGCAGGCTCTTTTACTCTAAAAAAAGTCTATTGTAGCTCTTAACACCTGACAAAATTTCAAAATAAAGTTTGAGAGAGTATAATTGTTCTTCATGGATCAACTTGGAGAAAATTATGAGAAGAACACAGGGAGGAATTCCCCACATGG